>Ga0209123_1004180_pt1 | contig 10097 bp, 5 predicted proteins | sample BarGraIncu00431A_FD_184500 | JGI IMG/M metagenome (GOLD analysis project Ga0209123, IMG submission 184500) | Arctic peat soil microbial communities from Barrow, Alaska, USA - Barrow Graham LP Incubations 004-31A (SPAdes) (version 2) | ecosystem: Environmental > Terrestrial > Soil > Wetlands >...
TCACCGGGTCACGCCGCGCGTCGACCGCCATCCGGATCGCTCGCCCCCGAAGCTCCTCGGGATACTTCCTCGGTGCTGCCATGACTCTCATCCTCTCTGGGATTGAGAGCCTCCATCAGACCCGGCACGAGACACTCGAGGAGCACATAGACATTCGGCACCCTGTCGCGAGAGATGCCCGAACCAAGCCACAGAACGTATTGGCCTTCATTGAAGGCGGCGGTGAACTCGGAAAAGGTCGAGCCGAACCGTTCCAGAACAGCTGGCACCGTCCTCACAAGTTCAGCCGTCATCCCCTGCCCCGTCCAAATGCAATCAGTCTCCGCAAGCCGCGGACGGTTCGCACGCCAGCGTTCCCAAACCATCTTGCCATGCGCGGATCTTGCGCGCCGCAACTAGCAGGTCGTCCTGAGCACGTCTCGGCACGCGGTGGGTCTTTCTGAGCCGTGAAGGTTACTTCGTGAAGCAGCGGAACCATGACCACCGTCATTCCCAGAGAGCATGTCCCGTACGTCGGCGCCAAGCTCACCCGCGGACGTTGACCCATAGTCGTCTAAATGTAGGTTCCCGATCGACTTTGCGGAAAGGCCGGCCAATCCGCGGTAGTTTGCGGCGAATCGTCATCACCCAGACCGCGATACTTTGCGAATTCCTACGTCGCGCCGCGTGCTCGAGCGCTGTGAAGGCCGCAGATGGAGTCCCGCAAGCGGATCCGCCTGCGGGCAAACGTGAGTTCTTGAACCGTCGCGGATGTGGCGCCGGTCGGTTCTTGGCGCCTCGGCGCTGCCTGCTCCAGATCGTCCCTGAAGTCGTCGATACGCTGACAACGTGAACTCACAAGTCGCGATCGGAAACTGGGTGAGGACAACACGACGGTATTCGGGTTGGCTGACGCTGCTGATGGTTCTCGGCTACCTGGTGTCCACCGCTGTGATCGGTGCATCACGATCAGAGATTCCGTTCCCAACCGTCTTGCTGACGAGCTTGTTCGGGTCCCTCACCTGGCTGCTTCCTTGGGTAGCCGTTATCGGGATCGTCGGCTTCTTCGGCAGTTGGGCGTTACTGCAGGTTGGCGCCCAGGCCGTCGCCATCTCATGGTGGCGCGGTGGCCTCGTGGCGATGACGACGGCAGTACTGATCTCTCTAGGTCACTTCGCCCTGAACACCGGGATCGACCACATCGCCTCGGTTGGGTACACCGAAAACGGCGAGGCGCTCGAAGCTGTAGCTCGAGCAGCGCAAAGCCTTCTTTTCGTTGCCCTGTCAACTTTGTTTGGAATCGTCCTATGCATGTTCCGACACCGCTCTCGGAACGACGCCCAAGCCGCTTCTGTAGGCCTATAGACGATCCCGGTCCGGCACACGATCAGTTCGGGTGGCGCGTGTGTAGCTCGGGCGCGAATCACGAGGCCCATCCGAGGACGCCCAGCTTCCCTCAACAGAAAGATGGAAGGAATCGCCGCTATGGGAGGAATACCTAGTGTGAGCACAGACAGCGACATCTTGAAGCGGGCGGGATCGAGGTGTCGAGGGGGGCGAAACCTGCGGCTCCACCCCCCGATCAGTGCTCTTGGTCAGCTCGCGTCGTATGCGGCCTGCCAAATTTCCAGGTAGCGGTCGACGCCAAGGCCCTGGAGGCCGTCCAGGTAGCCATTCCAATCGCCGTCGCTGTTCGGGTCACGCACTCCGGTGACGAACTCGGCGGTCGATGTCGCCACGTTGCTCTCGATGTTGGCTGTCAGCGTGGACAGTTCGTTGCCTTCTTCGACAGGGACCCAGAGGTCCCAGTACGGGAAGATCGCGTCGGTATCCTTTCCTTCGTAGAGCTTGGTCGCCTCGAAGAGTCGACGCTCATAGCCCGGCTGCGTGTTGATGTCGAGCGGCGCCATCTGCGCGTTTCGGAATTCCGTCGTCTCGAGCACCTGCGCCATCGGACCCCAGCTGCCGTTGTAATCGGCTTCGTTCTCCTCATCCACCAGCACGTCAAAGAAGGTCGCCTCGAGTTCTGGGTCGAGTGCGACCTCTCCCTCCTCAGCAGCTCGCCAGCCGATGTTCTCCTCGCCGAACTCGCCTCGCATATGCCCTTCCTCGGTGAAGAGATAGTCCATCATCTCCATGATCACCTTCTGCTCCGTCTCATCGGCGGCCTTCGTGACGACGAACGTGGCACCGGGGATGCTCGGCAGCTGGTACGTGGCGACCGGACCCTCGGCTCCATTGAGCGGCGGAATCGGGAAGTACTGATTATCGCGACCGTCCTCCTGACCGACGCTCACAAAGATTCCGGAATGGATGGCTGTGGCACCGCCGAGGATCACTGCTTCGGCGTTGTTGCCCGAGCCCTGCATCGTGTCGTCACCTTGCGAGAATGCCGCGGGGTCGATGAGCCCCGCCGCCCACAGCTTGTTCAGGAACTTCAGGCCCTCCCGCCATCCGTCCTGCATGGCCTGCACCTGCACGGTGTCACCTTCGAGCCCGAGCGAGACGGGCTGCCCGTTCGCCCCGGCCCCGGTGTTGAAGGAGTTGGAGATGAACGCGTTCATGATGTACGGCACGACCGACCACTGGGCACTGCCGGTGATCGGGATTTCATCCGCGACCCCATTACCGTTGGGGTCGCCCGTCTTGAACGCCATCATGACGTCGAAGAATTCGTCGGGCGTCGTCGGTGTATCGAGTCCGAGCGTGGTCAGCCACTCCGTGTTGATCCAGAACTTGTACGGGTAGGAGCAGTGGTAGCAGTCGTTCCACTGCGGAAGACCCCAGATAGTGCCGTCGGGTGCTGTGGCGAGCGACTCGAAGCCGGGCTCAGCGGCGAGGGCGTCAGCGATATTCGGCGCATACTTGTCAATGAGGTCGTTCAGGGGCAGGATCACGCCCTGATCGCCGTAGCGCTGCAGTTCTGCCTTGTTGAATTGCGAAGCCCAGGGGACGAGCATGTATGCCTCGGGCAGGCCGCCGCCCACCAAGGAGACCTGGCGAGCCTCGTTTGCCGCCCCCGATTCGTAGCCGGCTGTCTCGAACTGGATGTCGACGTCGAATTTCTCCTCCATGAGGAGGGTGAACGAGTTGGTGTTGAGATCCATCTGGCCGCCCTCTTCTCCGAAGATGGTGATGACCTTCTGGTCGTCTTCTTCGCTGGGGGAACAGCCGACCAGTGCGGCGGCTAGAACCGCGACTGCCGCGATGCCTGCGACGGAGCGACGGCTGTATCGCATCGTGTCGGATAGGTGTTGTCTAGACAATGTCTTGCCTCTCTGTGATGGGGACGGGCTTGCTGTTGGATCGATGACGGCGCAAGGTTGCGGCGCTATGAGCGAGTAACTGAGCGGGTCGGCGAGCTGCGGGCGTTCGAGCGCAACGCCTGCGTTGAGATCGCGAGCTGTCTGATTGAGGATGGGAACGTTGCGGAGCATGATCCGGAGCAGGTAGAGACTCGACCCGCACCCGCACCCGTCTGCTCTTGATCGGAAGTCGCAGGCAGCCACCAGTGGCACATCATCCGGACGTTCCTCTCTGTGGCGTTGCAGGTATGTCCTTCACGGTAAACATCTGATCATTCGCTGTCAATGAGTTCGTGCCGAGAGTACGCCGGGGTGTGCGCCAGGAATGTAGGAGTGTCTGCGACTGAGCGTGTCTTGGTGGTAGTCTGGATGTTAGCCACATCCAGACTAGGAGGCACGACCATGACGAGCCCACCCTCTCCGAGCTCGAGACACGGCGGAGCCGACTCTACGCCGATCTGGCCAGTACCGGCGACTTCCGGCGCGGCACCCTCACCGCCACCTACCGCCGTTGCGGCAAGGCGAACTGCGCCTGCGCGGACCCCGAGCACCCCGGCCATGGGCCGCGGCACTTGCTGACCCGTTCGGTGGCGGGCAAGACGGTGGCCCGCCAGCTTGCCCCCGGACCAGAACTGGACAAGGTGAGCCGGGAGGTGGATGCCTGGCGGCATTTCCGCACCTTGGTGGGCGAGGTCAGTGAGGTCAACGAGGCGATCTGTGAGGCAAGGCCGGTCTCCCCGCTGGCCCCCGGTGGGTCGAGCAGGGAGAGCCTGAGCGGGACGGGAGCAGAAAAAGGGGGCTCTTCGACGCGCTCCAGGCCGAGTTCAGCGCCGAGGTAGCCCGGCTGTCCGCGCTGGCCGCGGGCTCTTTGGGTGTCGGCGCCACCGGCGGCGAGGGTCTGGCCGCGGTGGAGTTGGCGATCCGCACCGCGATGACGAAGCTGGGTGCTTCTCTACTCGAGGGGCTGTTGGCCACCGATACCGGCCACCGCGGTCCCCACCTTGACTGCGGCGCGGGACACCAGGCCCGGTTCGTCTCCTACCGGACCAAGACGCTCGATACGGTGCTCGGTCCGATCGAGTGTCGCCGCGCCTACTACCACTGCAGCGATTGCGGCCACGGGCTGGTGCCCCGCGACGAGGAGCTGGGGGTGGCCCACGCGTCGCTGTCGGGGGGACTGCGGGCAATGGTGGCCCGCCTGGGGGCTGCGGCACCGTTCGCGAAAGCCCGTGACCTGTTGGCCGAGCTCGCCGGGGTCGAGCTGACCACGAAACGGGTGGAACGGTCCGCGGAAGCCGACGGCGGGGCGCTCGCGGCGGCCATCGACACCGAGGCAGCCGCGGTCCTCACCGGAGAGCTGGCGCCACTGGGCCCGGCCACCCCGGTCGCCAAGCTCTACCTGGCGGTGGACGGCACCGGGGTACCCGCCGTGCCCGCCGACACCGACGGCCGGGCCGGCAAAGACCCCGACGGGCGGGCCCACACCCGGGAAGTCAAACTCGGTGTGGCCTTCACCCAAACCAGCGTGGATGAGCAGGGCTTCCCGATCCGTGACCCGCACTCCTCCAGCTACGTCGCCACGTTCGAACCCGTCGAGCACTTCGGTGCTCTGGTCTACGCCGAGGCCCGCCGGCGCGGCTCGGCGAAAGCCAACGAGGTGGTCGTGCTCGGCGACGGGGCGGTGTGGATCTGGAACCTGGCCAACCTGCACTTCCCCGGCGCGACCCACATCGTCGACCTCTACCACGCCCGCGAACACCTCCACGACCTCGGTACCCTGCTCGCCCCCGTCCTCGGTGCCGACCGGGCCAGCTGGCTGGCTGACCGGTCAGACGAACTCGACGCCGGCGACATCCCGGCGATCCTGACCGCAGCCCGAGCACTCGAGGTACCCGCCGCCAAGACCGACGATCTGGACAAGGCACTGGGCTACTTCCAGAACAACGCCGCGCGGATGCAGTACCAGACGTTTCGCCAAGCCGGCCACTTCGTCGGCTCCGGCGCGGTCGAAGCCGGCTGCAAGGCCGTGATCGGCCAACGGCTCAAACTGTCCGGGATGCGCTGGAGTGTGCCCGGCGCCACCGGCATCGCCACCCTCCGCTGCCAGGAAGCCAGCGACCGCTGGGAAGAAATCTGGAAGCGGCCCCGCAACCAGACCAGCGCGGCCTGACCCCGCTACCTACAAATCTGTCGCACACCCAGTACGCCGCGCGTGTTCTCTCGCGAAAGATTGCGCTACTCTAAACATCTGATGATCGCCAACGAGGGCACGGGTGCCCGCATCGCGCGAGCCAGCAGATTCTCTCGCTCTCAAGGGCGCCGTCCACGTGGACCGACTTAGACGACATCAACAGATTCGAGGACGCAAGATGGCGAATGCCCCGGAGTGGAACGACCCTGCCGTGTACGAATGGGGGACCGAGCCCGCTCATGCCTCGCTCATGCCCTACGAGACGCACGCGCAGGCTATGCACGCTGATCGGCTCGACTCGCCGTATCGCTTGAGCCTCGACGGCGAGTGGAAGTTCCACTGGTCGGAGAACCCGGCGGCGAGGATGCTCGACTTCGCCGACGACCGTATCGATGACTCGGATTGGGACACGATCGCGGTCCCGTCTTCCTGGCAGCTGCACGGCTATGACTTTCCCATCGGGACGAATACCGTCTTGCCGTGGACCGGGGCCAATGGGAACAACGAACAGCCCGATCCGACCGGTGACTACCCGCACGCCCCGACCTCCTACAACCCGGTGGGCCAGTACCGCACGACCTTCGAGCTGCCGGAGGGCTGGGCGCCGCGTCGCACCTTCATCCAGTTCGAGGGTGTGGAATCCGCCTACTACGTCTGGATCAACGGTCAGAAGATCGGGTACCGCGAAGACAGCTACACGTGCGGCGAATTCGAGATCACCGCCCACCTCCGTCCGGGACGCAACCTGATCGCGGTGGAGGTCTATCGCTGGTGCACCGGTTCCTACCTGGAGAACCAGGACAACGTGCGGCTCTCCGGCATCTTCCGCAGCGTCTCCCTGATCTCCAGATCTCCGGTGCTGATTCGCGACTTCGCTGTCCGTACTCAGCTGGACGACGACTTCGTCGACGCCGTACTCGAGGTCACTGCGGACATCCGCGACTACGCCGGCGAAAGCACCGGGCTCGACTACAGCGTCCGGGGCCGGCTCTTCGACGGAACAGCGCCTTCGGCGGCCGAAGTGTGGGCAGGAGCCGCCCCTGTGCAACTGGTCGGCGTCGGTGTCGATTCGTCTGTAGGCCTGTCGGCGCCGGTTCGACAGCCACGTCTGTGGTCGGCCGAACGCCCGGACCTCTACACTCTCGTCCTCGAGCTGTGCGACGAGGCAGGATCGGTAGTCGAACGTATCTCCACACGCGTCGGCTTCCGACGAGTCGAAGTCACCGACGGTGTGCTTCTCCTCAACGGTCAGCCGCTGTCCATCCGAGGTGTCAACCGTCACGAGTGGAACCCGCGGACCGGGCGCACGCTCACCAGCGCGGACATGATCGCCGACATCCGGCTCATGAAACAGTCCAACATCAACGCCGTACGCACCTCGCACTACCCAAACGATCCCCGTTGGTACGAGCTCGCCGACGCGTATGGACTGTACATATTCGACGAGGCCAACAACGAAACCCACATCAACAGTGTCGACGCAGCCGGGAACCCCAACATCCCCGGCGACCGTCCAGAACTACGGGACCCGCTGCTGTGGCGAATGCAGAACGTGGTCGATCGTGACAAGAACCATGCCTGCGTCATCGCCTGGTCGATCGGCAACGAGTCCGGCGTGGGCTCCAACCTCCAAGCCATGTACGACTGGGCCAAGGAACACGACCCGACCCGCCCCGTCAGCTACCAGGACCCCACCGGCTCCGGGTCGCCCATCGTCCCGACCGTGCTCTCAGACTTCGACGGCGACTTCTATCCGCCCGTCGCCCAACTGATCACCCGGGCGCAGCGCGACCCCAGGCCGTACCTGCTCATCGAATACGCATTCGGCCAAGGAAACTCCTCCGGCTACCTCGACGAGTACTGGGCCGCCATCCGGGAACACCCGGGGCTGGTGCAAGGCGGGTTCCTCTGGGATTGGGCCGACAAGGGGCTGTGGTGGCCGATGCCGGGGCACCCCGGGGAGGAGTTCATCGCTTACGGGGGCGACTGGGGCGACGACCCGAATGAGGAGAGCGCGCACATGAGCGGCCTGGTGCTCTCCGATCGCACGCCCACGGCGAAGCTCGCCGAAGCGAAGCTCGCGTACCAGCCGATCAGCGTCACCGGCCCGGACCTGCCCACGCCGACTCTCACGATCTCCAACGAGCACCTGTTCACCGGCCTCGAGGGGCACACACTCGTGTGGTCGCTGACCGAGGACGGAATCCCGCTTCAAGAAGGATCTGTGGTCGGTGCGCAGCTGGCCGTCGGGCCTGGGGAAAGCTCCCAGGTCACGCTCCCGTTCGGGATTCCCGAGACTCCTCGCCCTGACGCGGAGTACCGGTTGGATGTCTCGCTGACTCTCGCCGAGGCAACCCCCTGGGCAGAGGGTGGGCACCTCGTCGCCCACGCACAGTTCGACATCCCGGTCGCGACGCCCGGCGCGACTCGGGTCGCCGCCGAGGACCTTCCGTCCGTCCACCTGGTCGATGACGCCGGCTCCATCCACGTCACCGGCGACCGGTTCGAAGCCGTGGTCTCCCGCGACACAGGACGCCTCACCTCACTGCGCTACGACGAGCGGGAACTGCTCGCGAGCGACCTGATGCCGAACTTCTGGCGGACGCCGAACGATCCGGAACTGGCGACCCCCCAGATTCGCCTCAAGCGTCCAGAGCCGTCGCAGCCGTGGCGCGGCGTCGGCGAGGCATGGGCCGTCGACGAGGTAGACGTGCGGCCGATGCCGGGGGCTGCTCGGATCACTGTCCGCGGCACCGTGACCACGAAGGTGCCCTTCCGTCCGAGCAATCAGGTCACCACCTCACCGCAGTCGATCGTCTACACGATCTACGGCAACGGACAGGTCGACGTCCTGTCGACGTTCGCGCCGGTGACGGGCACGCCCAACCCGCAGGTGATAGGCACCATGCTCGGACTCCGCAAGGAGCTCGGCACCATCCACTGGTACGGCCGCGGGCCGTTGGAGTCGACCGCCGACCGACGTTCCTCCGCGTTCTTCGGGCGGTACTTCGGTACCGTCGCGGACCAGGTCACCCACTACAGCCGTCCTCAGGACTCGGGGAACAAGGCGGACACCCGCTGGGCGGCGGTCGTGGACGATGACGGTGCCGGTGTGCTGTTCATCGCCGGCGGCAGTATGTTCTTCAACGCCCAGCCCAACAGTCCGGATGAGCTCGCCGACCGCCGCCACTGGCACGAGGTTCCGACGTCCAATCGCACTGTGGTCCGCGTCGATGCTGCGCAGGAAGGCATGCAAGGCGGCAACTGGGATGTCATGACGCGCCCCGACAAGTACAGCAACACGCCTGCCAAGGGTCCGTATCGTCACCTCTACCGGATCCTGCCAGTGTGGGCGGGGGAGGACCCGGGAGAGTCAGCCAGGAGGTTCGTCGAGACCGAATTGCCCTACTCGCCCGCTGTCACCCCGCAGCCAAGCCCGGGAAGCAGCGCGTCGGCCTGACCGCATAAGCCTCTGGTGGATTGCCTCATCGGAGGGGATTCACCAGAGGCCGGATGCGGGGCGGGATGGCTACACGCGCCGCAGGCGGAGCGTGCGCGCCGCAGGCTCGTCCGGCAGCTCGATCACGAGGTCGCCGGCCGGGGCATCCCACATCGCCCGCGTCGGGAGCGCCTTCGGGAACACGATCTCCACGTCGAGTTCGCGCCCCGCGTGCCCCGCGAGCGGGACCCTCACGGTGGTGGGACCCGATCGGCGCCAGACGGTGAGCAGCTCGCCCCCGTCGTCGCGCATGCCCAGGGCGACGACGGGATCGTGCCAGCCGGGCAGGCCCAGGGGCCAGAACGGCAGAGCTGCCGCGAGCCTGTCGCGCGTCTCGCGGTACGCGGCCAGCCCCTCCCTGACAAGCTCCATCTGCGGCTGCGTGAGAAGATCGAGCCGACCGCCGAGGTGCACGCGCCCCAGCAGCGTGTTCGCGAGCGAGAACGCGATCCGCTCATCGGACCAGGACGGGTCGGGGCAGGCCCACACGGCCCCCTGCTCGGGAGTGACGGCGGTGGGCGCAGCCGCGGCGATCGCCGCGGTGAACAGCGGGTCCTGATTGTCACTCGTCGACTGGACGGGGTGCACCGCGAGGGTCGCGGCATCCATCCGCTGTCCGCCGCTCGCGCAGCTCTCGATGACGAGTCCGGGATGCCGGTCCATGAGGCTCCGCACCCAATCCAGCAGCACCCGCTGGTGGCCGAGCTGCCCGTCGCCGGGACTGTCGGCATTCACGTCGGTTCCCTGCGTGACATCCATGTTGTAGTCGAACTTCAGGTAGCCGAGACCCAAGTCGGCGATGAGTCGCTCGACCGCGCCGTCGATGTGGGCGAGTGCGGCCGGATGCCGGAAGTCCAGCTGCAGTCGACCGGACTCGATGACCAGCCGCCCGTCCCGCTGGAAGAAGGCCTCCGGCGGCAGAGTGTCGGCGACGGGGCTCGACACCGAGACGACCTCGGGCTCGAGCCAGAGCCCCGGCACCATACCGGCGTCGCGTATCCGGCTCGTCATCGTCTGGAGGCCGTCGGGGAACCGGCGGAGCGACGGCTCCCACGAGCCGAGGTCGTTCCACCACGTCGCCCCGTCGGTGTACCAGCCCGAGTCCATGCAGTAGATCTCGGCG
>Ga0209123_1004182_pt1 | contig 10095 bp, 16 predicted proteins | sample BarGraIncu00431A_FD_184500 | JGI IMG/M metagenome (GOLD analysis project Ga0209123, IMG submission 184500) | Arctic peat soil microbial communities from Barrow, Alaska, USA - Barrow Graham LP Incubations 004-31A (SPAdes) (version 2) | ecosystem: Environmental > Terrestrial > Soil > Wetlands >...
ACCCCGGCAAAGTTGACTTTCTTTTCATTTGGGCATGCCCAAATGAAAAGAAAACTGTGCACCATTGTTACCAAATTCTGTGTATTCTTATTTACCGAAAACTGTGCATTGTTATTTACCGATTACAGATGACTTCAAATGGCGAAATTTACACATTAAAGAATTTCATTTCCGCTTCTTTTTGCGCCAATAATCAAATCCTATGATAAGGTAAAATACTGGGAAAAAGAGGGTCACCAACAGCTTGAACAATATTTTGAAGGGAAGCTCTTGTCCTTTCATTTTTTCATAAAGCTCTGGCGCCCCTACCGAGTACATCCCCATTTTTAAATTAGTTTTAGCAAACTCTTCTTTAGTCCTGCGTGACACGGGTCCAAGAAAGTTGGACAACACACCCAGAAGAAGATAAATTGATATTATTTCATTCATTTTCCGAACTTTCACAGAAATATTTCACGTATACTTAGGAATTCAGATCTTACTTAAAACCTTCATGTACATCGGATGTTAGAATGCAGACAAAGCATTTTTAGTATATTGTGATGTGTCAATATGAATTCTCTTGGCCATTTTTTCCTGATCATCGAATTCATAAAACTCCCATTTTAATTTGTGTTTACCGAAAACGGAACTTTCGACAATCCATTGAACTGATAAGTTGTACTTATTTTGTACCAATAAAATATCGATTATTCCACTTTCACTAGAGGTTCTAATGTTTATGTGGTCAGAACCATTCTCGGCAATTCTGGCATTGGGATGCCAACTCATTATGATATCGATTAACTGACCGTATTTGTTTAACATGCCACCCTGCTTCGTAATTTTTGAACTTTGAATTTGTTTACTTACAAAAAACTGAGCAACAAAAAATATTACAATTATTATTACTATCCACATAAATTTGATTTTAATTATTTTACAACTCTACAATTGAAGCTCTATCTAAGATTCGTGTATTTTTAAGTTTTCACCAATACTATCTTTGGAATAATAATCACTCAGATCAGAAATGGAATAATTTGCTTTCAGTCCATAGACAGTTTTGAAAGAACCTTGCGCAATTACGTTTTGCATGATCAAAAGGAAACTCAGAATGAAGAAGAAATACTTTTTCATATAAACTACATATTAGTTAATAAAGCGTTACAATAAATCATCTATTATCGATTCTTTTGACGATTCTGTCTATAATATTTCTTCTAATGTAATTGTTGAGACCTTTTTTATTTCGGAGTTGTTTGGCGACGGAAGGAGAGACCGAATAATAAAACTTAATAAAAACTTTGCCTAAGAATAACTTACATAACACTTCATCACGATATTTTTTCAATGCTAATACTTCAGGCGCTGACTCATCCCCATAACAGGCTGTAGCAATATAACAGCCCCCTGATTTCCCTTTAGTTTCTCTTGTCGGCATGGGTCTTCCCATGACTTTTTCAAAATCTTCATCTGTCTCTTTTTGCCATATAGCAGCTCCCTCATGTGAAAAATATATGCTTCTTGTTCTCATATATGTATATCTTGGGAATGAGCTATCAATCTTTTGTCCTGTAAAAGGACACCTTCCAGTATTTACAAGACCCTTTTTATTAAAAAAATTAAAATAATCAGAAAACTCTATAACATATTGATGTAGAAATTCGGTCAGTGTATCAAAATCTCCCGATGTAATCTGGTCACGTTGAAAAATAGATCCTTTAGCCCAAACAAAACCCGTATTATTGAATGCATCACAAATATCTTGTACATATTTTTTTGTGTATTCGGAATATTGCTTCATACTAATATTTTTTGCATTCGAGAGATTTAGAGGTATTATTCAGATACATTCGAATAATTTCATTAAGTATACTTATATTAAGATGGTTCCCATCGAACATTTCGTCTTCTGAATAATTTTGTAACTTTTTATCGACAAGTTCAATTCCACCACCATGAATTGCCCATAATGCAACATCTGGGAAAGCGATGTAAAACCAGTCAGGATAACCTATAGGCCGATCTAATCTGTGTTGTTTAAATTTTATTAATGAAGGAGCAACATTATCAGATCCACGAGAATAAAAGTCTTCAAAACATTCCTTATTAAATAGAAATTTTAATGGACTAATTTTGTTTGGTATTAGGAACAAACGTATTACTGATTTAAAGTATTCAGAAACTTCTTCCTCATTCAGTAATTCATTGTAATTAGATAGCTTATCCTCGCGCATAATTTGATGTTCTTCAGCGTTGGAGGGTTGAAGGTAATCAGTGGATTTTTTGAAAAAATCAAACATAGTTGTAGTTTAAACGTTTAACATCATTGAATTATCTCCGGTCAATCTTTAATTGTAAATGATCCATTATGAGTCTGTTCCGTAATTCATGCAGATTCTGCCACATAAATGACTAAATCTGCATGAAAAAGTATTTGTATCGTGACTTTTGAATTTTTTTGGTTACTTCTGAGTAAAGATAAATCGTTAAAAAGATCGCACTGCGCGCACCCAAAAAGAGGGACTGTCTTTGGGGAGGTCTCCTCTCACTTGTCCCGAGGCAAATAGGTGCTGACCCCATGCATAGTCTTTACTGTTTTCACTTGAACTTGCATAGTATGTGACAGTAGCAAAACCGCCAATTGCATCTTTGTTTAAATAAAGCTGGTTTAATTCATCTTTACTTGGTAGATACCAATCACTATAACCACCAAGTACTAAATCTCCACATAATCTTGCTGCCGTTCCTGGTGTTGAATAAGCAGCCATAATGTCTATCGTATTCTGATTACCTGTACCTATTGCTGTACCATCTGCACCTAGTATTGTTGTTACAAAAGAACCCCAAGGTACTCCTGTCCCTTGATCGCTTGGTGCGACTATTAATCCGTGTTGTACATTTGAATCGTAACCATTATCTCCCGGTTGCAGAATGTAAGCAATTTTGCCTCCTTGATAGCTCTGTCCTATTGCAATTCCGGAGTCCGATTCATTGTCTTTCTTACAACTAATGGTAAGGAATAATAAAAATCCCATTAAAACTAATTGAGAACTCCAAATTCTGTTGTTTGTTTTCATTTGCATTGATTTTATGTAATTTACAGGTAATAATTGATTTATTTTTGTTCAACGATAAAATTCATTTTTTTCATTAACGTTTTCTTCCTAAAATTTAGATTGTGTGGTTTTTCAAGGTCTTCGATAAAATTATTGTAAACCTTAAGTACTTCATCAAAAAATAATCTACGATGTATACTAATACCATCATTAATGTTATTCTTGTCAATCCATCGGAGAATTGGCTCATCTTTTCTGATATGTATCAGCGATTTTCCTTTGGTTTGCCCACTGTGTAGCAACCCACACCGAAAGCTTTTATAAAATACATTTGCTGCTTCCTGATTATGAAAGAATTTTTTCAGTTCTGGAGACCTTTGAAAAAAATTCCAAAAAGTAACGGCATCATTACTTATTTGATTCTTTTCCTTCCTTTTGCCAAGAAAGTGGGGGGAAAACAAACATTTGGCTGACGAATAATTTCGTGCATTTTTAATATTTCCATTCCAAAATTGCTCAATTGTCTCAATAAATAAGCATATTAAAGACATAATAGCATATCCTGAGTAAAGACCAATTTCTCTGTTCTCATTTTTATCCAATACTTCAATTTGCTTTATGTACCGACCTTCCATTCTATCTTTGAATATATCAATAGCCTGTTCCCAGTCTTTTTGAATATTCGAGTTTAAATTCAGTTTTCTCCAGTCATTTTGATAATATTTAGGACTTATCTTAATTCCTCTATCTTCTTCCATATTTATTATAATATATGTCAAATTACAAATCAATCTTTTACACAACGAACAGATAATCCGTACTTCATATTATGAGAATTTCTTATTAATGCAGGTGAGGGATTGTATGAATTACTTGCCAAATATATTCCCCATGCTTGGATGGTATTTTCTTGTGTTGAACTCCACCAGAAACTGTTATTATATATCGCAGTAAAATTTACAGACACATCGCTATTACGTAAACCTCCAAACTGTGCAAATCCAATTTCTCCAACATTATTTAGTTTCAATGCGGCAACACTTTCTCCTCCCAAATAGTTAATCAAAGTTGTCCATTCTGTATCGCTAGCTACATGCCAACCTGTTGGGGCTAAATTACGCTTATCGTTTAATGAAAACCAATTATACAAGGCTCCATAAAATACTTCATTTGATAAATTGTTATTGTAAAAACAATATGCACCAGTAATTAGGTTACTCCATTGGGTGGCATTACTAATATTGGGTATTAAATCTCCATTACGGTATTTGGTAGTTTTTAAATTTTCTAGCATCCAGACCTGAGTGCCAATAGTTTCGACATTATACAAGTTTCCGTCACAATCAGTTACAAACATCCTTACATTTCCATAACCCGTACCAGCTTTATTAACAGCATAAGTACGATAATAATAGGTTGTATTGGCACTTAAACTGTTCAGATGGCTGTTAAAATAATTACCAAAATGATTTGGGTCTGTGATATCAATTGATTTACTATCTGCAATTGTGGGAGTTTTATTTATGCTCCAACATATTCCTCTGGTAGTTATCGAATCCCCACCATCTGATGTTATTGTACCACCACCATATGCAATTGTAAATGTAATACCGCCCAATCTTTCGGTTGTTAGTGTGGGCAACTGAATGTTAGATTCATTGTTGTCCTTTTTTTGGCAACTAAATAATACGGTTAACAGTAGTCCGACGAGGAATACTGTGTAAATGACTGATTTGAGTTTCATGATTCGGTTTTTTTAATTTAATTGTTTATAGATTATTAAAATTTCAATAATTTAACTGTTCGTTAATTTATACGATAGATAACACTAAGAAAGGCCAGCCTCTTTGATTACATAATATGCTTGAGAGTAACCTAATTCTCCCGCTCTCTTCAAGTCAGAGTAAGCACCTGATTCAAAACCAGTATAAAGTTGTGCAATCCCTCTATTATAATATGACATGGTATCGTCCGGATCTAAAGCAAGAGCCTTTGAAAAATCTTGACGCGCACCATTAAAATCTTCGGTTTGCATTTTTGCATGACCTCTTAATTGATAAAATGTTGCATCGTTAGGCTCAAGATCAATGGCTTTTGAGAGGTCCTCAACAACTCCTAAATAGTCATTTAAACTTGATCGAGCAATAGCGCGAACATAATATGTGCTTTCGTCCGTAGAGTCCAATTCAATAGCGCTTGTATAATCTGCAATTCCTCCTCTGAAGTCTTTAAGTGCACATTTTACATTTCCCCTACAATAGTAGGCGTTTGTAAATCTTGGGTTTACTTCTATTGCTTTTGTATAGTAATCAATAGCTCCTTTGTAGTCATGGCGAAAAAGATTTGTTTGACCACGATCAAAATATTCTTGGGCATTTAGATTGGAACCTTCTGAATCATTTGACAATGACCTGATAAAGTTGAATAACTTGCTCATAATCCTAATTGTTAATAATGATCAAAAAATATTATATTATATAAAAAAGAGTTAATCTTAAATTATTACTATCCACATAACCAGCAAATTGCTATTTTCATTAAATGCTGGCGACGATAGTGATTAATGCAACCAAAAAAATCAGCGATTGTAAGACAAAAAACAACCAAGTTGCTCCACCTAGATTTTTTGCGCAAGACTTAAGTTGTTCAATTTTGGCGTTAAGTTTTGTTAATGTCAGTTCTTCTGCGTATTCGTATTCAATTTTATTCTTTACTTTAAATAAAAATTTTCTTGTACGAATTATGTTTTTTGTACAACGAAAGTCTAGTAATCTGCAACCCAGTGCCAAAATTCCAAAGACAGATGATAAAACAACGATTGATGAAGCTACTTTGGGTAGTGCACACCCACAAATGAACTTGCCGATGAAAACTACATTATTGGAATTATTGATGATAAAGCCAAGAGTAGCAAGGGAAAGTGTAAATAAAAGATTAATGCAAAAGGTCATTAATGACATTTGTTTATCATGCCACCTGGTAAAGCGATTATCCAAACGATTAAGGTGTTTAGTTTCTCCATCGTCTAATTTGTAAACTGATTTTTCTCCGAATGTAGGCATATTAGAAATATAAAGTAATAATAATCAATCTTTTACGCAACGTACTGAGCATCCATTTTGCTTATAGGTCGCCAAACTTATGTCTGCACCAATGCTATATATATGCCTGACTACAGGCCCATTCATTACCAATACAATAAAAGTAAGTCTCAATACCTAGGCCACTTGTAATGCCATTACTCCCGTAATTTCTGCCACTAGGCAAGGCAGTAAAACCACTTTCGTTGGTTGCGCCAGTATTAGGACTTAGGAACAAAAGAATTTTTTCCATTACGATTCTATATTAGAAGAACTATTTAAACGGAATAATTTATCGCAAAAGTAGGGATATATCCCAACCATTAATCAAAATTAAAAGAAAATCTTCGTCATTACAAATGAATACGGAGATTTTCAACAAATTATCTGCAAAAATTGGTACTCGTATAAGAATATTACGGGAGACCAAAAATATGACTCAGCAAGATTTAGCTGACCTATGCAACTTTGACAAAGGAGATATGTCCAAAATTGAATCAGGGAAGGCAAATCCAACGATAAAAACCTTACTAAGAATTAGTCAGGCTTTAGATGTCAAATTTTCTGATTTATTTCAAATTGAAGATATTTAAGAGATATTCAATTACTTTCTGGCTTGGTATTTTTCCCTAAGATACCTTCTTTGTTTAATGCCTTTTCTTGTAATCTCAACTCCAATAACTCAATATAGATATTCAACGACCATTTATCCATCATTTCATCAAGATTCCAGAACGTAATCTCTACTAATGCCTTATCAATCAGTTTAAAATACCATTGATATAATTCATTGGGTTTTTCTTGGAAACCCACAAGGTCTAATATTTCCTGACTAATATTTAAGGTATAGGAAGAACAATCAAAACCTAAATCTCTCAAAGAGTACATTAAACATTTATTGCGTAGTTCCTCCCGTATCAGGTGAACCACAAGTTCTTTATTATTCATAATTATTTATTTAGATTAAAAATTTGTTGAATTATTAAAAAGGAGATATGTTAAATCCCCTTTCTTCATTATGCCCGATGATAAGATAGATGTTCACCTTTGGTAACATCAATCGTTTTCAAATAAGCCTCCTTAATTTTATCTGTTAATTCAACGGATTCCATGTCAGCTGCTTCTGCGGAATTAAACCAATCCCAAAATTTGTCAAACAAACCGTTTTCCAAATCCAGTTCTGAGGATTCCCATCCTGAAAGTTTGCAATCATCGTAAATTAATACGATTTCATGGTAAGTGCCAAAGTCATGATGAAATGCTTTTATTGAATAAAAAGCCATGTTAATAAATGGTTCAGCAATAGGGTAATTCTCTTTTAAGAAATCTAAAAGAATACGGAGTTCTATTTTGTTTTTTGCAAAATAATCTGGATCACCAACCTGAGCAAACCCATTTGATCCTAACACTAAATAATCCATTATTGTAAATTTTATGTGTGAATACTCCATCCGGTTTTTTTCTCTGTTGAGAGTAAAACAGAAAATGTAGGTGCTCCACCATTCCCATAAACATCATGTTTACCATGAAAGATAAAACCCCCATTAAATACAAACTGACCTTGATTAGTTATTGAAAATTCAAGGGAAAGTGGTGCAAAGTCGCTGTAAAGGTTAACGTCATAACCTTTCACTGAATAGTTTTCCAACCTTGAGAAAGTATCATTGAAACTTTCCATTAGTTGATGTTCTATGGCAAAAGCTTTAATTTCATTAAGCCTGCCATTGGTTTTGTCTATTATCATACCATTTGATTTTAAGTGAATAAAAAAGGTAACTGTACTGTGAGCTGAATAAGGATTTCCGCAAAGGGTAAAGTTTATAAATGAAAAAAATCAAGGAGCCACAACCGTAGATGCAGCTCCTGATAGTGCCATTTTTCAGTGGTTTTATCTTTGGGGTATAGTTTGCAGGACGAAAAACCCTCTCAAAAATGGGCTGAAAAATACAGCATAATGACCCGCATTTGTTTTTATATATATGACTATCAGCTAATAAGTCGACAAGGATAATTTGAATAGGTGTCCGGTGAGGGATTAAATTCACATTCTCCCTTCATCTGCAAAAGAATAATACCCTTCCGTCAATAGGATCAAATGATCCAGCACCTGAATATCCATGATTTTTGCAGCTTCATTGACCCTACGTGTAATTTGAATATCAGCATCACTTGGATTTGGATTTCCCGACGGATGATTATGGGCAAGGATTACTGAACATGCATTTGCTTTAAGGGCTGTCTGCAAGATATTTCTCACATCAACAATGGTTCCTGTTAGTCCTCCGACAGAAACCAGCATAAATCCCAGAACCTTATTGCTCCTATTAAGATAAATAGCATAAAAACACTCCTTTAATTCCAATGGGTAAGACCACACTTTTCTTAAAGCTGTATTAATATCTGATGAACCCGAAATCATTAATCTTTCTGATGGTTTTATTTTGGGATTGTAGGAAACCTTTATTTCAGCTAATTGCATCATATTATTATTCATTTTGTTAGATTTAATTATCAAATTATGGTTGTGATGGAAAAGTTGTCCGTCCACGCTAATCCCTTTGGCAATGGACGGACGGACAACTATATTTCGCCAATAATTGTAAAGCACCAAACATGGTAAGCCTTTCCTTTAATAATAAAAACATCCTCAAGTTTAAGTGTCATTTTAATCGCATTTACAGCGTATTCCTGCCCCTTTATTAGTGACGAAACATCTACTTTGCACACAACTTTAAATGGGCAATATAAGCGTCTCAGCCTTCCCATTGGAGTTATGATTAACAGACTGTCTGTACCCACAATTTTGAACAGTTCGATGATGTATTGACGGGCTTTTTCAGTCATTTTCGAACAAATTTTTGATGTATTGAATCGTTAAGAAAGGATTCCATTCCCCAAATACCATGATCGGCTTCCGGCTTCAATTTGTTTTGTCAGAAACCTGGTAAAAGAGAAACATTCTGCACCTCTGTCCAAGAAAGTATCAATGTAGGAGGTCTTATTTGCGCCGGTAAAAAGGTTGTACAATCTCCAAAGGTCAATACTACCATTATCATTCCTGCTGAATGCCTCATCACGGTAATATTCCCGCGCAACTATTCCAACCTGAGTATCACTCAAAGGGAATGGCTGCAAATCCTTCTTAAAACGTAATGGCAAATGTTGGTACATTCTTGCTTTGCCAAGCAAATGGGCAAACTGTGATTCGGTCAATTCATATTTATCAAATTTCCTGAGCGATTGAATTTGTCGTTCAGGTTCAAACTCACGTAAAAGATTGTGTATTCCTAATGCCAACTCATGAAGTGTTCTGGCTCTGATTTCACGATAAGCTCCGTCGGTGAAAATGCAAAGATTCGTACATACCCTGTTTTTGAATCCGACGAATACTTTAAAGCGTTCTTCACTTTTCCTATTATATAGGTTCTCATGATTATAAGCCCTCACTCCACCAACAGTCAGCGATAAGCTATTACCACTCACAGTTTCGGTTATGCCAGGCAATTCAATGACAAAAGCCATTCGTTCATAATAAAGAGTCTTTTCAGCATTCATCAGATCCTTTGCAGGTTTGCCCATTGCCTCAGGGATTCTCCCTTTAATTGGATGCGAAACCCGGACGGAAGCCTTTAATAATTGCTCCCCCTTAAAAAACTGACTAGTCACCTCATGAGCAATCTCAATAAATTCAGAGTGGCTGATCGTACATTCATTATCCTTGCTGAAAACAGGAATGATGCAACCGGATTTAAGCTCATCGTGAAATATAGGAATTGTGTTAGCATGAATAAACTGGTCAGACGACATTTCATCATCCACAATTACAGCATCTTCTACAATTGCATCATCAACGAATACTTCATCAAAGGGAGATTCTACGATTGCTACAGCCTTGTCAATCAGAGGACTGTAATTTGCTTGAATTAGTTCCATAATATATTTGTTTAAGAATTAACACCTTCAACAATAGGATT
>Ga0209123_1004183_pt1 | contig 10095 bp, 9 predicted proteins | sample BarGraIncu00431A_FD_184500 | JGI IMG/M metagenome (GOLD analysis project Ga0209123, IMG submission 184500) | Arctic peat soil microbial communities from Barrow, Alaska, USA - Barrow Graham LP Incubations 004-31A (SPAdes) (version 2) | ecosystem: Environmental > Terrestrial > Soil > Wetlands >...
GCTTGCTGGCCCGGGCCTGGGCCAGGAATTTGGTGACGATCATGTACCAGCTTGCCATGCTCATGGCTACCAGAATCAGCAAGGTGCTCTTGGCAATCAAGTCACCTTCAGCCCACAAGGCTTGAATGCCGTAGGGATTGGCGGTGGGTTCTGTGGCTTTCATGGCAGCACCTGAGTCTGCGACGGCCACTGCGACTGGCACCGCAACGGGTGCGGTCTGGCTGGCTACGGGGGTGGCTGGCTGGGCCTGGACATTAACGGGGGTCAGCGGGAGTACCAGTACCAGCGCGCATGCGCAGGACGCCATGATTCGAGAAACTTTGATATTTACAAACATAGAAATTCCTTCTTTTACCTCGTCTGACGTGGCAATTAAATTTTTAAACAACCAAAAAATAAATTCGCGAACGTGAAGTGATCACTGCAATTTCACACCAAAATCCTAATGGCCCAGGTGCGCCTCAACCAAGGTCAAGAGCAACGCATTGACCAAGACGTGTGGACCTGGGTTATTGGTTTAGTGACGAATGTTCATTGCACCCCTCTTTTTGCAATGCGATTGCCTTGTGAAACAGATGCCGCAAGCCTTCATTGAGCGCTGGCTGCAACCGCGACTGAGCCACCTCCTGCCAGCCGGCCTGCACCAGCACTGCATTGGCAGCGGTTGAGAGCGAGGGCAAGGTATCAAACATGGTCCCGTCAACATCAAAAATGACTGCTCGAATATGATCGTTGTGGTTCATACGCCGAATATTACGAACATTCTGTGTCACTTTGATGACCTGTATCAGCGGCAAATGACTCTCTTGTGTGTCTTGTTTTGTTCGTTTCTGGTTTCTAATACGGAGCTTGTTTATCCAGGAGATTTAGCATGCTCAAAGCCGTTCGCCACAAGGGAATCCTTACTCAGGTTCAGGGCGGGGGGGGCGGTTGAAGTCAATGCCTTGGCCGAGCGGTTTCAGACCTCGCCCATCACGGTTCGGCGCGACTTGATTGAATTGCATGAACGCGGGCTGCTGGAACGCACGCGCGGTGGTGCCGTTTCCGGCGAGGTCATCGCCGAAGGCTGGGCCCGCTACGAGAGCATCAGCTACGCCGAACGGGAACGGGAACGGGAACGGGAACGGGAACGGGAACGGGAAAATTTTCGGGAAAAGCGCGCGATTGCCGAGATCGCCGCGCAACTGGTCTCCGATGGCGACTGCATTCTGGTCAATGGCGGCACCACCTCACGCCATCTGGCCGAGGCACTGAGCGGTCACAACAACCTGCTTGTGGTGACCAACGGGCTGACGGTCGCGATGGAGTTCGCCCGCAGCCAGAACGCTTCGGTTTATCTGTTGCCCGGCAGCATGGACTTCAAGAAGAGAGCCTCGGTCAGCCGCCCCGCCCCTGGCGCCTTTGACGACATCTCGGTGCGCGCGGCTTTTCTGGGGGTGCATGGCATCTCGTGCGCCGGCGGCATCGGCATGCTGTCGCCGGAGGAGGCGGCCATGAACCGCGCCTTCATTGATGCAGCACAAACGGTTAATGTGATCGTGGACTCGTCCAGATTCCACTCGCAGGCGATCTCCGCATCGCCCGACTGGACCAGGTGACACGCATCATCACCGACGCCGGTATTGACCCGGACACGCGGCAGGAAATAGAGAAGCTGGGCGTCGAAGTGCTGGTGGCGTCGCTGGAAGATTCTTCGCCTTGAGTCAAGGCCTTGAAGCGATCATTACCGGCTCATTTCAGGGCGCATATTTAGCCAGAAAATCGCGCAGGTTCTTGAATTGCGGCATGCGCTCGGTCAGGGTGCATGGTCCCAGTCCCACCACGCACAGGTATTTGTTGCAGCCAGATTCACCAATTTGTCATGTTGAATTTCTAGGATGAAATTCTTTCAATCTCAATGGTGTGAAATTTTCTTATGTCTGGAAATCATCGGTATGCCCTGGTGGGTGGTCACACCCTGTTGCCCCACGGTCTTGAGACAGAAGCGGTGGTGCTTATCGAAGATGGGGTAATCGCCGCTGTGGGCAGCGAAACCGGTGGCGCACATGTAGTGGATGCGGGAGGACTGTATGTGCTGCCTGGCATCGTGGACCTGCATGGTGACGCCTTCGAGCGCCAGCTCATGCCGCGCCCGGGCGTGCACTTTGACATGCAACTGGCACTGGCCGAAACGGACCGCCAACTGGTTGCAAACGGCATTACCACCGCCTACCACGGTGTCACCTATTCGTGGGAGCCGGGCTTGCGTGGGCGTGATGCCATGCTGCAAATGCTGGCAGCGCTTGAAGAGGCAAAGCCCTATCTTGCCTGCGACACCAAGCTGCACCTGCGGCAAGAAACCTACAACCTCGACGGAGAGCAAGAGGTTTTGTCATGGCTGTCCGAAGGCAAGATTGCCTTGCTGGCCTTCAATAACCACTTGCCCGAAATCTTTCGCAAATTGGTGCAAAACCATGATGTCATGGGCATCGTGCAGCGCACGGGCTTGTCCGCCCCGGACCTGCATCATTTGGCTACCCGGGTTGCGGCGAGAGAAGACGAAGTCCAGGATTCGATTCGCCGTTTGGCCAGTGCTGCGGTGTCTGCCGACGTGGCGCAGGCCTCACACGACGATCCATCGCCTGATGTCCGACGGTGGTACCAGGACCTGGGTTGTGGCATTTCGGAATTTCCAAAGACCAAACCCACTGCAGCGCTGGCCCGGGAACTTGGCAACCATGTGGTGTTTGGTTCACCCAACGTGGTCCGCGGCGGCAGCCACCAAAAAAACGCCGTGGCGGCAGCCCACATGGTGTCTGAGGAACTGTGCACGGTACTCACTTCGGACTACTACTACCCGGCCATGTTGCCTGCGGCATTTCGCCTGGCCAATGAAGGTTTGTGCAGCTTTGCACAAGCCTGGGCGATGATTTCCAGCAACCCGGCCGACGCGGCGAAACTCAAGGACCGTGGCCGTTTGCAAGCCGGGTTACGAGCCGACATCACCGTGGTCAAGGCCACACCAGGTCGTACCGCGCATGCGGTGACAAGCATCATTCAAGGGCGTGTGGCTCATGCGGGTTTTGAATCGCCAAAATACTGGCACTGAAGCTGATCATGAAAACACAGGTCGCTTGGCAGCCTACCCCCGAATCAAGCGGCTTCGGACAAACCCGGAGAAACGGTCAATCAGGTACACCGTGAGCAGAATCAGCAGCAGGATGAAACTCGCGTCCTCCCAGTTCATGGTGCGCACCCGATCCGACAGGTAGAAGCCGATGCCCCCCGCGCCAACGATGCCCAGGATGGTGGCCGAACGGGTATTGGACTCAAAGGTGTAAAGCATGTTGGAAAGCATCACCGGCAAAACCTGCGGCAACACCCCGTAGCGTATGGCTTGGAGCGGGCCACCACCGACCGACCGAACACCCTCAACGGGTTTCCTGTCGATGTTCTCAATCGCCTCGCTGTAGAGCTTGGCCAAGGTGCCCGTATCAGAGATGATGATGGCCAGAATGCCCGCCAGCGGCCCCAGACCGACCGCACGCACAAAGATCAAAGCCCAGATCAACTGATCGACCCCGCGTAATACATCAGAGCCACGACGAAACAAAAAGTGGGCCAATCCGTTGGGTAGCATGTTCTTGGCACCCAACAAACCCAGGGGCAAGGCCAGCACGGCTGCGAGGACCGTGCCGATGAAGGCCATACCCACCGTCTGAAGCATCGACATCAGGTAGGTGGCGAGCATGTCGCCCGCCGTTGGCGGAAACATCTGCGCAACGATATGCAGCAAGGTGCCAAGACCACTAACGAAGCGCCGCGGTGACATCTCAAACAACCACAGGCAATACAGGGTCAGCGCCAGAAAGGCAAACCAAGCCAGCGTGCGCAACAGTGTTTGCAACCGTTGCGGCGCAAATACCGCCGGGGCAGCCTGACGGGCCAGGGCCAACGCCGGTTCATCCATGTTTTGCAAGCGCAACATCACGACAAACTCTCCTTGTCGATCGCGCGATGACGCAGTCTCTCGCAGACGATGTCAATTAACATGACCGTGGCGACAAGCAACAACAGCATGGCGCTGATGTCCTCGTAATACAGCATGCGAATCGCGGTGTAGAACTCCTGACCGATGCCACCCGCCCCAACGAACCCCAGCACCGAGGCGCTGCGCACATTGATTTCAAAGCGCCATAGCGTAAAGCTGATGAAATTGGGGAGAACCTGCGGCAAAACGGCAAAGCGCAGCGTCTGCAACCAGCTGGCCCCAGTGGCACGCAGGCCATCGACCGGTTTCATGTCGATGTTCTCCACTGCTTCCGCAAACAACTTGCCGCTACCGCCCATGGTGTGGATCGCAATGGCCAGCACCCCAGCCATCGGCCCCAGGCCAAATGCAAACACAAAGATCAGCGCAAACACCAGTTCCGGAATGGTGCGAGCCAACTCCATGGCGCGCCGCGTCAACCCGTATCCCCATCCGCTGCGCTGAAGGTTGGTGCTGGCATCAAAAGCCAGCACCAACGCCCCCACGCTACCCAACAGGGTGGACAGGTAGGCGATCAGTACCGTTTCCAGCAACAGCCCAAGCCACTTGCGCAGGCCCCAAAACCAATCTGCCAGGTCTGCCCAAAGTGTGACCCAGCCCAAAACAGGCAGCGTCTTGAACACGTATTCATGAATACGCGGCAGGCCGTGCCAGATCTTGAACGGACTGAATTCGCCGACCCACGCCGAGAGCAACAGCGCCACAGCAAAAAGACCACCATACCACCAGGTCTGGCGCTGCTTTTGCGCCTGAAGTGCCGCAAACTGCTGTTCAAACTTGATGACAACGGTGTTCATCGGGGGCTCAATTCGGGTTCAGTTCTTTTTGCGGTTGCGGCGCTGTTCGTGCAATACGTCCAGCACCGGCTGGTAGAGCGCGTGTTGCACTTCGACAAAACCGGAGGTCTTGCCGGTCGCCATGATTTCGGCCATCTTGGGATCCTTGGCGTACAAATCCACAAACAGCTTGGCAATGTCGCGCTTCATGTCGGCAGGCATGTCCTTGCGCACGGTGATGGGCGAGCTGGGGATCATTTGCGAGTTCCAGATCACGCGCACCTGCTGCAGGTTGACCAGCCCGCGCCCACTCATCACCTTCAGGATGCCGCGAGTTGCCGGGTCCTTGCCGGTCCATACAAAGGCCGAGTCGAAGGTGCCATTGAGGACACCGATGACATTGTTCTCATGACTTCCCGAAAACACGGTACGTTGGAAAAATTTCTCTGGCTCGATGCCGATAGCGCGCAGGCTCACCAGAGGCACCAGGTAGCCCGAGGTGGAGTTCGGGTCAGGCCATCCCAGGGTCTTGCCCTTGAGGTCTTCCACTTTTTTGTACGGACTATCGGCACGCACGATCAGCGCCGAGTAGTAGCCCAGATCACCATCGGCTTCGCGCGCAGCGACCAACGGTTCCACGGCACCTTCGGAGTCAACCCAGGCGGCGGCGTAGGCAGCCGGACCCAAGCCCGCTAGGTGCACCTGACCGCTGGTGAGCGCCTGGATGGCACCTGCGTAATCGGTGGCCTGGTAGATTTGCAACTCCACGCCCAGCTGTTTTTTGAAGTAACTGGAAAATTCCTTGAAACGGGCTTGGACCGCTTCACGGTTCTCGCTGCTTGAAGCCGCAAATTTCACGACGGGGTACTTGGTTCGCCAGTCCTGCGCGCTGGCTGATGTGGCCAGCACAACCATCATGCCTGCCAGGCACAGGGTCTTGAACATACGTTTAAGTGAGTACATGAGAAAGCTTCTTTTAAGTGAGGTGTTCAGGCGGCCATCGCCAGCAACGCTGAATCGATGGGGGAGACGAGGGTGGTGGATGTCGCCGACTCGCGGAAGTTCTGCGCGTTATCGGCGACACCATAGATGTCTCGCACCACGCCGGCCGTCAGCTCCGATGGCGCGCCGTCAAAGACCACCTCACCGGCAGCGATGCCAACAACACGTGTGCAGTATTGGCGCGCAGTGTCCAGCGTATGCAGGTTGCACACCACGGTAATGCCATCCTCCTGGTTGATGCGATGCAGTGCATCCATCACCAAGCCAGCACTGTGCGGGTCCAGTGATGCAATGGGTTCATCGGCCAGCAAAATGTGGGGCTCCTGCATCAGCGCACGGGCGATTGCCACCCGCTGTTGCTGACCGCCTGACAATGTTTCGGCACGCTGAAAGGCGAGCTCAGCGCAGCCCAGCCGGTCCAGCGCCAGCACCGCCATCGCGCGCTCCTGAAGGGAGAAGCGTGGCATCAAAGCGCTCAATGGTCCATGTCGGGCAATGCGGCCCAACAACACGTTGGTGATGACATCCAACCTTGGCACCAGGTTGAACTGCTGAAAAATCATGGCACAGCTGGCGCGCCACATCCGCAAGTCGCGGCCCTGGAGCGCCGTGACATCGGTGCCATCGAAATCAATGCGGCCACTGCTGGGCTCAGTCAGCCGGTTCAGCAACCGCAGCAACGTGCTCTTGCCTGCCCCTGAACGCCCTATCACCCCCACCATCTGACCGGCCGGGATTTGCAGGTTCGTCGGTCGCAATGCGTGCATGGCACCGTAGGATTTGGACAGTGAAGACAGTTGCAGCATGGTGAACGCCTTTGCGAAAGTTAGACTTGAATCTATTCAGGCAACATGTCGGTTTGGTGACCACCAGGGCCGACAAACGAGGGCTGAGCGGTTCAGGGCGCGTATTTGGCCAGGAAGCTGCGCAAATCCTTGAACTCCGGCATGCGCTCGGTCAGCGTATCGTGGGTCCAGTCCCACCAAGCGGTGGCTTCCAGTGCCTCGGCAATGGCACGGGGAAACCGCTGGCGAATCAGCTTGGCGGGTGCACCGGCGACGATGGCATAGGCTGGCACATCTTTCGTCACCACCGAGTTGCTGCCCACCACCGCGCCATGCCCAATGCATACCCCCGGCATGATCACCGCACCGTGGCCAATCCAGGTGTCGTGCCCAATCACGACACGCTGGCGGCGGCGCCAGGCGAAGAAATCGGCATCATCCCGATCATCCATGCCGTACATCGTGGGCCGGTAGACAAAGTGGTGCAGCGTGGGCCGCTCCATCGGGTGAAAGCCGGGGTTGATGCGCACCATGTTGGCGATGTTGGCGAACTTGCCGATGTCGGCAGACATCAAGTCGCAGAAATGCTGCACATAGGCGTAGTCGTCGAGCAAACAGTCTCCCAGGCGGGTCTGCTCACCGACCTGGGTATAGCGTCCAAAGCGGCAGTCGCGCACAACGGCGCTGTCCGACAGCGTGGGCTCCAACCCCAGGTTGACATGGAGAGGCAGATTGTGGGCGGCGATGTGGGTGTAGCTCATGATGACTTCTCTTGATGGTGACGAAAGAATCAGAACGCACGTTGGCCAGCCAACCAGGTCTCAATCACCATCGGCATGCCAGCGCGGTTCATGCGCACCCGCACCAGGTCGGCGCGTTGCCCAACCGCCACGTCACCTCGGTCTTGCAGACCAATCGCCCGGGCCGGATTGAGCGTCACCGTTCGCACGGCCTTGGGCAGGCTCCAGCCTTCGAGTTGCCCAAGCATGTAGGTGGCCAGCAACAGGCTACTGGGAACGTAGTCGGAGGAAAAAATGTCCAGCAAGTCGAGCTGCGCCAACTCGGCAGCCGACACATTGCCAGAGTGCGAGCCGCCCTTGACCATGTTGGGACCACCCATGACGATGGCCATACCGGCATCGCGCGCTGCCCGCGCCGCCACCACAGTAGTGGGAAATTCCGATATGGCCACACCCTCCAGGACAGCCAACTGGATATCGCTTAACAATGTGTCATCATGGCTGGCCAGAGACAGTCCGTGTGCCCGGCTGGCTTTGACAATGAACTGGCGGTGTGGTGCTGCAAAAGCCTGCTGGGCGGCCTGGCGCTGGGCAACCATGGCATCAAACTCTTCACTGCTGTAGCGGCCATTGCGCTCGGTGTAGCGGCGGTAGCTTTTCAGGTCACGCCACTGGCGCTGACCTGGCGTATGGTCCATGACGCTCACAAGCCTGAGCAGTTCGTCATCAGCGTATAGGTTAAATACTTCCAGAATGTCCGGTGCCGAAACCTCGCAGCGCAGGTGCAGCATGTGTTCAACGCGCATCAGTCCCTCGTCACGGCACTGATGCAAGGCGGCGATGGATGTGTGCTGGGTTTGGCAGCGGGCACCCCCTTGATCAAGGTCGCCAATCACCACCGAGTCCAGCACGGTCGTGATACCTGCGGCTGCACACTGCGCGTCATGCACCAGCATGGCCGAATGGGCATTCCACAACACCCCGGGACGAGGCGACAAGTGCTTTTCCAAATTATCGGTATGCAGCTCCACCAGGCCGGGCAGCAGCCAGTCGCCGGCCCAGTCTTCGGCACCGGGCACGGAGGTGTTGCCCCGGTCCACCGATTGGATGAGCCCTTGGTCAATCACCACGCAACCGGTGAATTCTTCTTCAGCCGTGACGATGCGGGCGTTGCGGAAAATGTGCGGCTTGGACAATTTGTAGGTTGACATGGCGACTCCTTGCTAGCGGTCTGTGGTGTGACGTTGGTGTGATGTTTTTGGCAGGGAGGTTCAAAGCACCCGCCGCCCTTCGCGCCAGACCGAGCGCACCACACCGTGATGTCGCCCATCTGGCATTTCAACCCGGCGAACGTGAACCAGGTCAGCCCGTTGGCCGCTGGCAATCGCACCTCGATCTGAAAAACCTGCGGCCCGCGCCGGGCTGAGGCTGACCGTCGCCACCGCCTGCGCCAGTGACATGTGACCGTCATCGACCAGGCGAAAAACGCCTGTCATCAAACTTCCTGGCACATAGTCGGACGAGAGAATGTCCAGCAACTGGTGTTGCGCGAGTTCCGTCGCCGCGACATTGCCGGAGTGGGATCCACCACGCACCACATTGGGCGCGCCCATGACGGTCAAAAGCCCCCGTTGGCGAGCTTCACGCGCCGCTACCAGTGTTGTCGGAAATTCGGAGATGACCGCGCCCTCGACCTGCGCTTGTTCCACGTGCTGCACCGTGGTGTCATCGTGACTGGCCATGGCGATACCGTGGGTTCGGCAGTAATCGGAAAAATAGGCGCGGTGGGGCACGGCATATTGCGACTGCAGCGATTCGGCATGCACCACTTGGCGTTCGAACCGCTCCAGACTCCAGCCCTTTTTCCCGGTGTAGTAAATGCACGCGTGTTCCAGGTTTTCCCATTGACGCTGTCCCGGTGTGTGGTCCATCAGGGAAATCAGCGCTAGACGTTGGTGACCATGAAATGACTGAAACAACGCCACCGCATTGGCCGCGGGCAACTCGCACCGCACATGCAGGAAATGATCGGCGCGCAGAATGCCGCGTGCACTGCTGTCATCTATGGCAGCAATCACGCGGCTCATGTCCCCACCGCGCAGGCTGTCGTGCTCCACGTCCCCAACCCCAATCGCATCCAGCACCGTCGTAATCCCTGCTGCAGCAATCTCGGCATCGTGTGCCAGCAAGGCGGGTAGTTCTGCCCAGTGCACTTTGGGACGGGGTATCAGGTGACGCTCAAAGTTGTCGGTATGAATTTCGACAAAACCAGGCAAAAGGTAATCGCCTTCCATGTCGATGGTTTGGAGTGATGACGTGCCGCCGCTGTTGATGTCACCCAGGCGTGTGCCATGGACACTCAGCGTACCGTGCACCACCTCGTCGGGCAAGACCATGCGGGCATTTTTGAATACCAGATCGGCACTCATGCCGGTTCCCCGACAGGAATACCACGATGCTGCTCGACGTCAAAGCAGCGCGTAGCCACGGCCTCGCGCACTTCGTCGTCATGGAAGATGCCGACGACGGCACTGCCTTGCGCACGCGCGGCATGGATCAGTTCCACCACCACGCGCCGGTTGTCGGCGTCCAGCGAGGCGGTGGGTTCGTCCAGCAGCAGCACCGGCGGGGCGGTGATCATGCCGTGGGCGATGTTGACGCGCTGCTGCTCGCCGCCCGAGAAGGTGGCCGGTGGCAGGTGCCATAAATGCTCGTGCAGGTTCAGGCGTTTGAGCCACTGCGCGGCCTGTGCGCGGGCCTCT
>Ga0209123_1004184_pt1 | contig 10095 bp, 7 predicted proteins | sample BarGraIncu00431A_FD_184500 | JGI IMG/M metagenome (GOLD analysis project Ga0209123, IMG submission 184500) | Arctic peat soil microbial communities from Barrow, Alaska, USA - Barrow Graham LP Incubations 004-31A (SPAdes) (version 2) | ecosystem: Environmental > Terrestrial > Soil > Wetlands >...
AGAATGCTCTTCATCTATGATAACGATAAATTGTACCCCACTTCGATGAGCTTCTGCTATTCTATCAAACAAATTTTTCTTTTCACTATCTCTTAATGAATTGTTGCCATTTTTCGTTACTAACTCCCAATTAATAAAGGTTGTACTTTCTGCTCCAAAACCACTCAGTAAGGCATCCGTTAAATTTTTTGTCTGCCTGTTAGGCATATGCTTATCCATCTTAGCTCTGCTTTGTTCCTCAAGATTTCCCTTGCCTGGACAAAGCCATACAAAAGCCGTATTAGAGTTCCCTTTGTATAAATATTCATCTATAAAATCTATAAGAATTATTGTCTTACCCGCTCCAGTTGGTGCCTTTATTGTTATCATTTGTTTGCTATCCGGTTTTGTCGTTGTCTCAAGAAGATACTCCACTGCTTGCTCCTGAAACTCAAACAGTCCATTATTTAATCCAACTACCATATTTCTCCCACCTCTCTTAACTCATTCTCAAAGTAATAATCTGGTATCTGCTTAATTTCAATATTCTTAAATAAACTTTCCTGTGTAGAATTAAGAAGCACTTGAGATGAAATGTAGATACCTTTGCAGTTCTTTAGCTTGCCTGCATTTTTCTCTAGTTCATCAGCTTCTTCATCAGATAGTAGCAAAATATAATTTTCGTTATCTATTGATACCCCCTGTTCCAATTGAACCATCTCTTTTATATGTTCCATTATTCTTTCACTTACATTATAATCTCCATTGTCTGAAACCTTTTCAATATAATCAGTTTTATAGTATTTAAGATTTGATGATATTCCATCAATAACATCATTCTTTTTATTGGTATAACCATTGATAATTTTTTCAATTCTTTTATATGTTACTCTTTCACAAATACCATTTTCATTATTATTACAGAGTATAAATTGTCTTGTTCCTTTGTCTTTAGCATTCTGCTCTAAAACTGCTTGACCTGTAGTACCACTACCTGAAAAGAAATCAAGTACAATACTATCCTTAGCCGTTGCTATTTGAATAATTCTCTTAATTAATCGTGTAGGCTTTGGATAATCAAAAACTGTCTTTGTTCCAAACAGTGAGGTAATCTCCTGAGTAGCTTCCTGAGTATGTCCTACTTCAGAATTAGGCCACCATGTCCACATGTTTTTCCCTTCACGCTCCGATAAATAAGTCTTACGTCTAGGCATACCTTTACCATTTTTCCCAAACCAAAATCTACCTTCTGATAATTGTTTCAAATATATTTGTTCTATATTTTTCCAACAGTGCCCTTCCCCTGGAGTATAACTTACGCCTTCTGGCGTAGTAATAGTGTACATCTGATTTGGCCTAAATCCTTGTGCTGTAAAATCAGATGAAACCCATGCACCTCTGGTGTCATTATCTGGATTTTTATAGTTTTTCCTATCCTTATCATCTAAATCAATCAAATTAAATTTTGCTAAAGCATCTTTTGCATTTTTTGCATATACTAAAATATATTCATGCCCATTGCTTAACTTCTTTCTTGAATCTGGCGATGTTCTTTTCTGCCACACTATGTTCGCAATAAAATTATTTTCTCCAAAAATACTATCACAAAGTAACTTTAACTGTGCTTGCTCATTATCATCTATTGAGATGAAAATAGTACCCCCTTTGGATAAAAGTTTATACGCTATACTTAATCTCTCCTCAATAAAAGATAACCATTTACTATGTCTAAACCCATCTTCTAATTCTACCAAAGCATCATCATATATAAAATCCTTACTCCCTGTGTTGTACGGTGGGTCTATATAAATTAAATCTACTTTACCTCGACTAGTTTTTTCAAGTAGTCTAAGACTGTGTAAGTTATCTCCCTCTAACAAAAAATTTAAGTAACCATCTTTACTCTTACAAATCTCTTTCTCTTTTACCTCACTAAAAACTGGTACTTTAGTTCTTATTTCAATATCTACTCGTTCCTCATGTTTCTCCCATATAAGTCCATACTTTTTTTCGTTTAACGCTGTTTCTAATTCATTTATAGCAATCAATGAATCATCATCCGTATGTTCCATCTTAAGCTTTTCCAAAAATTTAAGAAGTTGATCTCTTCTTTGCTGAGATAAATTAGCCATACTACCCCCTCCTTCTATAATTCTCCGGCTTCTCGTAATTCATTTTCAAAATAATAATCTGGTATTGTTTTAATTTCTAAACTCTTAAATAATTTTTCTTGGTTAGATGTCAAAAGTACATTTCTTGAAATGTAAATACCCTTACAATGTTCCAACCTACTAGAGTTACTTTCTAATGCATCTGCATCCTCATCTGTCAGAAGTAATATGTGATTATCATTGCCTATCCCTACTCCATTTTCAAGTTGAACCATCTCTTTAATATGTGATTGTAACGCCTCTGTGATACAGTAATTTAGATGATTATCTGATACTTTATCTACAAAATCTGTTTTATAATATTTTAGGTTTGCAGATATTCCAGCTACCGTTTCATCATAGTTAGTTACACCAATTACCTTTAAAATTCCTTCTTCTAAAACTTGCTTTATTTCATCAAATTTTTTACTATTGCTCTCAATTATATTGTTATTATTATCAAGCATTGATTCCATATTACTCAAATCTTTAACTGCTAATTTTTTCTCGAATAATACATCTTCACGCTTACCAATATAATTATATCCCATTATCGTTTTCTCAATTCTTTTGTTAGTTATGTTCTCGCAAATACCTTCTTCATTATCTGTACATAGAATAAAATGTCTATTCCCCCCATCAGACTCATTTAAATCTAATACAGCCTGTCCTGTTGTTCCTGTACCTGCAAAGAAGTCTAATACAGTAATATTATTATCAGATTTAAAATTAAGTAAATACTTAATTAAAGATGTAGGTTTGGGATTAGAGAAAATATTTTCCCGTCCAAACATATTTTTTAATTCTTGTGAACCACTAGATGTTGTACCTACGTCTAATAATATTGTTCTAGGCTTTTTACCCTGTGGTTCTCTTTGTTTAAAATGAACGGTCCATTTACCCTTTACTTGAACTATTCTAATATCTCCAATCTCTAAATCATTTTTAAATCTATTTTCCGAACGTAACCAACTAATAGTATCACCATTTTTTTCATACTGAAGAATTGTCCCATCTGGACAGGTGATAGGATAATATTGTTTACCGGACTTACGTTTGAATGTATCCCAATAAAATCTACCTATACCATCGTTATTCTTATATCTCTCCAAATAGTCACTACTATGCGGTAAAAATATTTTATCTAATTTATTCTTATTCTTTGTATACATAAATATATATTCATGTTCTGTAGCAACATATCTTGCATCATTACTACCACCTTTTTTCTTTTTCCAGATTAAATTTGAAATTAAGTTTTCCTCTCCAAATATTGTATCGCATAAAAGTTTGAGCTGAAAGCCCTCATTTTCATCTATACTTATAAAAATTAAAGCATCATCCTTCATCAATTTTTTAGCTATTTCTAATCTCTCATTCATGAATGATAACCACATACTATGCTTAAAAACATCATCAGTTTTCAAATAAGTGTCATTGTATTTAAAATCCTTTTTGCCTGTATTATACGGTGGGTCTATATAAATAGCATCTATCTTACCACGATGAGTCTTTTCTAATAGCTTTAAACTATGTAAATTGTCACCTTCTAAAAGGAAATTGAAATAATTAGAATTTTTATCTCCCTTTATCTCACGTTCTGTTACCTCTGTAAACACCGGCACCTTAGTTTTCATCTCTATATCAACACGTTCCTCATGTTCTTCCCATACAAGTCCATACCTAATACTTGTTAATTTGTTTTCTATTTCATTTATTGCTATAAGTGATGAATCATCTGAGTGCTCTTCTCTTATTTGATTTAAAAACTCAAGCATATGCTCTCTTTTCTTCTGAGATAAATTTGTCATAATTACGACCACTTCTCTTTCGATTAAATTTGCTTTCATATTGACCAATACAATAGGCCAAAGCAAAATCTACTTTATCCCTATTTATCTATTTATACTAAACATACTTTTAACAACACTATATTAATCATAACTTTAGCACCTAATCTTAATTGTATTCCACTCTCTCTATTATTTCAATTATTACTCAGCATATCTTTAACAATTTATATTTTTTTATAAATTAGCCGTCGTTCCACTTCCCACTGATATATTCATGTATATGAGGTCACTATAAATAAACAGTTTAAATCTGTTGGTATAAGATATATAAAAAAAGAGCCCTGTTACAGCCTCCTCAAAATTATAATTATCTTATATGGATGTAATCGCTTTACCAATCTCCATAATAATCATTTTTCATGTCAATAAATATTTGTTTTATTGTTGTAATTTTTTAGAGACAACACAGCTCTTTTCATTAATAAAGGAGTATAAAGCTTTTGTAGCTATTTATTTGATTTAAGTAATTTTAATGCACTCAACCTTAATTGTAATGGTATATTCTTTTCTGATTTCATCTAAAATATCATCTTTAATTGTTTTTTTTATAATAACTATTTCATCCTACATGCTCATAATGTTCTACAAATCGGAATCTTCAAAATTAATAAAGTATGATTTATAAACGTCTCAACCGTTCTTCTAAATCTATATTAATTTTTTTCAGCATTTCGATAATCTCATCTTTATTTAATAACCATTTTATCTCATTTGCTTTCATACTCGTAATTAGTGGTTTTATAGTTTCCTTTGAAATTATATCATCTAAGAAAAACATTTCAAGTTTTTCATTTTTACTCCAATCAACCACCTTTAAATCATTATTATCGAAATAGTTGCTATATTTCCCATTTGAAAAACAATTGTAAAGTGTTGGTGGCATTTGGTCATAATCGTCGTACCGCTTATTATTTATACCCTGAACTGGCCATCTCATTACATTTGCTCTTGTTTCAGCCAATTTTGCAAAATAGTACATTTCTTCTACCACTTTCTCCTTTCTAGGCAAATATATATCAATGTTACATTTGATTTTTTTCAAAAATCTATGTGGATCATTGCCATATTTATCTTTCTTATAGAACTTTTCATCTGGGTTCAAACAGTCTAATACAAATTTCAGCGGTGTCCAAACAGAAAAAATGGTATCTGCACATAAATCTCCTTTTAAATAAAGACAATCTAAATCATTTTTTGTTCTTGGCCCTTCTAGGCACATCCAATAGTTCAAAAAATTAATTATGTGATTGTCTGTATAATTATCACCTAAATAACTCTGCATCTTATTATCAACCATATAAACAACATCCTTTCTTGTATTTTACATTCTGCATCTTGGTAGAAAAATCAATATTTTTATAATATTATATGAATAATCTTTACTTCGTCTTTTTCTACAAATCTCGATTTAAAGCTATATAAATTATAGCATATTTTGTATATTTTTATATCTCAATTTGATACATTTCACTACAAGTAAATATAAAATTAACATTATTTATTACTTTAAAGTATTGAAACCAGAAAGTTTTATACAACCAGTCTTATAATTGGACTATATAAAATCTTGCTACTTTTTCTTTACATTTAATTTATCCTTCTATCCTTTTAAAAGTCTCATTTATGGCTTTTTTAACTGAACAACTATATTGATTACAAAGTAACCCACTTAGACCATACTGTAAAAAATGTTCTTTCTTAAGTTTACTTGGAATTTGTTTATGATTAAGTTTCAATTTTTCTCGCACTAACCACGTTACTGCCTCTTTCCTATTCTTTCTATCATTCCAAAAGAAGTCAGATACTTCAGCTTGACTTAGTTCCCAGGGTCTTATTACACCCGGATATATAACGTTACAAAGTTTGTGAATACTTGGGTAATATGCGTGTAGTGTTAGTAATCCTTGCGCCTTTATAACCTTCCAATTTAAGTTTTGTTTAATTTCATCAATACTCCATTTTAACTCAATTTCAAAAACATATTTTAAGGCGTTAATTCTATTTTCTTCATGTGTCCAATAGCTTTGAGGTACTTTATCATGCTTAAATTGCCAAGGTTGATATTGTGCATCTGGGAAAGCACAAGTAATATACCTAATAGCTGAACGTCCAAATAGCTTTGAAGCAGTATGGAGCTTGTACTTGGTTAAGAACATCTTTGATACATCTTTTTTCACATCTTCTTCATTAAATTTGAGCTTTTCATCAATTAAATATCGTAATAATTTAATTGCAACGTCTGTTGCTTCTTTTTGATTTCTATTAACCCAAAACCCTGCGGGAAAGTTTAGAATCCTACCTTGCAGCAAAAGTTCATATATTTCTATATCATCTAAATTAGTTAAATTAACTTTAAAGTTCTCTGGCATATCAATAAACCCCCTTATCTCTCTAGATTATTGACAAGCCTTACTAATATCAATCATTTTATATTGAAAATATTAATCTTATAGACTAAACTTAAACCCTAATAATGCAAGTTATTTTGTCCTATGTTCCCCTCAATAGGGTATTTAAAAAGGTACCCTATGTATTGAGTACCCTAACATATTCTAAGCTATTGATTTTACTTGCTTACTATTCATGTATCAAATCATGATACTCTAGTTATATTTAAGAGGTATTGTTTTATTGTTTCTTTATTCCATCTACTCAAATGTACATAACTTTTTTCTTTTATTTTTCCGACTTTATGTTTAGTTGCAGTGAATAGATTCTAAAAATTGGTCAATAATTTAAAAATCCAACTTATTATTTAATTTGATTTTAAAAACCACACTAGGATCTCTCCATGTGTGGTTTTTTGCTGTGCAAACTAAAGTTTATATAAAATCCATCTACAAGTACTTAACTCATATTTAAGCTCATATAACCTGTCAGTTCCTTTGATTACCCGTATACACTAGCATATTATTACCCGCAAGTTTTTCTTTCTGTATACCAATTACTTTATCTACTTTTATAACTGAAATACTCTCATCTTTATTCGCAATATTAAATTGTACAGGATTTATGTTTCCACTCTTCTCTGTCCAAGAAACCATTTCTATTGGTAATGCTAACACCTTCATTTATCCCCTCACCCTTTCTATAACATTGCACTCATTAGCGGGTAATCCTCCTCTCCGTCTGCCATTCCGCCACACATACTATTTAGCCCTGAATGAAGAAAACAAGATCTCACTACAGCTTTAGACCCATATTTCAGTCTTATTTTATCCACGGTATCATTTATCCTTTTATCTTTTTCATAATCAAAATTATCTAATAAAGAGCACTGATAGAAATCATTATTACAAAAATCGGTGATGTGAACTCCTAGATGTCTTATTGGATTGCCTTTCCAAACATTATCAAATAAGTAACATGCTATTTCATATATTCTGCGAGTAGAGTCCGTTGCAACGACTAATTTCTTTTGGCGAGAATAAAATATTAAGTCACTCCCCCTTACGCTTATACTTATTACATTACAACAATTCTGTGAATCTCTTAACCGCATCGATACCGTTTCACATAAAGATAACAGAACCCTATGAGCTGTGTCTTTATCCTCTACATCAAAAGCTATTGTTGTAGAATTACCTATACCTTTCATTTGAATATAGTTACTTTTCCTAACTTCTGAAAACTCGATGCCATTAGCGTAATTCCAAATAACCTGGCCGTGACTCTTTAATTTATTTTTTAAAATATCTAAATTGTAATTAGCTAACTCCCCAATAGTATTAATATTTAAACTGTGTAATTTTGGTGATGTTGCCCTACCTACCATAAACAAATCTTCAACTGGTAATGGCCACATTTTTCTTTTAATTTCATCATGAAATAATGTATGTATTCCATCAGGTTTTCTAAAATCGGACGCTACTTTCGCCAGCAGTTTATTATTAGATATTCCTATGTTTACTGTAAATCCAAGTTCATTCTTAATTCGCTCTTTTATAGTTTCAGCTAGCTCCATAAAGTCAGGATATAAATGTTCCATATTAGATACGTCCAAAAAGCTTTCATCAATAGAAAATCGCTGGATTTTTGGAGTGTATTCTGAAAATATTTGGTGCATGGCTGCACTACACTTCATATAAAGTGAATATCTTGGAGGCACAATTATTAGACCAGGACATTTAGCCCTTGCACTATATAATGTCTCTCCTGTGTGAATATCAAATTTCTTAGCAGGTATTGATTTAGTTAAAACAATACCATGCCTACTTTCTTCATCCCCACCCACTACGGATGGCACTGTTCTTAGGTCTAATTCCTCTCCGCGTTGAAGTCTATATGCAGCTTCCCAGGAAAGATAAGCACTATTTGCATCTATGTGAAATATCAGTCTACTCATATATATCCCTTTCTATACTATGTTAGAACATAAGTTCTTAATTATTATATCCTAATTTCTTTATTTTTAAAACCATTTTCATTTTCCAAATTAGGACATTATTATATTAGGGCTTACATATAATTAACACAATTTAAATGATTAATAGTAAATATTTACGTTATGGTTATACTGGCCATACTTACATTGACATTCCCCTATATTATTAATAACTTATTTATTGAATTTAAATTTATCAAAGGAAGAATAAGTCTAATAATTAAATTTGGGAAGAGAAATATAAAGTAAATAATTGTCCCATGGAGAGATAATCTCCATGCAGCCTTAATTAAATAATAATACAAAATAACTTATAAAACCACTAAGTATGATAAACATACTTAGTGGTTTTAATTCTTTTTTATACTGTATTCATTCTCATACACTACATATAACCTTATTGTTCTATTACTATATCAATTAGACATTAATTATAAACTTTCTATTTAATATTACTATTCAGTAACCAGTTCAATTTATAATTAATATCCAAAAAAAATTTTTAACGAACGTGAAGTTTTCCTTCGTGGTACACCTTTTGCATTAGCCATCGCTTTTATAATTATCTGCAAATCCTTACCGCATCCAACAACTTCTTCTACTTTGTTAATGTATGTTAATGTACCAGAAAATGCACCATTACGATAAGGATCACACTTATCACAAAACCAGTGTTCACCATTATACATACCATTATACAATGCTAATCTTGTTACCGGATTTTGCCCATTACAAGTACCACGACATATTACATTTTTAAACGGCAACTTATCAAAAGCACAAGCTAATTGAATTGCAAATTTAATTTCTTGATATTCTCTCATTCCATTGCTATCCATCCAAGTGAAATACTGAAAATCTTCTAATAATACCCAAGCCACAGGCTTTCCTTCATATCTTCCAAAACTCATATTCATTTCTAAAATCCCCCTTAATCATTTTACGATTCTTAAAACCTAATTTGTTTATATTACGCTTAGGTTTTTATAAATACAACTTACTCCTATAAACGATATACACTGCCCCTAATTTTAATTTATTGTATAATATATTCATACGGCATTCTTTATTGAATTAATACGCAAAAATAAAGTTCCACATCCAATAACTTATTTCGCTATTCTTTATATAATCAATTATATATTATATATTTGAATGTAGGTACAATTAGTAAATAATACTATTTATTGTCCTTAATTTATTTTAAATATATTGGAGGTTTTATTAATGGCAAAAGGTATTTATTGTGTTGGTAGAATTGTTGATAATCAAACTGTTATGGAAATTGCTTTTGATGATACAATAAGAACTAAAAAATTAACCCCAGCAAAAAGAGTTGATGTAGTCACTATAAAGATTGTAAAAGAGTCAAGTATCTTATATAAGGGCAGAAAAGTTAATTCTCCCAAAGATGCTTATATTCTTATTAAAGATTTTTTTGATTTTGCTGATAGAGAACAATTAATTGTATGTTCCTTAGATACAAAGAATGTTCCATTAACTATAAATGTATGTAGTATTGGTACGTTAAATACTTCCTTAGTACATCCTAGAGAGGTCTTCAAACCCGCAATATTAAGTAATGCAGCTTCAATAATACTTTTTCACAATCATCCGAGCAATAATCCAATGCCTAGCAAGGAAGATGTCAGTATAACTAAAAGGATTCAGGAATGTGGAAATCTTTTAGGTATCAACTTAATCGACCATATTATCATCGGCGGTGACA
>Ga0209123_1004185_pt1 | contig 10094 bp, 6 predicted proteins | sample BarGraIncu00431A_FD_184500 | JGI IMG/M metagenome (GOLD analysis project Ga0209123, IMG submission 184500) | Arctic peat soil microbial communities from Barrow, Alaska, USA - Barrow Graham LP Incubations 004-31A (SPAdes) (version 2) | ecosystem: Environmental > Terrestrial > Soil > Wetlands >...
TTCCCTAAAAGCAAACCAATCACAGGCATCAAAATATCACTGACAAAAGACGATACTATTTTACCAAAAGAAGCTCCTATAATAATACCTATTGCTAAATCCAACACATTTCCGCGCATAGCAAATTCAGTAAATTCCTTGAACATCTGTTATACCTCCATCATATTTTATTACAACCATTTCCTTTGAGTGGCCATCAATGCTACTGACTCAATATAAATAAACATGATACCATATGATTTGCAGAAATGTCGTTTTCATCTAATATTCCGTGCAAATACACAAAATCCTCCACTGTTTAGTATATTTCTATATAACTATAAGCCGCCCCCAACAAAAAAATCACCTAAACCACAGTTCTGGCGAAAAATTAAACATAAATATAAAATTACCATAGTACAGTAAACCCATGGAATATCACAGCAACTTACCGTGATCATCTGCATGGCTCCGGTTGCCTTCACCATCGTCAACTCAGCATAACGTGAAATGCAGGTAGCCTTTCGCTTTTGTTACACACAATGCCCGGCAAGCCCTTTGATTTACCCTCAAGCAACGTAATTCCAGAGTAGTATTATTATAGATTCGTCGCATTTTCTTTTATCTTGATACAAGATCAGTTCTTTTTTTTATATATTTCATAACAAATAGTTGGATAACCCCCATCGTAGGAACTGCGAGCAGCATGCCTATAATACCCCCAAGCGCGGCTCCGATAATGACCGCCATAATAATTAGTACTGGATGAAGACCTGTGCTGTCACCTACTATTTGGGGTGACAATATTGCTTCGTCTAATTGCTGTACAACTAAAAAGACAAGTACTGCCCACACAGCCTGCATCGGATCGGGGCTCAATATACCAACAATGATTGCTGGTATGCAACCGATTAGCGGTCCTACATAAGGAATTATATTCGCAATCCCCGCCGTAAATCCTATCAGAAAAGCGAAATCCATACCAATCAACATAAGCCCGATGCTACTGATCAAACCGACAATTAATCCATCTATCACCTGACCACGTATAAACCTGGAAACCACATTATTAATTTCTTGAGCTGTTCTATTGAAGGATTGAATTCTTGCTAACTCAAAAAACAAGGGCATCGTCTTCGTATAGTGTCTTTTAAATAATTCGTAGTCCTTTAGCAAATAAAAAGAAATAAACAAACCAATGTAGCCATTGATCACTGCACTACCTAGACTTTGTGAAAATTCAAAAATGCTATCGATGGATGTGCTAATATATTTACTAGTATACACAATGATATCATTTAAATAACTTTTAAGGTCTCCCGACAACCCGCTTTCTACCATTTTAGTATTAACAAATTTGAATAACTCATTATATCTTGCGATGTATTCACGAATAGAGGTCACCATGGCTGAAAAATCATTATTCCCAGAAATTTTCCCGCCAACAAGTATATGTATGGCCACTATGGTTAAAACGAAAAATAGTATAACACAAAAATAGGTTAATACGACACTTAAAAAATATTGTTTTCTTTTCATCTTAAATCTTTTAGCTAATAATTTATTCATAGCATCTGTGAGTGGAAATAACAAATAAGCGATGACTACACCAATAATTAACGGTTTCAATACGTCAACGATTGCAATGCTCAAGCTTGCTATACCCCCTAGTATTATTTTAATATTGAAGACAATATTGTAGCTGATAAAGATCCCCGTCGTCGTCAAGCAAATATATAAAATCAACAGCAGATACTTTTTCTCTGTTATCACTGGCATAATATTCCTCCTCAAGTCTCAGGCTTTATTTCTTCTTAATACTATCATTTATTTTCAGCATAACTCACTTAAATCCTTCATTTTTCTACATTTTTTGGATTTCTTAAGAGTAACCCAACGATTTAGGCGGATAACTTCTTAAAAATCACTCTGTGATTTGATTCATCATTACTTATTGATATACACATATTAATTAAACTTTTGCGTTAAAACACATAATATGACATTTCCCTGGTGGCTACAAGCAGTTAAAATAAATATCATTTAATAGAGGATTATGCCATAAAAGAAAGAATTATTTAAGCAAAACAAAATACTTTTTCACTTACCTATGGGCCATCATAACTAGACCTGGAGGTTTACTATGCAGCAAAGTAAAAATATGCGCTTTTTTAGTTGGATTGTTGGCCTCAGTTTTTTCGCATTTGTAGTACTCACCACCGCCAACTATTATTTTTTGTCTAATTCTTATTATGCACACATCACTGAAAAAAATCAGATTTATACACAGACCATCGCATTGAGTGTTTCCTCTTTTTTGGAAACAGCCTACCTAGTTAGTAATGAACTGGCTCAATCGCCAGAACTTCAAGATGTGAATGCGGTACGACAACAACAATTTCTTATAGATCGTTTTTCACAATATGGTTTTTTCGATAATCTTATTGTTCAGAGGGCCCCCGACGGTATGCAAACTAGTCGTGTGCGAGGCGCGCTTTCTTCCCGCCCAGACCTCTGGTTGTTTCGCCAAATGCTCCAAGAACAGCACCCCTTTATCAGCCCTTCTTTTTACTTCCCCAATGCAGACGGTCATACCCCCACCACCGTCACAGGTATTTTTTTCCCGATTATGCATAACGATACATTGGTTGCCGTACTGACTGCTGTTCTACGCTTAGACGATATTCAAGAACGTGTAGGCCGCTATTATCGCGGTGATGATCGCTATACCTACATATTAGATGAAGATGGATCTGTAATTGCCCATCCTGAAGCACAGCAAATCAGAGATCATTATAACTACAAAACCAGCAAAAAAGCACTCGTATCTCGCGATGTAGCAGGTAATCCCTTATTTTCCGGACAAGATTATCAACTGGAATATCATGATATTGCTTTGCCTAGCGGACTGACTGAGGCAGCTACCCAAGCCCTGAACGGTTCCCAAGGCACCACAGAGTACCAAGATCTTGACGGCAATATCATGCTTTGTAGTTATGCACCTATTCACATACCTGGCTACTCGGCTTCCTGGGCGACCATAACTGTACAAAATAAGTCTCTAGCCATGGCTCCGCTCCGCGAAGCAGCTGCGACCAACGGACTTCTCTCCTTTTTGATTTTTGCATGTCTAGCTGCCTTATTGCTTCGTCAGAGCCGAGCCGTAGACCGTGGCACTCAGCAACTACACGATACGAATACTGCATTACAGGCTGAGGTATTAGAAAGAACTCGGGCGGAAGTAGAACTGACCGCAACAAACGAAGAATTAATTGCATTGAATGAGCAGATGATTGCTATTACTGATGAATTGCATCATACCAATGAACAAATGTCCCAGGAAATCCAAGTACGTCAGAAAACTGAAGGAATATTGCGGCTAAGAGAGCGCCAATACCGAGCTATGGTGCAACTGCTGACCGATAACACTGCCACTTTGGATGTGCAAATGCAAACCATGCTGGACAGCGCTTTGCAATTATCCGATGGGATCGACGGACACATCGCCTTACTGGAAGGCGAGACTTCCTTAATAAGCTACGTGAGAGGTTCGCATACGCCTTTGTTGGGAAAATCATTACCTATAAAAGAAGGCTTATCTGCTCTTGTCCTATCTACTGGACGTCTACACTATGTAGAAGATTATCGAGCATTCCCAGGCCATATCCAAGGAATAATTGGGGCCAATTTGAGTACAGTCGTCGTCGTTCCCTTAAAGCAAAAAAAACAAGTCATCGGTTGTTTGGCCTTGACTTGGAAAAATTTCATTCATCCGATGGGTGTCGACGAACTAGAGATGCTACGACAATATGCTGACTTAGCTTGCCTTGCCTTACAAGCGGCCGAACTACGTGAAAACTTGCATCAAGAATTACTGCAACGCAAACAGCTCCACGATAAAATCAGTCGCATTGCCTTTCAAGACGCTTTGACCGGTCTACCTAATCGAGTTAGTTTGATGTCCCGCCTAGAAGAAGAAACAAATCTTATTGCTACCAACCAGCAGATTGGCGCCTTGTTCTTCATCGATCTAGACGACTTAAAAAGTGTGAATGATAATTTTGGTCACTCCACAGGTGATGACATTATTATCGCCGCTGGACAAAAAATTGTAGAAGCCACAGCAAATGATAACGTCTTCATCGCACGATTAGGCGGCGATGAATTTATCGTACTTCTTCCAAAATATAACAACGTTCATGAACTCATCCATATAGCCGATGGCTTACTACATCATTTATGTCAAGGATACTCCATCGCCGAGACAACCTTACATCTTTCTGCCAGCATTGGTATTGCTTCCTACCCTCATGACGGGACTACTGTAGAAGAGTTGCTAAAGAAAGCCGATAATGCTATGTATGCAGCAAAAGCGGCTGGTCGAAACTGTTGGCGTTTTTTTGATCCTGTCATGTTGCGCGAGGCTCAGGAAAAATCGCTTTTGACCAACAGTTTACGTTACGCACTAGAACGCAATGAGCTATCTCTAGTATACCAACCGCAAATTTCAATTATAGATGGCAGCGTAACAGGCTTTGAAGCGCTTCTACGCTGGAATAGCAGCGAACATGGAACGGTATCCCCCGGGCGTTTCATTCCCCTAGCCGAGCAGAGCCAATTAATTATCCCTATTGGTGAATGGGTCTTAGAGCAGGCCTGCCAATTTATAAAAAAACTTTCCCTTTTAGGCTATCCCACTTTACGCGTCGCCGTAAATCTTTCTCCCAAACAATTGGCCGATGAGCATCTCATCACTATCGTCAAGCGTTTACTCCATACAAGTCAAATCATCCCTCGTCAGCTTGAGCTGGAAATTACAGAAACCGCTTTACTACTTTCATTAGATGAAAGTTGCGCAAAATTACACAAGCTAAAAGAATTAGGCGTTGGGTTGGCTTTGGATGATTTTGGTACTGGTTATTCCTCCCTAACCCATTTACGACTCTTTCCCGTCGAAACGTTAAAGATTGATAAATCCTTCATCGATAACATTCCTGGTGAAGATACCATTCTAGTCCAATCCCTCATCAACTTTGCTCAAAACTTGCACATGAATGTAGTCGCCGAAGGTGTAGAACGACAAGAACAGCTTGATTATCTACGCACCTGTGGTTGCAACCTAGTACAAGGATATTTACTAAGCCGTCCCCTTCCTGAAAAAGATGCCTTGCAATTTCTAGATACCACGACCGGCAAAAACAAAGTTGTGTAGAGGAGACAGAAGATAATGAGCTACAAAGGTAAGCCAATCCTAATTTGGAGCACAGTCTTAATCTTATTAGGTGCAGTAATCACCGGTTGTCTAAATAGCAATCTTGTCGGTAAGACAAAATCATTTGGAAAAATCATATTAAGATTGGGCACCGAAACAGCATTAGAAACACCAGAAAGCCGCGGATCCCTAAAACTAGCAGAGTTGGTCAAAGAAAAATCCAAGGGAGCTTTGGAAATTCAAGTCTATGAAAATGCAAAGCTAGGAAACATGCGCGACCGCAACGAAGGTATGCGTATGGGAACCATCGATATGGGTACTTCTTCAGTAGGCTTTCTCTCTATATATGAACCGCTGACTGGCATATTTGACCTTCCCTACCTTTACAAAGACAAAGCACATGAAATGCGTGTATTTGATGGCCCTATTGGCAAGGAGATTGACCAAAAGCTCCAAGCCCAAGGTCTACGTGTTTTATGCTATTTTGACGCAGGTGCCCGCCATATCACCAACAACCGCAAACCAATCTATACACCCGCCGATCTTAAGGGTTTACATCTTCGCGTCCCGCAGAGCGAAGCCAGTATTGAAGGCTTTAAAATGATCGGAGCCACTCCCATGGCACTCCCCTTTAGTGAAGTATACACCACATTACAACAAGGCACAGCCGATGGACAAGAAAATCCAGTTTCACTGATATTTCACAATAATTTTTACGAAGTGCAGAAGTATCTTTCGTTAACCAATCATCAACTGTTTATTCAAGTGCTCTTAATCAGTGAAAAAAGTTGGCGAAAATTATCAGTGGAACAACAAAAAATACTAATGGAAGCCGCCAAGGAAGCACAAACATATGAGAGGGACATCGCTGTTAAGGATGAAATAGACCTTATTAAACAATTGAAAGAAAAAGGAATGCAAGTAAACGAAGTACCACAGACCGATTCTTTTGCCATAAAACTCCACCCTTTACGTGAACTCTACAGCAAACGTATTGGTCAGCCAGCGCGTGAACTATTCCAAAAAATCGATACATTACGTGACTAACTCGCCCAATGATTCTTGTGTAATCCTTGCATAACGTCAAAAATTATCGGTTTTTTCGTGCAATTCAGATTTTTTTGTGTAAATAAATTTTAAGAATCTCCCTTTATGGAGAAAGCAGGGATTAAATGTTTGTGGTGCAACTACTTAACAAAATTATAATAATTGTAAACCTATCACCAACTTGAAAAATTTTTAAGCAACCACATCCATATTTACTACAATACCTTTCAAGTGTAAGAGTTATCCCACCAGCAATCATAAAAATCATAATCGCATACCCTTTTAAATCAAAAAAGGTGAAAATACAGTGTTCTGACAAGCTACTCGATATAATGCGGGCTGTATGCTTTTTAACTATCTTTCGGAAAATAAGTATGAATAACAAATAAAATATTGCAACCGAGATCAACAACTATCTCCATGGACTTTTAACGTTTAATATCAAATCTTCATAGCCTAGCGTCAATACCCGCCCCCCTGCAAAGCTCCCTAAAATTCCTGCCAGGAATAACAGTACTCGCTTGCTTGGTTTTCTTTAGTTTGTTATAGCATATGATAGGTATTTTTTTCGGAGAGAGTTGCTTATGTATTTTAGTTGTGTATTTTTTAGATCTGACCATTTTTTTATTGGTTTGGAGAAGTCTGCCTTGAGAATCGTGATGATGATTCTTCATAACTCCTCCTAGATTATGTAACACAATGAAAAAAACACGCCCAAACCGAAGTCTGAGCCAACATATTGTACGACACGTTCCTAAGTGAAAAGCTTAGGCACTGGCAGTAATGCCAAGAGAACCTCCGATGAATCAAATGATAGGGTATTTCTAACCATTTATAGGTAAAAGTAATGCTTTAATTTACATTATATTTAATTATTGTTGTTTGAATTGGAAGTATTAAGCTAAAGTTCTGCTCTCCATCATATGTGTATTCCCTCATGGAGGGTAGAGATTATTTTTCTATTATTTTTTTCTTAGATGAACCTTGCTGTTGTTGCGTCTTTTTATAGTTCGTATTTAATGAGTATATTAATTGCATTCTTTAATGCTTCATTTGCTTTTCAATATTTGGCATAATGACCCGTCCGCCACGATCATAAAAGAAATATTCCCAAGCCCAGTTTAATAGTACCATAATTCGATTACGGAAACCAACCAAACGAACCACATGTATCAATAACCAAAAAAGCCAGGCAAAGAAACCTGAAAACTCCCAAGAGCCCATTTTCGCAACTGCCTCATTACGGCCAATGGTGGCAAGCGCCCCCATGTCTTTATACTTCAAAAGTATTAACGCTTTTCCTTGAACCATATTCACAATATTATCAGCAGCCACATCAGCCTCCTGATTGGCAACAGGAGCAATCATCGGCAGAGGTCGTCCTTCCCACTCACAATGTGCTGCATCGCCAATTGCAAATATTTCTGGGTGTTGCGCCACCTGCATATTAAGATCTACAATAATCCGACGCATACTGCCAAGTTTTAATCCTGTATTGGTTACTAAGCTAGCAGCTTGCACACCAGCCGCCCAAACAAGCGTATTAGCAGGAATAACTTCACCGCTGCCTAATATTACTTTTTCCCCATCAAAATCCACTACTTTTGCACCCAAACGAACATCTACTTGTTTTTCCCAAAGTGTTTTACCTGTAAATTCACGTAATTTCTCCGGCATTACAGGTAACAGCGAGGGACCTGCTTCTAAGAGAAGTATCCTTACTTCTTTAGTATTTAATTTCGGATAATCCTTTTTCAAAATCAAGTGTACCAATTCCGATAAAGCTCCAGCGCTTTCCACCCCTGTAGGCCCGCCGCCAACAATAACGAAGGTCAGCATCGCTCGCCTTTTATCAACATCTGGTTCTTGTACTGCACGTTCAACCATTGAAAGAAATTGATTACGAAGCCCTACGGCATCTTCAATATCTTTAAGTCCATACGCATTTTTTTCAACAGATAGATTGCCAAAAAAGTTAGTAGAACCACCTACAGCTACAATAAGGTAATCATATGGGATTACACCATCCAAAGTGTATACTTTTTTAGTCTCTGCATCTACACTGGTTGCTCTCGTAACGCGAAACTCCAAATTCTTCTGGTTCCGCAAAATACTGCGAATTGGATAAGCAATGTCTCCAGCCTGTACGCCAGCGGTAGCTACTTGATATAACAACGGCTGAAATAAATGATAATTTCGTTTATCTACTAAAGTTACATCTACAGGAGCGTTAGCTAGCCTTACAGCAGCTCTAAGTCCGCCAAATCCAGCTCCTAAAATTACAACATGGGGCCTTTTCTGTTCCATACTATAAACCTCCAATTTCTTTCAGCAAGTGAAATCCTATTTATTTTACACAACATTCTTGATTTCCCCCAAAATACCAGAAGTTTAGCTTACCTTTTTTAAATCATCGCTAGAGCCTAGCAGAATCAACACTTTAAGGAATAATAATTCAAACAGACAAATTCCGAGCATTTATGGTAATTTTATTGCAAAACATTACCAATTCACTTATACTAATGACTTAATTTACATTATATCTAAATTTTATAAATTAAGCCATTAATTCAATTGTAGCTGTTTGAATTGTAAATTGAAAGCTAAAGTTCTGGTTGTCCATAGTGGCATTATCATAATTTTAATATATAAAATATTGTGATCTGTTATTTTATATGATATAATCAATTATTTCTTTGCACTGCATAAAGATCTACAGTACAAACTGAGCAGGCGATTCACTTAGATACAAGTTAATGCAGCTGGGCCTATAAAGACAACAGGATTACTATAAACCTGTGGGACAGTAAAATGTTCTACGGTTTTTTTATACCCATTTTTAGAACATTTCTGAAGAGTGCGCTGCCATAGAGCTATCTTAAATAAACTTGCATAAGCAAGGCGGAGGTAACTATTTATGATAGAACAACAAATCAAAGAGTTGCAAGGGCTTACCACCTTGCAAGCCCAACAACGCCAGGAACAATTCGGTAAGAATGAGCTTAAAGGTAGATAAAATGGGTTTAGCTACTGAATATGGCAAAATAGGTACAGCAGTTATGTCTGCGCCTGATATTCCCACACCCCTTCAACAGCAAACTACAAAACTAGTCAAGTCATGTGCAGTTATTGCCGCAGTATTATTTTCCCTTGTGGGTATTGTGACCTATAGTAGAAACCTTAGGTGCTGTTTCCGTTCTTTGTGTTGATAAAACTGGGACAATAACAATGAACAAAATGCAGGTGCAAGATAATTGGAGTTTGGCAGGAGATATTACAGGTTTAAATCAGGTAATCTGTTTTTAGCGAAAATAAAAGGCACTCATAAAATAATGAGTGCCTTAACCAGCAACTACCTATCCTCCCAGCCCGTTTCCAAGCAAGTACTTTCGGCGTATGGGCTTAACTACTGTGTTCGGTAAGCCGATTGGCGATAATACCTCATCTGCGTCGTTGCTCCTGCGCGCGCTCACTTCGCGTACTGATGTACCGCTCCATTCACGTGCTCGTCGCGCCTAGCATCTGAGGCATTCTCACCAATCTAAAGCAACGTCAAAGGAGTAAAATACGAAAGAAAAGAGCGCTCATAAATGAGCACTCTTTAGCTTAACCAGCAACTACCTATCCTCCCAGCCCGTTTCCAAGCAAGTACTTTCGGCGTTTATGGGCTTAACTACTGTGTTCGGTATGGGAACAGGTGGGACCCCATAGCTATCGCCACTGGATATAGTCCGACTGCTTATAATACCCCATCTGCGTCGTTGTCACTGCGCGCGCTCACTTCATGTACTTATCAGTACTATTCCGTTCACGTGCTCGCTCCGCCTAGCATCTGTGGCATTCTAATCAGTCTATT
>Ga0209123_1004187_pt1 | contig 10082 bp, 12 predicted proteins | sample BarGraIncu00431A_FD_184500 | JGI IMG/M metagenome (GOLD analysis project Ga0209123, IMG submission 184500) | Arctic peat soil microbial communities from Barrow, Alaska, USA - Barrow Graham LP Incubations 004-31A (SPAdes) (version 2) | ecosystem: Environmental > Terrestrial > Soil > Wetlands >...
GTATTGTCAAACAAAACCGCGCTCGCAGTTTCGACCGTAGCCTTAACTCTGGTTATCCCAAGTCTGGCCCTTGCTTCTGGTGATGTAACTTCTGTAGGCATGGCACTCTACGACAAAATAGCTATGGGCGGCGGCTTAGTCGTACTTATCAAAGGAGGTATCGATATAATCCAGTCGGCTCTCGCCTCAGATTGGCCTAAAATTAAGCAAACGCTCATGTACTCGGGCGGGATATCAATCGTTCTGATCCTTTACCCTACGTTCCTCCACCTCATTGAGGCCACCGCGAAGGGGATGAGGTAAATGCTTCCTGATATTAAAGAGATTACCTATCGGATCACAACTCACTTTGGCGAGGTAGATAACTTTCACCCTCAACCGCACTCAGGAATAGATTTCGCGACTCCGCTCCATACTGCAGCTCAATCTCTCTCTAGCGGAATTGTTAATTCAATTAATATGGACCCGATGCTCGGGGAGAACGTCAGGGTCACCGCTCCCGGGGGTAAGGAATGGGTATATGGTCACTTATCTCAGGTAGACGTTACATATGGGCAGCATATCAAGCTAGGAGATACTTTGGGTCTTACAGGGGGAGTACCAGGAACGTGGGGTGCTGGTCATTCGACTGGCGAACACATCCATATCTCTCTTCTACAGAATGGTCAGCTAGTTGACCCTACGCCCTCTATTAAAGCTTTATCCGATCCCTCACTTTGGGATAAACTTATTACCCCACCTCATGTCCCTACGGCTGGCGAATGGTTCATGAACGCTTTCTCCTCAGTATGGCACTCTGTCTCCACGGCCATCTCACCCTTGATAATTCCCTTAGCCCATAGCATAACTCTAGTAGGAGGCGGGATACTCATAGTCCTTTTTTTAGCGGGCTACAAGCCAGGACTCAATAAACTCGGCATTCTCGTAGTCTCAAATATGTTAGTGCAAATGGTATTTCGGTAAATAAGGAGGTTCCACTATGAATCCTATCAAACTGTCGAAAGTCTTTGAGGTTATTAATCCTGAGTATTCTTACCTTAAGATGACTCCTAATAATTCGATCAAGAATATCGCTACAGATAAGATCGCGCTTTCGATAGCTTCCCTAACATATTCAAGCTCATTAAAGCCGGAAGATGGTTTCTTGTGGAATCTGCCCTTTGGACGTAAGCGATTATTCCCCACCAAGCTATCATTAACGACCCCGTCTAAAGTTTCATACTACATCTACATGACTAAGGACTCGGCAGAATTTTACTTTGTTATCCCTACGCAATCGCTGAGCATAATCAAGGAAAAGTTAAGATCAGTATGGACCTCCGTGACCATGAATGAAATATCAAAGTCTGATCTGCCCGCCTTCTCATCAACTGCAATCGCTTACTCGTTGTCATATCGGCAGGAGGACGCATTGTCGCTTGCGGTTGATAAACGAGACAATTCCCTCCTTTCCGCTAATCTAAACCTCTTAAATGTCCTTGAAGAGGATGACAGAGTAGGCATATTTTATAACTTTATTCCCACATCACAGAGTGGGTGGAAGGCTACTTACCGCAATACCATAAACAAAATAAAAGTTTCCGAGCCCACCGATAAGCAAAAGGAAATATGGTATCTCTGCAAGTTCGTTGCCTCTCAAGTTCAATCTATTTCTGACTTAATAGCCGAAATGCTATCAACTAAGAAGATGAAAGTATCCTCCCCTACCTTTGATCCACGGGACCATCCGGTAATATCTGAGCAAACCCTAAAAAAGAAAAATGAGACGATATTAGATACCCAAATTTTAGTCTTATCGGAAAGTTCCTCCCCCGTAAGACAGCACAATAATGCTAAGTCTCTAACTCAGAGTTTTCAAGTTATCAGTGAGCCAGAAGGGGGAAATTCCCTAAAGGCTAAGCATTATCGGAAGACATTTAATCTCTCAACTTTCTCGATTCCCTCTGCTAATAGGAATAAATTATCTTCCGATGAATGCTCAAACCTCATCGCACTTCCCGGGAAAGCATTGCTCGAAAGGCATACTCAAATAGCTAAGACAGAGACCCAAGAGACTCAGGTTCCGTCTGAATTAAAGACTGGGGTAATGTGTATAGGGAAATGTACCTTTAGAGGAATAACACAAGAAGCGTTTCTCTCGACAGATAAGGAACATCAACAATTGACATTAGTAGTCGTTGGGCCAACTAGAGCGGGAAAAACAACCCTGTTAGGGTCTTTGGCCAAGGATGCAATTGTCCATAAGGAATGTGTGATTATGTTCGATTTCATAAAGAATTGCGAAGCATCTAAAGAAGTAGCCGAGAATTTTAATGAAGATCAAGCGCTCGTGATTTCCTGCGCTAATTTAGATGAGCTTCAGGGGCTGGGATACAACGAGTTTGATGAAGTCGATAACAGCAACGTAATGGACGCTTATATAAATGCTAAAAGACAGACACAGCAACTATTAACCCTAGTTAACTCTATCAACTCCGATGATAAGAACCTCGCCCCAAGGATGGAGCGCTTTCTCACTTGTGCCGCTCTCGTTGCATTCATGCAGAAAGGATCAATTAAGGATGTATTCGAGGTCCTTAGTAATCACGAGACACGAGCCCACTTTATACGTAACGCTCCTTCCTCTCAAAAAGTTAATCTAGAAGAGTATATTTTTGGCCTTAAGGAACTGGATGAATTTGATTCCAAGACAAAAGAAATTATTGGAACGAAGACCGCCAACATAACCAATATAATAGATCGCTTACAGAAATTAAAAGCGAATCCTTATATGGAACTGATGCTTAAAAAGGGAACCGAAAACAACATAAGCCTTATAAAAGAACTTCAAAAACCCCAATTAATTATTCTACAGATGCCGGAAAAGATGTTTAGTACCGATGCCGAAAGGGATGTTTACACGACATACTGGATGACTAAAATCTACCTAGCCCTACAACTCCGAGCCGACATATTCCAAGGGAAAGATGACGAACTTGTAAAGGTAAATCTGATCATAGACGAGATTTACCAGGTACATCATACTGAAGAATTTTTGACAGAAAAGCTTTCTCGTCTTGCTAAGTTCCGGCTCAAGCCGATCTTATCATGTCACTATTTGAACCAGATCAAAGTTATCAGGGATGAACTACGGTCTGCCAACGCTTCATATATGCTGATCTCAGGCTGTGATAAAAAGAACTTTGCAGAGTTAGAAGAAGAGCTTTACCCTTACGAGGTTGATGATCTCCTGCATTTACCTCGCTTCCATTCTCTAAATCTTATAAAGAGCAGTACAAGGTATGAGCGATTCATCACGGACTTAACGAATATAGGCAAACACAAGAAAGAAGAGAAAAAGGTTGTTCGCTTAAGTTTAGTTAGTTAATTCAATGTTTATTTTTAATAATAGGGCAAAAGGGTTCTATCTGAAAAAGGAGGCGCATACAATTCAATTGAATAATTGAATGCCCATAGAACGAGTCTGCCCTCTCGTCAAAACTCAAATTGAAGCCTTATCATGCTCTTTAAAATAGTCGCAAAACCATTAATCCTGTCGGATGGCAGGAAATACCCATAACGCGAAGAAACCCTTAAAGGTTTTCATAGGTTAAAATCAGAGGAGGAAATGATATGTATGCATTTGTAGGTTTTGTTTCTATCATTGGTTTTCTAGTATGCGTCATACTATTAATCATTGCGAAAGTTAAGAAGAACGGGAAAGTGAAGAAGTGGGCAATTAGTACTGGCGCTTGTTTTGCAGTTTTTGTACTTGCTCTTATCCTCACACCTGGTTTAACTCCAGAACAAATTGCTCAAGCAAAAACAGCTTCCGAATTAAAAGTTAAACAGACTGCAGAAATCGACGCTAAGACTAAAGCTGATCAAGCAGTGGCCGATGCCAAGGCCAAAGTTGACTCAGAACTAAAGGCTAAACAAGATGCTGAGACAAAGGCTGCCAAGGAAAAGGCCGATGCCGAAGCTAAGGTTATCTCCGACGCTAAAGCTAAAGCGGATGCGGAAGCAAAAGCGAAGCAAGATGCTGCAGATAGAGCAGTGGCCGATGCCAAGGCAATTGAGGATAAGAAGGCTGCCGATGCCGAAGTTGCAGCTGCTGCAGAAGCAAGGAAACCGAAACATATTGCCTATAAGGACCTAGCCCGTAACCCTGAAAACTATAATGGGACCAATGTAATCTATACTGGTAAAGTCATTCAGGTCCAGGAGAGTGGCAAATTAGTTAACCTTAGAGTTAACGTTACTAAGAATACTTACGGGTATGAGGACACCATCATGATTCAATACGACAAGGGCATCGTCAGTGGCCGGGTACTGGAAGACGACATCATAACTTTCTCGGGAATGTCTATGGGGTTATTGACTTATAAGACAGTCATAGGTGCAGAGATGACAATCCCTCAAGTGTTAGCCACTAACGTAACATTCAATTAATGGGACCCTTGCAACGCAAAAAAGCCCTCCCACCAATTAAGGCAGGAGGGCTTTCGTCTAGGCAAAACAATCCCCTCGTTAGGAGGGGTATTGGAGGAGATAAAGAAACGAGAAGAAAAGTCTTATATTAACCGCAAAGTAGCGGGTAACCATCTACAGTATTTATAATATCCTAGACCTGTTATCGTTCAGTGACCTTCATGTCAAGAATATGTTAAACCTTATAATGAAAAAGACTGTAGCTTAATCTCCGTGTCTCTGTTTTACATAAAAAGACTCCCACCTAGGCTGCAAAGGTGGGAGTGGAGGAGGAAATTGGTTGGGAGGAATGGCGATCTGTATTTCAACCGTTGAATTAACGAGTGTTTATCTGTTACCCTTATCATAGACTATACTTATTACATTTCCATGTCATTTGTAGAAAAATGAGTTATAAACGCAAAAAAAGCACTCCCACCTTAAGGCAGGAGTGCTTCGCTATGTTAATTTATATTGATGCCTGTACCGGATCAGTAACCGACTGTGGTTCACCTGCAATAGTAAATGTTGGTCCCTGCGCAGGTGGAGCGTCATTAACAACGGTTACCAGTGACGGTGCTACAACCGGGTCCTTCAACTTCATTACATAAACCCCAGCCTCCGCTGTGCCACGAATCGCCTGCTCTAATTCCGGTGTAACCTCACGCCCGGTCAACTTAATCATATTCACGGCATATTCCGTCGCCTGCTCTTTGCGAAGATCCAGAGGTAATTGACCGCTATTATAAAGTTGCTGTGCCGAATGTACGCCAGACTGTGTGACCTTAAGGATCATATCGATAATACTTTCCACAGGTGCTGGGATATAAGACTTAATCGCGGTATTGGCTGCCTCCGCTGTGTCTACGATGGAATCTGCCACCTGTAATTGTTTGCCGGGGTCCTTGCCTTGCTTAACTAATGCTTGGATGCCGTACATCGTGCCGAAGAAGCACGCTAGGCATAGGAGCGCAATCAATAGAGTTATGACTTGAATAGACATTTCGATTCCTCCTTTGTTTTGGGTAAAAATAATAACAGGTCGTTTCCTGCTTAGGCTAAAAGGTTCTACCTTCAACATCGTCACTGAGTATGCCATCTTGAAGCCAACCATGATAACGACCTGTGGCGTTTATCGAAGGACTAACTGTAATATTTGGCGCATCTCCGGTGACCGTCCAGCCGTCTTCTTTGTATTCGCCACTTCCATCACCTTTGCCAAAGCGATGATCTGGGCAAATGTGCTCGCCATTGGGCAATACAACGATGATCGGAGCGCGTTTATCCAGCCACTGGGTTTTATACTGAGGCGATAAAACTGTTTTTAGCATAAACGTTTTATAATCCCCATCCGTTTCAGGCTTGCGCCAATAGGCGGCATACCACATATCACCTGGATTCAGGGCTTTGTAGTCTTCAACGGTGTTTGGAGCGTCGATTAATCTGCATTGCCAAGGCATGAATATATCCTCCTTTCCTTTCATTTTGGCAAGCGCTTGCCGATTTGATTACCGATTATCTTGAATGTTCCGCCAAAAGCAACTTTGGTTTTTCAGGCCACCAAGTATCAGGACAAAACTTTAAATCGATATACAACTTATTGTCCACCGCTTCAAGTATGCCAAAGTAATACTCGACATTGTTTTTCCATGTTTCTGCCATGTATCTGTTGCGCTCAGCGGTACCTTCGGGCCATTTTCCAAACTGCCGCTCATACTCTTCAAAGGGCATAACTACTGACACGTCGATGTCGCGTGGTATTTCTTTCTCTAAAACGGATCCAACTAAATATACATTGTAGCCCGTTTTGTCAGCAATATATTTAGCGTAGTCTCTTAGTTTTAGGAAGATATCCCATGTCATGAGCTGGTGATCATCCCCGCGCGGTTCCCGCTTGGTTAGCGTTGGTTCGTTCATCCCAAATACTTCGCCACAGCTGCAGCCGTATCGTACTTCGTCTTTCCCGACAACAACACTTCCCCCGGATGCCCCACCGTAGCCCCACCGATCACGATCAGCTTCTTGGCACTCATTGTATCCTTCGGCACCGAATGATCAGCAGGTCGAATAAACATCGCGCAATTACCATTCTTGGCTGCTACGTCTGTTCCAGACCAATAGTCCTCTTTGGTGAATAATAGAACCGCTGCATCTAACACGTCTTCACTCCCTTTCTCCTTATATGTAATTCCGAAATAACTGCAAATCCCTTTCGCGTGAGCAATGGCAATTGCTTGCCGGAAATTTGGGTCCTTAAGCTTCGCTGTGTCGGCCACACTGTCAATAAAGCCACTCTCCGTGAGAATTGCTGGCATAGACGTTTCACGAAGCACCATGACGTTCTGCTCCTTGACTCCTCTGCAAGCCCATCCCCCGACTTGCGTAAGTAACGGAGTCATAATATCGGCGCAACGTTTGGCGTCGCCGCCGAAATGCTGAACTAGAACCTCTTCCCCTGTTCCTCCGCCGGCGTTAATGTGGATACTGACAAATAGATCTGCTCCGAATGCTTCCGCGATGTACACCCGCTTCTGCAGCTCTCCATTGAGGTCGTGCTCTAAGTGGCCCGGGGCGTAATCTCCATCGCGCGTCATGACTACCTCGATGCCGTTAAAAATCAGTAAGGGGCGTAATCGAAGCGCGATATCTAAGGTTTCATCCTTCTCCTGAATACCATTACCACATGCTCCCGGATCATAACCGCCATGGCCCGGGTCAAGGCAAGCCTTGGGTTTATCCGCTAAATAGTTTGGCATCTAATCACACCCCCTTCGTCAAAATAAATACCGCCAACCCTGTGCAAATTGTCATTAACCCGCCTAGCAAAATTGCCATAGCCCACGTTGGTCTACCCTGTGCCATCTCATCCAGTTTCTTGAATATCCTATCAAATTTTGCGTCAAGATTTGTGTCCGAGGTATCCATTCTACGGTTTATTTCTGATTCGAAAGAGGTTTGCTGATTTTTTAGCGTATTCATTTCCGTTTTCAGAACAGCAATCTCCGTAAAAAATATGTTGTTGTCTTTTGCGATTACGATTGCGGCCGCTTGCGCCGCTTCCGATACCGCTTTTGCTGTGGCTGTGGCAGCCTGAGCCACAATACGGGCTGTGATTTGCTCTTGGGTCTCTTCCATATTCCACCTCTTTCTGGCTTTCGCCCCTTTCGTTGGTACCTGTAATTAATCAGCCGGCAACCGCACCCGGCGGGTTACGCTCCGAAATATTCATGCGATCTCTCCTTTTGAGCAATAAAAAATAACCCCATGATGAGGTTAAAAATAAACTTGAAATATGAAAGACGCCGAGGTTAACCCTCAGCGTCTTTTTTATGTTCTAATAGCTCCCCGACTCCCACATCCAAGTAGGTACAAAGTTTGTCTAACGTCTCGAAGTTGGCCCCCTGCGCCCTTCCATGATACATCTCGGCCACTGTGTTCCGTGCAAGACCCGTCCCTTCTAGGACATCTGATATCTTCAAGCGTTTACGACCCATAATTTCACTCAGTTTATTCTCAATCATATTACCATCCCCCTAAATGAGATGATAACAGATTTAATCAAAAACATCAATACCCTGATTAAAATAGTTTACACACTGATCTATTCAGAGTATACTATGATCATAAGGTTGATTAAAAACATCAATGTGCTGATCAAAAAACAGAGGGGGAAACATAAATGACAAACAAAAGTTTTGAAGGTAATGATTTCGCGATACAGGTTATTGCAAAAGGAGGGTTTGTAGACAACGCTGGAGGTGGACGCTCCTTTCTGGTAGAGGCAACCACCGTCCGCATGAACCACGTTGCGCTAGATGCGTGGATATTGTCAGCAACGATGAACCACCGCGAATGCTATGACACTAACGAAGAATGGGAAGCACACAAAGCCAAGTATGCGGAACGCCGCAAAGCCGTGATAGCGCAGATGGTCGAGATATTAGAAATTGATTCAGCCAAGGGAAGCGTCAGTATAACGCAGTCACAATCGGAAGTGTTTACCGTTGTGCATATTCGTAAAATCGCTAAAGTTTATAAACGAGATGGAATGAATAGCGTTGATCTTAACGGCACTTACACATACTTACCTGATGACTTAAGTAAGGTGCCAGGTCAATGGATAGACGGAGAGTATTACGCGGAAGTTGCTATAGTCCAGACAAGCGTATAGCTTAAAATCTGCCAGCCGGGGCCAATACCGGCGTAAGGAGGAATGAACATGTTTAAGCCTGTAAAACTCATGGGTGAAGTAATGGCTCTAGCTTATCTAGTCAACGCTAACACAGATTATTGTGTAATGATCCGCTATGCAGGCCACGTAGATGAGCTAAAGATTCAAGTTTTTCCTAGTAAAGAACACTGCACCGAAGATGACCCTGTTTACATTTCAGAGTTTTACGTTGATGGCAAACACGGTTGCGATCCCGAAAAGGAGTTACTTGAACTTAAAGCAACTTTAGAAGGTTACCTGTTGCCGAATATAGACAAAGCACTCGTCTCCGCCTGCCCAGCTTAAACGAGTGCTTATAGAAAGACACCGGAGCGCCTTACGTCTACATTATAACAGGCGCTCCGGTCCAAAGAAAGAGGAGCGAAAGAGATATGAAATACATCGAAGAATTTTTAGTCGCACGCAAATTGGATGGACTAGCTGAAAACACCATCACGCAATACCGTAGAGAACTTAAGCAGCTCGCAAGCCACTTGGACAAGCCTACCATCAAAGCGACCACTACCGACTTGAGAAGCTACCTAGCTAGCTTCCCGCACCTTGCACAGCGCAGTATAAATCGTAAGATATCGACAGCCAAGGCTCTTTACACTTGGCTGATCCAGGAGGGCACGTTAACCGTAAATCCCATGACTAAGATCAAGACCCCGAAAGAGCCCGCATCCTTACCGAGAAACGTAAGCAAAGAAGATGTTGAACTCCTCCGTTGGCAGCCGAAGTCACCTCGCAATCAAGCCATAATGGAATTGCTGATATCGTCCGGTATGCGGATCGGGGAAATGGTTGTCTTAGACCGCAGGGATCTCGACATGAATAACCGGCAGATTCGCGTCACGGGTAAAGGTAGTAAGGAGAGACTGGTGTTCTTCGGCCAGATTGCAAAGTTTATGATCTTGGAATATCTCCATACCCGAGAAGATGATAATCCGGCGCTATTCATCGGTAGATTTGGAGACCGTCTGTCAGTTAGAAGTATTGAGATACAACTCAAGCAGGAGGCCAAAAAGGCGGGGATCCACGAGAAGGTAACTCCTCATATGCTTCGGCATACGTTCGCGAGTGGGTTGTATGAGAACGGCGCTGACATTGATTTTATAGCTCGGTTGCTGGGCCACGAGAGTGTTCAAACCACGAGAAGGTACACCCACGTCAATGGGCGTGCTATGGCGAGAATGTACGATAAGTTTCTAGCCAGTTAAGTTTTAGGCACCCAAAGCGGGTGCCTTTTGCATTCTTTACGATAGATATTCCTGAAAATATTCCCCATTTTCGACCAAAAATATTCCATGTTCGCTTGATGGGTCTTTAGCGAACCACTAAAGAGCCATAATCTCCGCATATTCCTGATCGTTAATCCATGTTGCCGCTAAAGCATTATCAATGTCGGATTGTAAAAAGTTGT
>Ga0209123_1004189_pt1 | contig 10080 bp, 10 predicted proteins | sample BarGraIncu00431A_FD_184500 | JGI IMG/M metagenome (GOLD analysis project Ga0209123, IMG submission 184500) | Arctic peat soil microbial communities from Barrow, Alaska, USA - Barrow Graham LP Incubations 004-31A (SPAdes) (version 2) | ecosystem: Environmental > Terrestrial > Soil > Wetlands >...
GTAAAGGCGTGGTATAGGTCAATGGTCGCATGGCGCATACTAGCATATCTCATTAGAACATGCAAACCTTATGTGGCTTGATTTGCTACATATTCTTCTACAAACAAGCTAAAACTAGCGCCATTCGCTGTTGCCCTGGCCACGGTTTTTACCCTTAATTCGGTAGCGTTGTTGCTTTTCCCGGTAATTGGCCATGCCCTCCAGCTAAGCCAGACGGTTTTCGGGACCTGGGCTGGCCTTGCCATCCATGACACCAGCAGCGTCGTTGGTGCTGCGGCGTCCTATGGCACTCAGGCGCTCGCCATAGGAACCACCGTCAAGCTCACCCGCGCGATCTGGATAACACCCGTGGTACTCGGCATAGCATGGCTCAAGGATTCAGCTGAGAAGCCCCATGTGCCACTCTTTATCATCGGATTTATCCTGGCAGCAACGCTTCGGACACTCTTTCCGCAGTATGGAAATTACTGGGGGGAGCTAGCTGCCGTCGCCAAACAAGCTCTGGTGGTAACCTTATTTTTGATTGGGGCGGGCTTGAGCAAGGAAGTGCTGAAAACGGTCGGAGTCCGTCCGCTTATCCAGGGGGTGGCCCTCTGGATAATTGTCAGCAGCCTGACGCTGACAGCATTGTTGTTTATCGGAATTGCCTGAGAATTCTACGAAAGTGCATCGGGTTGCTGGTGGAAAAGGTTTTCTCGCGGCAAGCCGGTATGATCCGTACCCGGGATTTCCTGGGCTGATAAAAAAAGGCACCCGGTAAAGGGTGCCCAGTGCTGCTCTTGAAGCGACGTAGCGAAAGCCAAAGTTCCTGAGGTACCTTACAGCACCCACTTTATCATGGCCTGCGGGGCGTACTCGTCAACCCCTTTGATGCCGAACTTGTTGTGCCAGTACATGAATTCGGTTCCCACGAAGAGGTTGCCGGCGGAGCCCCAGAATTTCCCCAGGTCGAGGAGCAGACGCGGCTGGGCATCGATGTTGAAGGAGCTGCTTCCTTCCGACCCGGCGATGTCGGAGAACCCTTCAAAGACCAGGCTGGCCGTCCCGATGCTGAAGGGGAGCTGCCAGCAGGGTGTCACCTGATAGGTGACCCCGCTCTGGTTGGTATCGTTACGCACGTAGAAGTTGAGGTCAGCGAAGTTGAACTTGGGGAGTTTGAGGCTCAGTCCGAGACCGTAGAGATAGTTGTGAAAGCCGTTGCCCATCTCCAGCGTTCCCGCCACCAGGACATCCTTAACGAAGGGAGCGGAGAGGTCCAGTCCGGTGATCTTGCCGATGCTCAGCCGGGGGGAAAATTCGCCGTAGATGGAGGTTTTCTGGCCGTTACGGTTGATCTCAGGGTTGGTGACGTCGAAGAAGAAGAAGTTGTCCCCGTACTTCCAGGCGTCGGCGTGTTCAAAGGTAAGGGTCGAGCGGCTGTTGTCCTTCGAAGTTTTGGTCTCCAGGGACTTGAAGTTCGTGCCCCAGAGGTACTGAAGGTTGGTCTCCTGCCAGACCGCGCCGCCGGCACGCGCCTCATTGGCTGCCGCAAGCGGTGCTAGCAGAAAGGCTGCAAGGATCAGGGTGTAAATGCTTCCGGACAAAGTGCTGCGGGTGAATCTTTTCATCGTGTGCTCTCCTTTGATTCATGCTGACTACCCGTCGGTAGGTTAATCCAAAGTTCAACCTCGTCTGAACTTAATCGGAAGCCGGTCTCAGGACAAGCCCACTGTCCAAGGATCCAAGGCATAGCTGTAGATCATCATCAATTAGGTTCCTAGGGGATTTGTCACAGGCTTGACTTAGCAGAGAAGTAGTAACTGGCGTTGCGGTCCGCACGTTGCAGATGCTGCAGTTGAAGACGGGATTATGACCGTATCTCCTGAGGAATCCAGCAAAGAACAAGTACTCCCCGCGCGGAGAGCGGCCTATTAGGCTCCCTAAGAGATGAACACTCAGAGCGCGACCTGCCTACACCCTTTTACCTTTGCACCAATTGACCCTGACGGTGGGGAAACTACCACGAATTTCGATCTGGATCACTATTTTTTCGATACCATCAAATATTTCTAACTACAAAGCTTCCCCGCACTGCCGTTTAGTTGAAGAATATCCGATGCAGTGCTTTGTCCCCCCTATGAAATAGGGGGGAAGCCGAACGCAGAGAGGCAGGGGGGTGATTTGCCTGGACTAAAGCCCCCCCTGTCCCGCCCCGCGAGCCTTCCCCCCTGTTCCACAGGGGGGACACCGCCGAAACCAGTCTTTGTCGGGGTGAGGGGGAAGAAGAAAGAGAGGGAGGGACCTTTTCGCAAGGAGTTAAAGGGCGGCCCGCCCTGTTTCAGTAGCTGGAATTGGAGTGCGAAATCTCGAGGTTATTTACCCGAAGAAAGGCCGGCACGACGACCGAAGTAGGGTTGCGCGCGCCGTAACTGCTCGAGGTGTTGTAAACGATCTGAGCCCGCGCCAGCCAGGCCAGCCGGTCGCCGAAGATATCCGGCAGGCTCTGGGTAATCCGCACGTTGTAGGGGACCACCACCGAGCCGTCTTTCTTCAGGAGCAGCGCGCCAAAGCGTGAACTGGCTGTGATCAGCCCCTGGGAAGGATTCACGATGTTGAGATAATGCAGAAAGGGGATGTAGAGCAGGTCGTTGTCGCGCGGCAGTTGGACCAATTCTTCCAGCGTGCCGGCTTCCACCTCACCGCCACTGAGCACCAGGCTCTGGTGCATGACGGTGTGGCCGGTGGGCGCCGCGCCGAATTCGTCGGCATCGTCCTGGAACCAGGTGAAGCCCTGGAAAACCCCGTCCACAACGACGGGGAAGGGCTCGCGGGTTATTCCCATGATATCGCGGCCAAAGGGAAAGGTCTCCAGGCGGGTGGGGTCGTCGGTCAGTTGCAGCTTTTGGGAAAAAACTCTCTGCCCCACCTGCTCTTCGGAAAGGAAAGAATAGCCGCGTTTCAGCGAGCCGCCGCTAAAACCGATCCCCTCAACGACGCCCAGCAGTTCGCCGATCGCCGCGGCCCCGAACACGATGTCGTACTTCCCCAAGGGAAGCTGCTCCGGCGCATCGTGCCGATAGCGCTCCAACAGGAAGGCCAGGTCACGCCCGAGCGCGAGCGGATCCAAATCGGCCTTTTCCCGGGCCGACTGCTCGGCGATCACTTCCCATTTGAGCGCGCTGTGCGACAGCACTATGCTGATCTGCGCGTCAGAGCTCTTGAAATACTGGAGGTGCTCAGAGCGGGTATTGATTTGCGCAGTCGTGTTCACGCCGCTGGAAAAAATTCCGGAAAGTTTGATTTGGTCCGTTTCCAGCCCAGCCACCGCCTCGTTGAAATACGCCAGGCGCTCTTCGTTGCTGATCCCCGCCAGGGCAGCATCAAAGCTATCCTCATTGAGGTAGCTTTCCTGATAGAGCGGCACGGTGGGCTGGTAATCCAGGGGCTGGGCGTGCTGGACCATCTCCGCAGCAAGGTCCACACCCTGCTTCATCTGGTCGAGCCCGCTTAAATCGGTGATCATTTCGTAGCTGGCGCGGCTACGCCCTTGGTAGGCGGTAATCTCCAGGCGCAGCAGGTGTTCATTGGTGTTGAGCGAAATGGCCGAGTTGGCAAAGCGCATCAGGTAACTCTCTTCTTCGTGATAGAAGAAGGAGGCCTGAACGTTTTTCGCCAAGGCGTAGGCGCGCAGCTCGCGCAAAGTCTGCAGAATTCGTTCTTTCACGGCTACTCTCCTATGGCCACATTGTCGAAACGGCAGACCGGAACTCCGTGCCCCAACTGCATAATCTGATTGGGCTGCCCCTTGCCGCAGTTGTCCACCGAGCGCACTTCCCAGGTCGATTGATCGCCGACGGCGGAAAGGGAATTGTAGAACGTGACGGTCTCGCCGCGGTAGGTGGCATTCTTAACGACGCCGGTAACCTTCCCCTCTTGCACCAGCCAGCCGATATCGGTGGCAAAGTGGAACTGCTCCCGGTTGGAACCGATCGACCAGCTCTTGTCACCGTCCAGGATGATCCCTTTTTCGGTGTTTTTGATGATGTCGGAAAGCGAGCCGTCCGGACCCGGGTCGATGTTGATGTTGGTCATCCGCTCGATCGGTACCCGATAAAATGCTGTTGCGCGATTGGCGCCGGAACTGCCGCGAAAGATCGTTCGGCCGGCGCGGGCGTTGGCCTCTTCCACCATCTGGCGCCCGGTAATGGCACCGACCAATAACCCCTTGTCGATCAGCAGGTTATTCTGCCCGGGTACGCCGTCGTCATCGTAGCCGAAACTACCGGGACTGTTGGGGAGGGTGGCATCGGCGCGGGCGGTCAATTTGGCCGAACCGTAACGCAGGGCACCGAAATCCTCCAGCTTGACGAAGGAGCCCCCCGCATAGGCGAGTTCGTAGCCCAGGATGCGATCCAGTTCCAGCGCATGGCCGATGGTTTCGTGAGTCTGCAGATACATGATGCCGGGGAGCAGGATTACCGAGCGCTTTTCTCGGGGACAGTTGGGCGCTGCCAGGACTTCCTTCAGCTCCCGCACGATGCGCTGGGCGCCCGCGCTGAAGAGTTCCGGCTCCAGCGTTTCCCAACCCCGGGTGGCGCCGGCCAGCGCCGGGCTGAATTTGCGCGACTGGGTCTCGCCCTGGGGGTCCACCCCCATGACCTGCATGCCGGGAAAAACCTCGACGATGTTCTTCTCGATCTCGCTTCCCTCAGAATCGAGGTAAACGATCTGCTTGCGGGTGAAGGTCAGATTACAAACCCGCTGGGCCACGCCGGGCTGGTTCAGTTTCTGGTCCAGATCTTTCAGAAAGGCGATTTTTTCCGCCAGGGGGACGGAAAAGGGGTCGATCCGGTTCGGGCTCCGGAAGGAGGCCTGCATCGGCTCCTTCTCGGCGAGGCGCACCGGGAAGGTCACCCGCAGCGCCGCTACCCGGGCATTATCCAAGGCTTTTTCGAAAAGCGCGCTCAGATTGCCGACATCCGAGGAGGCCGAAAATCCCCAGGCGCCCCGGTACAACACGCGGACCCCCACCCCGCTCTCGCGGGACGAGGCAGCAGTCTTCAAATTGCCGTTCCACATAGTCAGCTGGTCAGTTTCTTCCACGGGATACCAGCGGGCGTCGACATAGCTCGCGCCGGCTGCCTTGAGCCGTTCGATCTGCAGTTGCAATCTCTTACGCATTCGGCCTCTCCTTGAGGGATGTTACCACTTGCCCCAATGGATTTTATCCTTTTGGTATTTGTCCTTCGGCTTGTCCTCACCGGTCGGGACCCCGATCAGGATCACATTTAAGGGAATGATATTGGCAGGAATTCCCAGCACGGCACGGACATGTTTCATTTTATCCTCGTAGGGAAAGGAAGCTGTCCAGTGTCCACCAAGCCCCAGCGCCTCGGTTGCCAGCAAAATGTTTTCGCTGGCAAGCGAAGCGTCAATAACGGCAAAGTCCTTGCTCTGCAGGTTGGCTTTTTCCGGTTCCCCACAGACAATAATAGCGGCTCCTGCCTTCTCTATGCCACGCGCGTTTGGCAATCCGGCAGAGAGAGCGTCCAGAGTCTTTCTCTCGCTCACCACCACAAAGGACCAGGGCTGTTTGTTGACCGCCGTAGGCGCAGCCATGCCGGCCCGCAAGATCTTATCCAGATTTTCCGCGCTGACCGGTGCGCCGGTAAAGGACTTCACGCTCTTTCTGGAATGGATGACAGAAAAAGTGTCCTTGGATATTTCCGTCCCTTGGGCTGAAACAGACCCTGCCAGCAACAAACCGGCCACCAGGCAAAAAAGATGGATTCTCATACCTCAAACCTCCGTTGGTAGTGTCCTCATAATAAGTGGGTATCCCAATAGTCCCGAGCGCTTCAGGGTGCCCCTGCCAGAGGTTCATTAAAATCACATTCCGCCAAAAAGATACACCTAAACGCCCGAGAGGTAAACGGGAATAACGGCAGTCGGGGTGTAGCGCCGCTATCACCCCTTTCGCGCTGAATAAATTTTCGCTGGGTTGAAAACAGCCGAAATTCATTGACAAAAAGGGGAGTCTCGGCATAATTCCCCATAGCACTGAGGACATTACGGAGGGATTGATGGAAATCGTAGAGTGGACTGACGAATATCTTACCGGTACCAGGGAATTGGATTCTCAGCACAAGCAGCTCATTTATTTACTAAATAAAGCGTACCGCGAATTAAGTTCAGACTCGGAAACCGGGGATGCGGACTTGATATTGGTCGAGTTAATGGACTATGCCACCTTTCACTTGAAATATGAGGTTAAATGTCTAGACAAAGCAGGGCTTACCGCTTCCGACAAACACCAGAAGGTTATTGAGCATATACGTAAAAAGGTTTTGAAAATCCAGAATTACTATTTCAGATCCGACAAGGCAAGCTCGCAAAAGATCCTGTCATTCATGAATCGCTGGATAATAAACCACCTCGCCGATGCCAAGGCGTCGTTGGGTAGCAAACCACACGCCGGCCTGTAGGAAATCTGCCGGCCCGAAATGTTAAAGTTGTGCTTTCCTCTGACTGCGAATTTCTGCAAACCTGCCCTGCGCAGATTCCCACCTCGCCCTTCGGGCAAAAATATCGGGACGGTGCCCAAAGTGGCACCGTCCCGATATTTTTGCTGCCATAACCCTGGCCGCCCCAAACCATGCAGCCCGAGGATGGTTTCAGGCTTTGGTATCGGCGGAATTCTCCGGTTTCATCATGAGGTCTTCTATTTTGGCTTTCATTTCGGAAGGAATCTGATAAATGAGATTATTGTGGCTATCCAGAAACTTGGTTCTGACTTTACCATGAATGTTATAGACCTCAACGACATGGCTCATTTCCCGAGCCGGCTTCTCCGGGGCAGTGATAGCAGTTGCCTGGGTCTGCTTGGCGGCGGCGGCCGTCTTGGTGCTGGCAAGCGGATTGACCGCCAGCGCAGCGGCCGCAAGACTCGCCGGCGAGTCATGCGCCGGGGAAGTAGCCTGGGCCGGCTGGTAAGGGGTTTGATTCAGTGAGGAGGCCAGCAGGTTTCCTGTTATAGTGTTGGTTACCATGGCAATCTCCATGACCTTTGAACTGGTAAGCGGGATTATCGCACCCTGCAACCCCTTGCACCAGCCACGATCAGTGCCAACCGTGAGCGGTGCAACCCTTTTGTCGAATCCCTGCCGCTTGTATCGGCAGCCCCCCAATTAACTTGAATTATTTCGAGGAAATCCTTTTTTTTTGCACATTCGCCTTCCGCGAGGAACAGAGTGCCGAGACAGCAGCAGGCGGCCGGGACTCTTTAAAGGGTATCTCCAGAGTCAGGTGAAACCGAGCGGTCGGCAGTTATGGCAGCAGCGCTCTCCAGAGGATTTCGGACTCCGGCTCCGAAATAGTGGTCACCCTTCATGATGGTGCGGATGGCGGTCGCGACCTCTTCCGCCACCGAGTCCTTGAGAATGTAGCCCCGAGCACCGGATTGCATGGCGCGCAAGCTGTTTTCACTGGAGGCGTAAAGCGTGAGGATAAGGACTTTCACCTGTGGCAGTCGCTCGTGAATGAGTCGCGTTGCCTCGATACCGTCCATTCCGGGCATGGCGACATCCATGAGGACCACGTCGGGAAGCAGGGCCTCAGCCTGGGCCACTCCTTCCCGGCCATCCTCGGCCTCCCCTACCACAAGAAAATCCGCCTCTGCCTTAAGGTGCCGTCTGAGAAGCATTCGAATCATTTCGTGATCGTCTACGATCAGGATGCTGATGGACACGGAAACTTCCTCCTTGATTCCAATGATAGTCGAGATCCCAGCGCCCGCCCGCTCTTAGACCGACAGCAAAATACAGAGTCATCTTTCAGGATAGCATCAAATTAAACCTTGCAAAAACATACACTAATAAACCTCGAAGGTAAATGAGAATAAAACGGATGCGCAGGGGAGAAACACCCAAAACCTAACAGAAAACTTCCCGGTTCACTTGAGGTCAGCGTCTGGAACGCTCCCGCTCTTTCTGAGCGCGTCGAGGCTCCAAATCCCGCCACCCTGGGTGGAAATGAACAGGAAAACGAAGCAATAAAGCACCGCCAGTTCGCCGTTATTCTGGATCGGAAGCGGCGCCTTGGTTCCGTGCGCCATCCAATAGGCGAAGGCCATTTGACCGCTGGCAAGGAAGGAGGCCCAATGAGTGAACAGACCGACCATGACCAGGGTACCGCCGATCAACTCGATGGGTCCTGCGAGGTAGATAATGAATGCGGGGACTGCGCCGGGCAGTGCGCTTGGGATGCCGAACAGCTTCTGAGCACCGTGCCAAAGAAAGAGAAATCCGACGACCATCCGCATGGCTGCGTAGGCCTGGGAACCGTAGTTCGACATGAATGGCTTCATCTGTTAATCCCTCCTGTTGTAGGGTAAGAATGTCTGTTGGTAGTTACTACAAGGATATCCCGAAAACGGGTATTCGCATGAGATCAGCCGCAGATCAGCCGCAGATCAGCCGCAGATCAGCCGCAGATCAGCCGCAGATCAGCCGCAGCAGATCAGCCGCAGCAGATCAGCCGCAGCAGATCAGCCGCAGCACGTCAGCACGTCAGCACGTCAGCACATCAGCACATCACGTCAACGCCTGTTCAGACGAGTCCGAAAGTCCCCTCTCCCGGGGGGGGAGGGGTAGGGAGGGGGCAATCGACCTTTCCTCGACTGAACTCCGCCTGGAACGGATCGGGGGCTAATCAGGTAACTTGCTGAACCAATGGGCGGCGGGGACATGGATCAAATGGAGGACTCAATGATGATAAGAGGGACGCCTGGCGGGGATCAATGCCGGTGCCGGGTCGCCGGGCGAACCAGAGCGGGCTCGGCACCTTGACGAAGCTGGGCCGAAAACGCTAGCGGCCCGAACCGAGGTAATGGCTGATAACCGGTTTCAAGGCATTCTCTAGTTGCAGTTGGCTTACATTGGTGAATTCGAGATTTTCCAGCGACCGGTCCAGTATCTCTTTGCCAATTATCTGGGCGGCATGGTTGGCAAGCAAAAGTCGCTGGTACTCTTCAGCCCCACGGTCCAATTCACTGAAGATATATTCGAAGGCGAATTTCAAAATGGGGAGCATGGCGTCAGGCTTGAAATGGGTTTCCTCCAATAGCGAAGGGGAGCTTCCCTGCCATTGATAGCTTGCAGCGTCGGCCAGATCTAAATCCAACAGCATTAGTGGAGTTATTTCTGCCAGTGCGGTTTCCCTTTTACCGTGCTCGCAGATAACCACCTCAGCAAGCTTCAGGGTCCCCATAAAAACCTCCACTAGGAACTGGGGGATAAGCACCAAACAGGCCCCACCCTTCCGGCTGCTGAGCCTTAGCAGTGCACCATCGTTCAGCGGATGCAGGTCCGCGCTGACAAAGCCGTTCTCCTGCCAAAATTGCGGGAACAGTATCTCGATATCCTGAAGCAGTGATTTTATTTGAGATCTCCCTCCCTTGGGAGCCCAAACAAGCCATTCCGGGGCCGGGCTTCCGGACAGCAGATAGGCGGATTCCACCCCCAGCGCTTCGGCCAAGCGGCGCGCCGCGGCATCTTTCAGGGAGTATTTTCCCAGCTCGAAGCTGGCGATCGCCGGCTGTTTCAGACCGGCCGCTCCTGCCAAGTCAGACTGTGTCAATCCGTTGAGGATGCGTAGCGCCCTCAGCCTGTCTTTTTTTTCCATTGCTCCCCCACAAACCTCATATGCCGGACCCGCGACAGGCACTGCCGGAAACTGTCCTGCGACCTCACAGGCGGTTCGGATCAGCCCCGGGATAGGAGAAAAACCAGAATAGCGGAGTATAGCAAATCCCGCGCCCATTCCGCGCAGGGGACCGGTTATTCGGCAAGTAGCCGAAATACTTCTGATAACATGGGGCGAGCCCGGAACCAGACGGCGCGACGCGCCCCCATTTTGGGTAATCCTGTCCGTAATGTAGCTTTCTGTCCCGCAATGGCGCGCCGGCGCCGCCGCCCCACCCCCTCCCCGAGGGCCCTGCGCTGTTAACGATTCCCTCTGGCTTAAACTCTCCCCCCCCCTGCCGGGTCACTGCCGTTAAGTTAAGGCTCCCCCTCCCTTGACGGGAGGGGGCGGGGGGGCGGG
>Ga0209123_1004191_pt1 | contig 10079 bp, 8 predicted proteins | sample BarGraIncu00431A_FD_184500 | JGI IMG/M metagenome (GOLD analysis project Ga0209123, IMG submission 184500) | Arctic peat soil microbial communities from Barrow, Alaska, USA - Barrow Graham LP Incubations 004-31A (SPAdes) (version 2) | ecosystem: Environmental > Terrestrial > Soil > Wetlands >...
CGATCTCTAGAAACAAGATCAAAAGGAAGGAGAGAATCTGTTTTCGCTTAGTATTCGCAACCATTATCTGACCTCGTATATTAATGCTCTTCCAGTAATTTCTTCGACAAATGCTGTGATAATACGGCAAGGGATGCTGCCATATTTTCGTTTTTTACAAGGATATTCGCAGGAACATGTAAGTGTGTCGGCGCAAAATTCCATATAGCCAGAACCCCGTTTTGAACCAGCATATCGCATACTTCCTGCGCATAGGCCGACGGCACGGTAATAATACCGATACGGATCTTAAGTCTGCGGCAAAGGTCCGCAAGACAGTCAATCGACATGATTTTGCTGTAGGTGCTGTCATTTTCGATCTCTTCTCCCTTGGTATCAAATGCGGCGACAATATTCAGCCCGTATTCCTTGAAACCCCCGTATGACAGAAGTGCTCTGCCCAATTTGCCGGCACCGACAAGGACCGCATCACGGCTGTCATGGTAACCAAGATATATTTCCAGGTCTTTTATTAATTCCGTAGTTACATAACCGATTTTTGGCTTCCCGCCGGTGCTGACCGATGCCAGGTCTTTTCTGACCTGAATCTCACCAAGACCAAGAATCTCGGCAACTGTTTTCGCGGATACAGTCAGGATTCCCTTTTCCTGCAGGGATTTTATACAGTTAAGGTAGTCCGGCAATCTTTGTAATGTTTGTCTTGAAACAGCCTGCATCATGGTCTTTACCTCGCATTTCACCGATATCGGTCAGGGGATATTCATTGGGTAGAGTTTCTTTCATTATATCATGTAATAGGATTAAAAACGGCATACCGATATGTGTTTATCGATATGCCGTTTGTTTATTCAGCAGGTTAGGAATCAGAAATTTACTTCCGTGTCATAGTAACAGCACATCAGAAGTTTTTCCATCTGAGCAGGTGTGATGCTTCTCGGGTTTGTTCCCGTGCACGCATCGCCGACTGCAAGTTCGGCAACTTTAGGAAGTTTTTCAAGGAACTCCTTTTCGTCAATCATTCCGCCTTCGTAATCCTTAATACAGGTTGGAATGGAAAGTTCGGCATTCATCTTCTTGATATGGGAGATGAGTGCGTCAACCAGTTGATCCGTTGTGTCTCCTGCAAGCCCGAGGAATTTGGCAATATCGGCATATCTTTTAGCCGCAGATTCTTCTTTAGCATTAAATCTGATTACCTTCGGCAGATACATGGCATTGGCGCATCCGTGGACGATGTGTCCGCCGGAATAAGCGGCACCGGTCTTGTGTGCCATCGAGTGGACGATACCGAGAAGGGCATTGGAGAACGCCATTCCTGCCAGGCACTGGGCATTGTGCATTCTTGCACGTGCTTCTGTATCGCCGTTGAAGGACAGGAGCAGGTCTTCGCTGACCATCTTGATGGAATGGAGTGCAAGGGGGTCGGTATAGTCACAGTGCATGGATGAGACATAGGCTTCTATTGCGTGTGTCATCGCATCCATACCTGTATGGGCGGTCAGTTTGGCAGGCATTGTTTCTGCAAGGTCGGGATCTACGATCGCGATATCAGGCGTGATATTAAAATCGGCAAGAGGGTATTTGATTCCTTTTGCATAATCGGTAATTACTGCAAATGCCGTAACTTCGGTAGCCGTTCCTGACGTGGAGGGGATAGCACAGAAATGGGCTTTTGTCCGGAGTGTCGGAAAATTGAAGGGAATACAAAGATCTTCGAATGTCGTTTCAGGATATTCATAGAAGGCCCACATAGCCTTGGCAGCATCAATGGGAGATCCGCCGCCGATTGCGACTATCCAGTCAGGCTGATACTTACGCATCACGGCAGCACCTTTCATGACTGTTTCGACCGAAGGATCCGGTTCCACACCCTCATAAAGAAGAACATCCATCCCGGCCTCTTTCAAATAATTGACAGTCCTATCTAAAAAACCAAAGCGCTTCATACTGCTGCCGCCTGAAACGACGATAGCCTTTTTGCCTTTTAATGTTTTCAGTGCATCAAGTGAACCTTTACCGTGGTATAAATCTCTGGGTAATGTAAATCTGGACATAATGTATCCTCCTGTTGTGTGACCGTTTATTTCGATAACTTTTTTGTCTGTCTTAACTGTAACGCCGCCGGAGGGGAGCGGGTAGACACAAAAAAGGAATACAGATATTCCAATATCGATATAACGTTATCGGTATAGAATTATCGATACAAAAAAACAATATGGTCAATGACTGATCTGGCTTTTTTAAAGCACATGTTTTCTGTTTGAAATTTACTTGACCGCGACCATATCAACGGTTTTTTTAAGAATATCAATAAACAGGTTGTCTTCTGCACTCAGATGATATCCTTTCCTGTAGATCAGAACATCCTTGAAGTGATTATTAGACACACTGCATTTCTTTTGAACAAGTGAAAAGCAGTCGAGTACGTCCTGAGGCATCGGGGAAACCCACATATACGTCGAAGGGAGGCGGCGCAGCAGTTCGAGCTGACTTCCCCGTTCATAAACAGCGATTTTTTTCTTCCTGTCATCCGCTTTTTCGATTTGCCTGGCTTCAGAGGGCGGAAGGGCAGGGATGGAAATGTCACCATGTATGATTTCCGTATACTGCTGCAGATCAGAACCGGTAATAGTCTCGTATCCGGCCAGCGGATGCATGGACGACATAAGCAAAAGATAATCAAATTCCCAGATCAGCAAATACTCTATATCCCGCTCTGCCAGCGCACTGATGAAGTATTTCCCGTACAGTTCCTGGTAACGGATGACTGCAATGTTGTTTACATTATCCGCAACATTTTTAATAGCCTGCATCGAATTTGTTTCACGGTAATTCAAGTCGATTTCCGTCTCATTTTTGAGTGTTCCGGCAAATTCGGAAAAAGCATAGGAAATATAACTGGCGCGGGGTACGGAAATATCAAACCTGTGTACCGTCTCATCCGTCTGCTTATACAGCGACTCCATCTCCTCAACCTGTACAAGAATACTCTTTGCATATCGAAGGAACTCTATACCTTTTACGGTAGGGACGACCCCCTGCGGAGTCCGGTTAAAGACAATTATTCCAAGTGAATCCTCGAGTTCCTTGATTGCCTTGCTCAAGTGCGGCTGCCCCATGAACAGATTTTTAGCCGCTTGGGAGATGGAACCTGTTCTCTCAACCTCCACAGCGTATTTCAAATGCTGAATATTATTCATATATCACCTCAACATAATTATTGTTCAGTCTGTTCCCAGGTCTTCCCAAGAACTTTATCAACGAATATCCTTGCAATTCCAGGATCAAATTGAGTGCCGGAACATTTTATGATTTCCGATGCAGCCTCATCCAGACTCAAACCGGTCTGGTATGTACGATCGGAAGTCATTGCATCAAATGAATCTGCAAGGGTAATTATCCGTGCTTTCAGAGGAATCTGTTCTTCCTTAAGACCTTTCGGATATCCCCTGCCGTCCCATCTTTCATGATGTGCAAGGACGTATTCAGCAATTTCCGAGAACTCATTTACGGAACTGAGGATTCGATATCCTATTTCGGAATGCCTGTGGATTTCACCCCACTCCATGCTGCTCAGTTTTCCGGGTTTATTCAGTATTTGCTCATCAATGCCTATCTTTCCAATATCATGCATGAGCCCGGCCAAACGGATCTGATTGATGTCATCTTTATCAAAGTCCATTTCATTGGCAATTGATTCGCAAATCTGACTGACCCGTTTGGAATGGAGCATTTCCCTGTGGTTTTTCTCATAAAGGGTATTCATAATCAGGTCAATTGTCTTACTTCGCATACTTGAGCCTTCATAGAGCTTATTCTTATACATGTTGTCTTCCGCTTTCATGAAGATCTCATTTATATCATCGGAAAATTCCGTTTTGACAGCAAATCCTATGGAAACCGACAGGATGATTCTATCAAGTCTTTCACCGGCGATAACCTGATTTATTTTTTCGATAAGCGATTCTGCTTTTAGCGTACCGCATTTAGGCAGGAGCAAAACAAATTCATCTCCGCCGATTCTTGCAGCAGTATCCCTGTCTGAACATGCCTTACGTAAAATATCCGCGACTTTCATAAGAAGTATATCGCCGATTTTGTGGCCAAAAGCATCATTTGTCAGTTTCAGGCCGTTAACATCCACCATGATAAGGGTCAGCGGCAAATTATTACTGATATCGATTTTTTTTAATTCTTCTTCATAAAACCTGCGGTTTGCAAGCCCCGTCAGCTGATCCTTATAGCTTAGGTACATGATTTCCGCTTCGGCCTTTTTTCTTTTCTCAATATCGCGGCTGACGCCGACAACTTCAATTTCGCCGGCAAAATTATACCTGAACCTTGTGGACACCTCTATCCAGATAACATCTCCATTTTTGCAGGGCTGTTGAATCTCATTCACATATGACTTGGTATTCTGAGGATCAGATACCAGGTCCATGATGCCTCTTTTGATAAATCTGTCGACGTCCTGCAATGATTCAGGTGCCAGGGATTCCTCCAGACTTTCCTTCAACGCTTCTTCAACAGTGAAACCCCTTTGCTGATACACGGAAGGACTAATATATGTGTACATTTTCTTCGCCGGATTCAGCACCCAAATTACATCCGATGCAAATTCCGTTAAGAGCCTGTACTTTTCCTCGCTCAGTATTAATGCATCCTCCGCCTGTTTTCGAACGGTGATATCGGCAATGAAGTTCAAAGTCGCTGGTTTTCCCTCCCATTTGATCTGTATGATATTCATCTCAGCCCACCGAAAGGTATTGTCCTTTTTTAATATCCTTAGATGGTACCGGCCGTCTTCCTTTTCCCATTTTTTGGCTTTGGCGCGTTTCTTATATACAAAGTTCCGGTCATCGGGGTGTATAAAACTTGTAACTGGAAGGGACAGCAGTTCGTCAGCCAAAAATCCGGTTAATTCAACCGCTGCGGGATTGCATATTTTTATTACTTCGTCCTGGACAACGATTATTGCTTCTACCGCATTCTCAAAAAGAAGCCTGTACTTTTCCTCGGTTTGTATTCTCTTGCGGATCTCCTCCTGCTGGACAATGTTCTTCATGGCATGTGATGAAAGTATGTTTGCATTTAAATACAGGAAATTACAAATATTGACGAACTGTTCCAAAGGCATTCTTATAACTTTTTGAAGTGCCGCATCAAATTCATCAAAGTCCGCTCCAATTTCATCACAATATTTATAAATTTCTTCAAAGTCTGCATCCTCATCCAGTACCTGGCCGATGAGCCAGTTTGCAGCATGGTGATTGCCGACCATGATGCTTGTTCCGCCGTCAAAAAGTCCTCCGCTCAGGCACTTTTGGATTTTCGGGCCGTCAGGGTGCGGGCTGCCGAGAATGGCATCCGATTTCATGCAGTTGCTGCAGCCCTTTTCCGTTTTACGGATTATTTCATTACAAAAGTAAGAAAAGCCGCTTGGCTTTGTTATAGGCGTTCCGTCAATTTCCGTTATAATGGAAGCTACTCCTGTTGCCTTTGAAAACGCATCCTGAATTTTCTGAACCTCATCAACATCAAAAAGCTGATCAAACCGGTACTTGTTTGAATCGGGCATCAAAAACTCATAATCCCGGTCGGGATCTGAAGTGTCCCAGGCAGATTTTGACTCCTCAAAAGTGTTCATCATTTCTTGGATCCCTTTCCTCAGATTTGATTAAAACATTATATAATATACGTGTATATTCTACACTGAATTGTGAAGCAGGGACAGGAATTCTAATTATTATGCTGCTAATGTAAGTAATATTCAATATTAACGCAAAGTAATCAAAGGAAACAGTGGAGGCGATATCAGTGACAAGTGAAATACTGCCCGGACGTTACCGGCATTTTAAAGGAAATGAATACATAGTGCTGTATATAGCCCGTCATTCAGAGACTCTTGAATTAATGGTTGTGTACCAGGCCCTTTATGGGGAACACGGGATTTGGGTGCGTCCGGCTTCGATGTGGAATGAAACGGTCGAATACAACGGCAGCCTTGTCAGAAGATTTGAGTATATTAATTAGTGCTTGAAATTGTGGCGGTAATCTTCATAATTTATCTGTGAAAACTATATGAATCATGCCGTAAATCATGTGCATTTTTATTTTCGCTGCTGAGAAATATAATCGTTTATGATATACTCGGTACGAGTATGAATTGTAAGCAAAGTTGGTTTGATACTTTGTTTTCGTTGATGAATTCCGGAGAACTGCAATTAAAAATGCAGACTTATTTTTTTGCTTAAGGAGAAAAATATGTTATTGGAAGTGAAAAACTTGTCTAAGAAATATGGAGAGAAAACGGTTGTTGATAATTTGAATTTTGAAATGAAAAATCCGGGGGTATATGCACTTCTTGGAACAAACGGTGCCGGGAAAACGACATCAATACGAATGATGCTTGGCATGCTCGCCCATGATTCCGGTGAGGTTCTATGGAACGGAAAACCGCTCGATACTTTATCAGGTAATGTGGGATACCTGGCTGAAGAAAGAGGATTATACCCCAAGTACTCAATAATGGATCAACTTATCTATTTTGCTTCGCTGAGGAACATATCAAAAACCGATGCAAAGAAGAAGATAGAATACTGGGCGGACCGTCTTAAAGTGAACGAATACTTATGCCCCTCTGCAAACAGCGGGAAAAAGATGCATGCGAAAAATGCAGATCAGCTCTCCAAAGGAAACCAACAGAAAATCCAGCTGATGATAGCATTGATTTCGGACCCTGAACTCCTTATCCTGGATGAGCCTTTAAATGGCCTTGACCCTGTAAACACAGATTTATTTAAGTCGATTATTTATGAAGAGATTAATAAAGACAAGTACCTGATTATGTCAAGTCATCAGATGCCGATGGTGGAAGAATTCTGTTCGGATATCACCATCCTTGATAAGAGCAGGACTGTGCTTCAGGGTAATTTGAATGAGATTAAGAAAGGATACGGCAGAATACGTCTTTTCGTTAAATGTGAAACGGATATTGCTGAGTACATCAATGAGACAAATATCGGGATTATCAAAAATAACGAATTTGATTACCAGTTAAAGGTCAGCGGAGAGAAGCAGGCTAATACGCTGCTGAAGAAGCTGATCGAAAATGACGTTGTACTGATTCGATTTGAATTGCGTGAACCTTCACTCCATGAAATATTTATTGAAAAGGTTGGCGATACAAATGAATAAGAAAGATTTCTCCGGGCTTGATAAAGTATTCCGATTTACCTTTATGCAAAATATGAAAAATAAATCCTCAATTATAATCCTGTTGATTTTTCTGACCATATCAGTGATTTCACTTCCTGTTGCATCGATCATATATGACAAAGTATCTTCAACGGGAAGTGACGTGAAAGTTGTTTATATTAAGAATGAAACTTCCATTGACATAAGCACTGAGGATTTTAAGTCAGTGAATCCTGCGTATAAGGACATAGAAATAATCAGGAGCCAGGCTGACCTGGATAGCCTGTTCAGTAAAATAGCCGAAGATAAAATACCGGGAATTGTAATTGACGTAGTAAGCGACCCGGGTACTTTTACGTACAATTTCGCAGCATATAAGACCGGAGACAGTTCGCTTTCGGATACGGATATTTCAAAGCTTACAAAAGCACTGTCCGACACATTCGACCGTGCCCGTTTTGCAGTTATGGGGGTCAGTGATGAACAGATACAGCTATTCTCATCAGGTTACTCCGTAAAGGTTTCGACACTCGAACAGATCCTTGACAGCGGAAAAACAGACAGCGGTATAGAATCTGTAATTACTACGGTGTACGATCTGGTTCTGATGATGCTTGTATTATTCTCCGTTACCGGCATCATAACGGGAATTCTGACTGAGAAAAGTTCCAAAGTTATCGAAAGCCTGATCATTTCCGTCCGGCCGCTTGCCTTGCTGGGCGGCAAAATACTGTCGGCGATGTGTTATACATTACTGAATATGTTTGTAATCGGTGCAGGTCTTTTTATTTCATATCAAATTAACGGAATCATGTTCGGCAGCCGGTCCATACAGGCCATTGTCGATTCCGCGGGGCTTCGGGATGTTGTATCACGCATGGATTTTTTATCCGTAATCGTGCTTGTTGTTTCATGTATATTAGGTTTCCTTATCTTTTCCATGATTGCAGGACTATCAGGCGCTGCGTGCAGTTCGACTGAAGATCTGAATGAAGCCTCCATCGCCATTAGTCTATGCCTGATTCTGGGAGTGTATATTTCGATGGCCGTGAATCTGATAAACAATTTCGGATTTTCTGTTTTTGCCTATTTATTGCCGTGTTCATCGCCTTTTATCATACCGGTTAACTACATTCTGGGGAAAACCGGTATGCCTGTCGTACTGCTTTCGTGGATGATCCAGATTGTAATAATTGCCGCTCTATTTGTTTTCTCCAGCCGGGTTTACCGCTCTTTGATAATACATTCCGGAAACAGGGTCAAAATCAGGCAAATGCTTCAAATGTTGAAAAACAATGAAAACTGAAGGAGAGTATTCACATATGAAAAGTATTTTCAATGGCTGGACAAAAGTTTTCCGTTTTACATTCATGCAGAATACCTCTGCACGAGCCTACCGGATAACGACGATTGTTTTGGGACTTCTGCTGTTTGTCATACCTGTGATTTCATTTCAGCTGGCATTTCAGACCAAGGATGAGAAAGAAACGAAATCGACTGTGGACACTGTTTATGTCTGCGACAACAGTTCGCTGAAGACAGCAGATTATTCCCTGGTAAACAATTCGGGCAATGAAATGTATACTCACATTAAGTACAGGCAAGCTGTTGACGATCTCTCAGCTGCAGTTGAGGCAGCTGGAAATAACAGCAGCCATTCCCTCGTGCTCTATGTGGAAAATGCCCAGAAGGGTTTTTCAATATCAGTTGTAAGACCGGAAGGATCAAAGGTCACGGAAAGGGAAGCGGATTATTTCGCATCCTTTTTTGAAGATAATTTTATTTATGTGCTTGTGTCCAAAACAGCACTCAATTCCGCCCAGTTAAATGAGATAACCTGGAAAAGTGCCGTCACCGTTAACACCGCAGGTGTGAACACCAATCAAAATATCGGCGTTGAAGTCTTGAAAGCAATAGTACCCGTGCTGCTTTCAATAACCATTTATATGATGATATTGTTATACGGCCAGACAATATTCGGAAACTTTATTGCGGATAAGGCATCCAAGGTAATGGAAACACTTCTTGTTGCCGTTAGTTCTTACGCCCTGGTATTCGGGAAACTGGCTGCGATATGTTTGTCGGCTGTTATTCAGTTTTCATTCTGGATAATATGCCTTATCTTAGGTCTTTCGGCAGGAATCTTCATAACAGGCCAGCAGAACCCTCAGGCCATGGCAGGTATAAATCAATTTTTGCAGAGTTTAAAAGAAGCTGCCGGCTCAGATGCATTCAGTATTCATTCATTCGTATTTGCGTTTGCTGCACTTGTCCTGGGGTTTGCATTGTTCTGCATGGTTGCAGGTGTGTTAGGATCGCTGGCAGGAAAAACGGATGATGCCCAGCCCCTTATGGGAATCTTTACGGTCATAACAGTACTGTGTTACCTTGTGTCATTCGCGAACACAGGCGGGAACAATGAGCAGCTTATCAGAATACTAAGGTACATTCCTTTTACAGCGGCTTTTCTAGTGCCTGCGGATGTATTTGTAGGTAAAATGACCATATGGGAAGGGATACTTTCCCTTTCGATTACACTGATTTCCTCCGTAATTATTGCTGTGTTTGCCGGCAAAATATACAGCCTGATGATTTTATATAAGGGAAATGTACCCAAAGCCAAAGATCTGCTGAGAATGCTTAAGAATCGCTGAGACTGCCTGTGGATAATAAGCCGTCCCGCTATCCTGATGCCATTTTAAAAACCCGCCTCCCTTTGTGTACAGCTACATGCACAAAAGGAGGCGGGAATAATAGGAGGCGGGAATAATAGGAGGCGGGAATAATAGGAGGCGGGAATAATAGGAGGCGGGAATAATAGGAGGCGGGAATAATAGGAGGCGGGAATAATAGGAGGCGGGAATAATAGGAGGCGGGAATAA
>Ga0209123_1004192_pt1 | contig 10077 bp, 8 predicted proteins | sample BarGraIncu00431A_FD_184500 | JGI IMG/M metagenome (GOLD analysis project Ga0209123, IMG submission 184500) | Arctic peat soil microbial communities from Barrow, Alaska, USA - Barrow Graham LP Incubations 004-31A (SPAdes) (version 2) | ecosystem: Environmental > Terrestrial > Soil > Wetlands >...
GACTAGTTTCACAGCCTCTGCGCGGAATTCAGGGGTGTAGTGTTGCTGTTTCTTTTTGGACATGTGTCTCCTCCCTCTCGTCGGCAGTGTAGCAAGTGGGAGTGTCCATTGTCACCAGATTACCTCAGTTCGCCTACTGGAACTCCAGTTTCCAGGTCCCAAACCCGAACCGTACAGTCATTACTCCCTGAGACAACAACTCTTCGGCCATTGCGAAGTTTTCCAACTGCCACAGAATTAACAGACGAACCGTGGCCTATAAAGGGTACACCTATCGGTATTGCGGCCTCCAAGTCCCACACTCGCACAATACTGTCACTACCTCCGGAGACAATCAACCGCCGGCCGTTATCTACCTCCACGATTGCAACAGAGTTTACAGATGACGTGTGTCCTTCAAGGGTTACATGGATACGTTTAGGTTGGGAATGAGCCCAACGCACTCGCCAAGCGCTTTGAATTTCCAACCGCCCAAAGGCCTTCATTGCCTCACAACTCCCCTGCATGTGGGCTCTCAATTCCAGATAAGCCGCCCGTTCATCAGGATTCAACGTTTGGCGAAGATAGTGATGCCCCAAACGGTAGAGACCCCTCATTTCCTGGGCCACCCCTGAAATAGAGTGATTTCCCTCGGACCTGTTTATCGAGGCAAGGAGCCGGACCGGGTCTGCCCGGACAAGATAACAAGGGTCGACAATTATCGCATCGAGAAGGCCAGAAACCTTTGCTGCATGGGTCGAAAGGTGGTTTAAGATGTACGGTTGATGAACCTTGTCCCACAGTAGTTTGCCATTTTCCGATGGGACAAGGGCTAAGAGAGCAAGGGTAATAGTTGACTCTGGCTCAGCATCCCGACACTGTGCCCTCAAGTAACGGACAAATTCCTCGTGATATAACCGGTAGACTGACTGATTGGCTTCCTGCGCCTCAACTATGAAAGGCGCCGCACGTCGTAGAACCTGGGCTATATCGCTGTCAGTCACCAGGATACCGGATAGAGCAGCAGCCACCCGTGACCAAATACTGACCCAAGGCAGTCCCTCGCCTTCAGCGTATGCTAGAGGCATTAGCACAGCTTTAGCCACTGCGGAAGAGACCTGCTCGCAAGCGGAAAGGTCGAACCCGGAAAGGAATTGCTCAAAAGCATCCTCAATTCCCGTCGGAAGATTTTCTATCCATCCAGGTAAAGAAGTGTCCACTGGATTTTCCAAAGCGATGAGGGATTGGATCACAGTGCGGGCAACGAGAAATACTTTTCCTGAACGTACCGCCACCGCCGTTGCAACAGCACGTGCAAGGTCAGGCTTGTCTCGATAAGGGGTATGTCGAGCGGGCTCCTCCTCGCAAAGCAGCCGGCGCTGGACATAGAGCACAACGTCTCCTGAGTTGAAATAGCGTGGTTGGTCGAGGTCAATTTCTACCGTTGACGCACCAAGCGCTTGGAACCGCCTGCCGGTTTGGGTCGAGTCCGGCCTAGTGCCAATCAAAAGCAAAATATTGGACAAAGCACTGAGGGGTTTGAGTATCTCAAGCACGACTTCATTTGGGTTTTCAGCCTCGTCCAGAGCATCAAGGATGACTACCGCCTTTTCATTACGAGTCTTAAAAGCCTCAAGTAACTCGGCGGGGTTGCTTGCAGGTATATTGAGCTGATCCGCCACCAAACGGACAATTTCGGTAAGCGTCTTGCGCCGGGCGTGAATGGCAACTGTAATTAATCCCTCTACAATACCTGTCTTGAGCTGAATTGAGTTCTCTGAGGAAAGAGCAGCAATCCGGGTGGCGGGATCTGAAAGGGTCACAATACGCGCCAGAAGTGCAGATTTTCCGCTGCCAGGTCCGCCAGTCACTACTCGAACCCGGTCATCGAAGAGATCTCCAGAAAGCCAGCTCAAGATTTCATCGAGTGCAGTCCGCCGACCGGTAAAGTACCACCCGACTGCCCCGATCTCAGCGCCCGTTGCCTTAGGGATCCAGTGCTCAAGTAAGGCACGATGGATTTCCAAGTCAAGTCCAGGCTGCAATAGAGGATGATAGCGAGGGTTCGGGAAAAAAAGAGACCGCCCACGCACATTAGCGCTGGACCACGTGGCCGTCTGGCGAGGGCTATGCATTATTAGGAACTCATCAACCGCCTCCATCACGTCTTCCATGGCTAAGAACCGCTGTGTTGCACCGCCAAACCGGCTGTCAATATTAGCGAGAGCCACACTAAGGGCAGACGCAAGAACTCCCTGAGCTGCCTCTTGCTTTGGCCTGGCTGCAGCAATCACAAAAAAAGCGCCTTTAGCACCTACTACATTACTGAACTTGCTGGCAATTGTTAGGAAATCCGAGGCGCCGTGCCCTGAGAAACAAGCATCCAAAATCACCAGAAACTGTTTGGCATGGCTGTTCTTGGCGATCCATCGAGCCAGTTCCTCTGCGGGCAGTGATGTCGTGTCAAGTATCCCGTCTTTTGAGTCACGGGTGAATAAATAAAAACGATCATCATCATGTGTTCCGTGACTCGTATAGTAAAAAACTGCGATGTCGTCCGCCATAAGCGTCTGGAACCATTTCGGGAGGTTCTCACGCAGATCACTAATTGAGGGATTTAGGCTAAGGCCTGGGAAGCGTTCGTAACCGAGCACAGAGAAAGCGTCGGTGATGCGCTGCACTTCTGCGGGTACTGAACAGAGAGTAGCATCAGGGGAAAGGTGATCGAAATGTGCAGTGCCCGATGCCAATAGCAAACGGCGGCCAGGTTCGGAGTCCTGAGACAATGGTTTCTCCTGTTTCTCGCTCATTTCCAGACATGAATATAGGCAGATATAACTTGCTCGCAGGATTAGGCATATACCACAAAAGCACACAGCAATGAAAGCACATTCACACGGCCCACTTCCAACCCCAACGAGCAGCTCTCAAAAAGGATCGTTTATGAGACCCTCGGAGCGAATCCTCTCAAACAACATAAAGCCGCCTTCTACGGTTCTCTAAAACCCTTCTTAAAATCTACTTCTTGATTTGGTACTCTTTCACGGGTTTTGAGAACAGGAGGAACCATGGTAGATCGACAATCAGCTCATGATCGCGAATGGCAGTTCCAGGAAGCCGAAGGACACCTAAGCCAGGTCTTGGACTCTGCCCTGCGCGACGGGCCACAGATCATCACTCAGGGCGGCAACCCCACAGCGATCGTGATCTCGTGGGAGGAGTACAAGCGGTTCACCCGGTTGCGGTCTCCAGCTTCTCTTTCGGGAGGTAATCCGACATGCTGATTGGCTACGCCCGGGTTTCAACCCAGGACCAAAACCTGGACCTGCAGATCGAGGCACTTAGGTATGCCGGCTGCGAGAAAATATTCGAAGACAAAATGAGCGAAACCTGAGCGGATCACTCTGGTCTGGGGCGGGCTTTGGAAATGCTTCGTGAGGGAGATACACTTGTCATTTGGAAGCTTGATCGCCTTGGGCGTACCGTGATGGGCCTGGTTAGCTTGGTTAGTGATTTGAGCACGCGTGGCGTCCAATTTAGAAGCATCACAGATTGTATCGATACCAGCACGACAGCTGGCCGCTTCTTCTTTAACATAATGGCGAGCCTGGCCCAGATGGAGAAGGAGCTCACCGTCGAACACACCAAGGCAGGACTAGCCGTTGCTAAAAAGCAAGGGCGCACTGGCGGCAGGAAGCGGCTGATGACTGACAGTAAGATCACAGCAGCTAAACAACTTTTAGCCAGCGGCGCGGCGCCGGCCGATGTTGCTCGGGATCTGGGGGTTTCTGTCCCAACTCTCTACCGCTGGGTGCCTGCTACCAAGTAAGGGTTATCCACTGAACACCTTTCGTAGCCCAGATGAACGATTTAACTTGCTGAATTTTAAGAATTACGCTTTTAGCGTAACGCCAAAAAGATAATTCCCAAGCAAGGGCACATTGACCATTTCCCCCCAACAGGCGTGTTAAGGTACTACCATAACGTTACAGTTACACCATTTGGCATTATACCACATGGTATAACCGCGAACCTGTTTCGGCGCACGGAGAGCGAACAGAGACAGCACCTGGGCGAATGGGTACCGGCTGCGAAGTAAGACCAACAAAACGTTCAAAAACCCGATAAAATTCCCGTGTAACCGAAAATAATGGCGCCGAGAAAATTTCTTATAGCGGCAGCGCTTACATAAATAATGGAAAAGGATTGTGTGAGATAATTTCTAGTCAGGTTTCAGGAGGCCATTACGCTTATAATAGTGGGTCCTGCGCTCAACCTGCCCTGGTTTAAGTTGCAACAATGGCTGAGTGCGATCAAGTGCCTGAATCTGGGTCTTTTCGTCTACTGAGAGGATAATTGCGTTGTCGGGAGGATTCATATAAAGCCCGACAACCGCCCGAAGGCCTGTCATGCTATTGAGGAGGGTTCACGAGGCTGAATTCGAATTCTTTCAGGAGAAAACGGCTCCCTCCGTTGTCAACCAGTCAGACAAACCCCCGCCGGGGCTGGGTGCGATGCTAATCAGGTACATTTATGATTACTTGCTCAACTCGTTTCCGATTCTCCGACCTCAGCTGCCTGCTCGGCGGATCGTGTGTCCAACCCTGTCCGACTCAGAATTAATCTAAACTCAAAATGCCCAACTCATGTCCGGACACAATGTCCAAATTACGCCAAAAGACGTTTTTCCGCCGAAGCCGGAAGCACCGGACTGACACGCGGAAAACCCCAATGTCGAACTCGTGTCGAACTCATGTCTAGTTCGTGTCGCGGCATTGTGTCTACGACATGTCGTAGACATGTCGAACTCGCATCCCAAATCCGGTTTCTCACCGGGCAGACGCGCCGGGTAACAATAGTCTAAATGTGATTGCTATACGTCATCGGCATTCTGCACTACCTCGATGAGACCGTGCCAAGGGCCAGTATTCAGTTGCTCTGCCCCCTTTGCGCACCGCGTGTTAGGGCTGGCGACCAATGGCCCTCAACCAGGGTTATCGGCTAGGTTGTGGCTTGCTCTGGACCTCTGGCTCGACCTTTCCCACCGGGCAACGCCAAGTCTGTCAATTCATTCTGCAAATGAAGGATTTTTTGCTGGTTGTTGCCTATGAGTTCCGCGTTCTCGTGCATCTGAGAGGCAACCCTTTCGAACTCCTTTAGTTGAGGCGCGAAAAAGCCATACATTTTTTCATCATCGCTGATCAGATCGTAGATCTCCTTGAACTCTCCCTTGATCAATTTCGTAATATCCTCTTTGACCTGTGCGAGCTGGTGCTCGAGCTCGCTCGCCTTGTATGCCTTGTAAATGTCCATGCCCAGCGAGAATACCGCGCCCGCCGGGCCGGCCCACTGGCTGACGTTACCCGCGATCTTGCTGGCTTGCCACGGCTTGAACTTCACCGAGACGCCTGTGACTTTCCCGAGAAGGTCGCGAGCCGCAAAAATCGACGCCTTGATGACTGAAGGATCAAGCTTGGAAATACCCTGGATGGTCGTACCGACGGAGTTCAGCGCCTTTTCGCCCATGGCGTTGAGGAAACTCTCGCTGGAGTCCAGTTGCCTGCTGATATCCAGGGATATCCGACTGGTAACCGCTGACGATTGATCGAAGAAGCGGTCGATGACGGTTTTGATTCTGAGGTGAAGCTTGTACCCGATCCCGTCTTGCGTGTAGCCGATTTCGTCATCAAGAAAGCCGCGGATGTCCTCGAGCGAGAGGGGGCGCAGGCGCCCCAGCAGCTGGTTTTCCATGGTGAGCAATTCGTTGGCCAGCTCGCCCGCTAGACGCTTCACCTCGCCTCGGCCACGCTTGATGTCCTCCTGAATTCGGGTCGACTCCTCCTGGTTTTGATTGGCAAATGATTCCAAGTCGATGAGCTGCGCCTTGGCAAATGCTAGCTTTTTGCCCACTACATCGCTGACCACGTCAAGTCCTGTTTTTGCGATCAGCATTTCCGGGACGTTGGCCCCGAGAACGCGGGTCGTCAGGCTTTTGAGGTCGTTTATCCGCGACCGGCTTTCGTAATGGGCCGGCTTACTGAACCAGAAATCCAGACCACGGCCATTGGGGTTGGAAGCTATGCAGACGATATTAAGCCGGGATACTTCCTCGGGACTCAGGTTGGCGGCTCGCTGCAGCTTGGACCTCAGGTTTTCTTCTTTGATGGCCGCCTGCTCTTCAAACAGCGCTTGCTCGGTCAGGTCAGTAACTTCATCCATCTTGTTGATGACGAAAACCGTGGATGACAGCTTGTTCAAGTCCCGGAGAATCCATTTCGCGATGGCACCGTGGCTTTCTTTAAGAGGATTGGTGGCATCCACCACGTAAAGAATCAGGTGCGCCTCGGAAACGTAGCGCTTGGTCAAATCCTCGTACATCACCTGACCGCCGTCGACAGTCTTCTCCTTGTCACCGAAAAGCCCCGGGGTATCCACGATCTCGCACCGGTCCGGCAAGCCTTCCGGGTGGTAAATCGCCAACTGGTCGGAAGACTCGTCCATGTCGATTTTCATGTCACTCATGATTTTCCCCAACCACCCCGCGATGACGCTCGTCTTCCCGTCGGAAAATGCGCCAAGGAGGGCGATGCGTAATACGTCCGAATCGATGGCCTTCAGCGCGGAAGCGATTTTCACCAGATCGTCCTGGACATTGACCCCCATACTGCCCAATTCTTTGAGAATACGGGCCAGCTTCGTCAGCGACTCAATGGCTGACTGTTTATCGGCCTTGAAGTGCCTGAATTGTTCCATAAGGCATATCCTCCAGTTGTTTTTTGATGCGGGTCATGGCTGAAATTTGCTGCTCGATGATGGCGAGCGGGCTGGTCAGGCTGGCATAGATAGCGTCGACTCGACTTCGGACATTTTCCTGGACGTCCTTGCCAATCGACGTCATGAGATGCTGGATTTCGCTGGGCAGACCACCCATAACGGTAGCTCTGGCTTCCTCGATCTTGCCCTGTACCTGGAGCTGAGCTTTGCGGATCCGCTTTTCCTTGCTTACAAACAGGTTCATCGCGCTTACCAGCATACCGACTACGCCCCCGATGACCGCGCCGATCAGAGTGCCAATAATCGGGAATGACGACCCGATTACCGCGCCACTCCATGCGTAGGATCCGACATCGATGGCGATTTTCCCCCATTCGCCCCATTGCAGGCTCATGTCTAAGTTGTCGGCGCGATAGACCGGCTGGTAGCCGCTTTCCCCTAGGCTGAAGCCTTGTTGAAATTCTATCCGCATGACGTCCTGAATCAGGCGCTCCAACGCTTGCTTGATGCTGTCTTGCATGACGGACAGGTTTTGATCCAGTTGTTTCTGAACCTCGGTCGCCATTGTTTCTTGTTTGCGCATTAAAGCTTGATTGATTTTAGTGGCAACCAGGTCGTTTTTGCCAAAATTTCCGGCGATTATCTCGTCGGTTTCCCCAGATACGTCGTTGAAAAAATTGTTCCACAGGTTTCTTCGGCCTGCCGCGACCAAGCGCTCGAAGCTCTCCGTCGCGCCCTGGATCGAGTCCCGGCATTTCGTGAATTCCGGGTTTGCCTTGGCAATAAATATCTGGTGATTCTTGTGGGTCTGCTCTAGATGGCCAATATTTTCGTTAAGCAGTTCAAGTACCTTGGCCTTGTTGCTTTCAATTATGTCCTCTTTGAAAGTCCCAAGCTTGGCATGCATTACTTTTGCAACATCCTTGATCTGGCTGAACTCGTACATCTTTTTAGGCGATTGAAAATACCTGAGGTAATTGTGCTGCTGGATGACCAAATCTTTTTTTCGGGAAGGATGGATCGTGGTTTGTTTGGTTTGGAAGTTCATGGCGAGGGAAGAAAAGGCCAGCAGTCCCTGCACACACAATCCGGAAAGTAAAACATCTTTGCCCACTACCGCTTTCAACACTTCCGTTGTCTGCTTCAGCGCGTTGGCTGCGCCGCCATGTTGCTCCAGGGATATCCTGTCTTCCTCGAATTCGTAAGCGTCGGCATTTCCGCGGCTGTTAATGATGGGGCAGACCTGGGTTCCCCTGCGCAGATAGGCGCGAATCTTCTCTGCGGTTGCTTTTTCCGGCTTCTTGTTGGTGCCGTTGACATAAAAAACCAGGTGACCCTTGGCAACCGCTTCATGCACCATGTTCGCGTACTTGCTTTCGTCTCCCTCGATGCCCGGCACGTCGATCAGCTGGAATGTTTTCCCCTTGTAGTTCAAAGTATAAAGGGTGTTGCCCTTGGTGAAATCGGCCTCGCCTGTTCCGATGATTTGGCCGTCCACTCGGATCGCGTTCGCCTTTCCTTTCTGGTGGGTCACCAACATTCGGCAGAGATCCGGAAGTTGGCGGTCGATCAGTTCCTCCAAATGCGTTGGGACTGTAATGGAGGCAAGACCGTCCGGTTCCACTGATAATTTGTTCATGTCAGCCTCGCCAGAGAATGGTAATGACGACTGCGACCACGGTGGCGGCCGAGGCCCCGCCTAAGGCAAACATCCAGCATTTGCGCTTTATCCGGGTGGTGGACTCTTCCTGAAGAATGATGCGCAGCAAGGCGGCACTCTTCCTGATCTCCCTGATTTCACCGGCATATTCAGCATAAATACTGCCAAAGGTCTCCCGGACGGTATTTATATGATGGTTCAGTGCCTCTTCGTACTGGTCCAGGTCATGCGAGTTTTGCAGTAGGAGCTTTTTGCGCAACTCCTCCTTGAACATGATGCGCAGCGACTCGATTATCGTGCTTTTACCGGCGTTCGTTTCGCCGAAAAAAGCGATCGTGAATTTATCCCATTCGGCGTGCTTTTCGAGCAGTTTCAACTCGTCATCGAAACGGGCGCGAATTGTCTGGAGCCGATCGGTGATTTTGGTGAGTTCTTGCTTGCCGTCCTTATGCTCGACTTCCAGCTTCGAAATCTCGGCCATGGCGGAGGCAATGCTTTCAGATATGTCGGTGTACAAAGCGTTGAAATCTTGTTGTGGGTTCACGTTTCAATCCTTCCGCGGGAGCGCGAATGAAGGAAAAAGAAGACGGGCAAACTTCGCGGAACCTGTCCCCTTTTTTCATCCGTTCATCTTTTTCATCTTAATACGCATCAGACTCGGTCGAAATTGGCGGCCTGCTCCTCCGTCTCATACGCCTGCAGGTAGACCTTCCCCACTAGCCAGCTCTCCCAACGGGCGAAGTACCTCTCCTTGATCTTCATTTCTACGAAGGTCACCTTCAGGAGCTTGGCACCCGATGAATAGCCGTAGAAAAGAAACCAATAGGTCCCTCCATACAATTAAACTTGCAAGCGATATACCTTTTACCATGATCGCCGCGGCATTTCCATACTTCGATGTAAGTCGGCGTCGAACATTGACCCTCCATCCGCGTCCATGCTGACCCGGCATAGAACAGCAGTGATGGAATATTAGCACGTTACAAATCAGGCGGGTCAGGGTTCGACGCCGATGCCGGGTCAAACTTCAAATCCGATTCACAGATTTATTCCATAAACCGGTTCGTAAGGGGGGCATTAAGCTCAGCTTTGTCACTGATATTGATATTTCTGGGGAATCAGACCTGTGGTTGGGATAACCATAAGTCTCGAACATTGCCCAAATCACACCTAACTCTCTATTTTCACAGTTACTCACCCCACCCGAATTTCGACTTTGACAATCAGTGATATTATCATTCTAAATGATAACCCAAGCATCTATTTTTATTGCTTTTTTTCCTATGAACAATCGCCAGTTTGTGGTATTACTTTGATGGAGGCCGAAGTGGCGATTCAAGATCCAGCACCTGTTTGGATCGGGCTACGCCGGGTTAGGTGTTTTAAATTCTCGGGCATTTTTTTGAAGTTAATCAACTACCCCGCCGCAAGCAGCGGGGTATGCGACCTTGCCTGGCCGCAACACAGAATAAGTCGCTACCCGGACTAACTTGAGCCAAGTAGATAACCAGACATGGCTAATACGCAGTAACTAATTAGGTATGCATAATAAAGCTTCCATTCTACGCTAATTGTGATATTATCTTTTGAAACAAGGGGGATGATCTCCTCCTCGAAGGCCCGCTCTAAAGCCCAAAGATATTTGTAGGTTTTTACCCTGCACA
>Ga0209123_1004195_pt1 | contig 10071 bp, 7 predicted proteins | sample BarGraIncu00431A_FD_184500 | JGI IMG/M metagenome (GOLD analysis project Ga0209123, IMG submission 184500) | Arctic peat soil microbial communities from Barrow, Alaska, USA - Barrow Graham LP Incubations 004-31A (SPAdes) (version 2) | ecosystem: Environmental > Terrestrial > Soil > Wetlands >...
TGGTCATGTTTATTCCTGGCTGAGTGATTCGTAAATACGATGAGAAACCCAGGCATCGGTGGCAGCGTAAATTTGTTGTGCCTCCGAAAGTTCCAGTGCTTCCCAGTTGGTGACTTGTTGCGCTTTTGAAATACGGTAACCCAACACGATGGCTGATAATTTTTTAAGACTGAAATCTAATATTCCATAGTCCTTCACGCGCTCTTGCAATTCAACAAAGCCGCCTGGTTTGAAATTGTTCAATTTTTGTAATCCTTTGATATCGTCACGTATAGCGACACCAATTTTTTCAATATTAGGATTTTCAAGTATGTTTATCAGTCCATTTGGTAATCCAATTTTGTTTAACCGGAATAGAAAAGCACGATCTTTGGTGGCTAATTGAAGCAATGCCACTTCGTAAACAACCCCTTTTTTAAAGGCCGGTCTGGTTTCGGTATCAAATCCCAGCATCTTTTGCCTTGCCAGATATTCAATCGAAATTAAATAATCTTCTTTTGACTCCACCAACATTATTTCTCCTTCAAATTGAATCAGTGGTAACTCAGCCAGTTCTTCCTTATCAATGTTTATTTTGTACACCATTATCAATCTCTATTATTCTCCCTGGTTTGAAAACCGATCATTCAGCCAATCAGGATTTTGGTTTTTATTTTTTGATTCAGTTTTATGTTTTTTTATTGTATCCTGATCGTCTTCATTATTTTCAGCATAAATCAGGTTATGAACTGCACGTAAGCAATTTACCAGTGACTGTCCCCACAAAGTAGAAAAATTATTCCTGCATTCCCAAATGGCCTGCACCATCACTTCATCATTCATAATGCGAAATGACATCACCAGATCTTTCATCTCCTGATAAATATCGGCAACGTTTTCAGATATATTGGCAGCAAGAGCTGATTCGCTGAATTGCATTCCAGCAACGAAAACTTCCTGGTAATCATCACCAGCACCCGTATGCTGTAGAATTTTCTTCTGGATCAGGTCGTAATCAAACTCGGTTACAAATTTCTCCAGATCATCTTCAGACTCGAATTCAAACTCAGGCAACAAACTAGCTTTCAAATATAAAAGTGGAAGTATCTTTTGCAATCGGCTCAGGAAAACAGGAGTCTCAAGGTCCTCTGATCGTTCCAGGAAGCTGCAAAATTCATTGGCTACGGTAATAAATTCAATAACATTTTTTGAATAAGCAATACTATTCAATCCTTCTTCTCTCATGAAAAGTGTTCTAAAATATTCCCCAAAAGTACAAAGAATTTTTGTGCCGAAGGTTGAAGGTTGAAGTAAAAATGATAAGAGGCTGGAGGATATGATTTATGTAATAAATATTTTCTATATTCCAAATTATTAATCTACCTCTTTCCCTATGAATCGTTTTGGATATTTTTCTTTCCCTTTCATGGCAGTCCAGAGGATTCTATTAAAAAGTTCGTCATTGCCTGTATCAATCCCATCGAATTGCGGCTCCATACTTTTTTCTGCAAAATGAAGCGCAGATCCTTTAAGTGAAAACAAGGGTGGATTCATTTCATCCAAAGGAATCATGTTTTCGAGTGATTTGTATGTAGACAGATCGGACTTGCCACTGAAACAGTCAAACATGGGTTTAGCGGTTGCATCCATAATATTCATTGGCGGAAGGCTAAGAATCTGCTCAATCGTTCTTACAATCGAAGGCTGGTTGTAATTGGTATGAATAACCTCTCCAGTTCGGGAATAGGGACTAATCACCATTCCAACAGTGCGATAGGCAGATACATGATCCCAACCATCCTGTGAATCGTCCTCGGTAACAAAAATGACGGTATTGTTCCAAAAACGGCTTTTGGTGATAGCTTCAACAATCCGTCCAAGGGCCAGATCATTATCTGCCACCATTGCCCGAGGAGTTGGTAATCCTGGTCTTGTTCCCCCGGTATGGTCATTTGGAAGAGCCATTACCATTAATTCAGGCAGTTGATCGCCTTCCATTTGCTCATAACCTTTCAATTCGTCGATGAAGGTCTGAGCTCTGAGGATATCCGGTATTTTATGGTCATCGTAGGAAGGGTAATTTTCACTCAAAAGATTTTCAACCGGCTTAATGGTGGTTTTATTCTTAAATTCAAACTTTTCATTATTCATAAAACCTTTATAGATAGAAGTCCATGTATATTTATTGTCGTATACCGGAGTTGATGCCTCACCATAAATCCTGACTTTTTTACCATATTTAAGTGCATTGTCCCAAATAAAACCTGTTGGCGCATAAACTAAAGCGTCTTGCTGCACATGGGGGTAACTTCGAATCCAGGCAAGTACATCTTTCTCAATATAATCGGTTACGATGGACGCATCCGTCCATTGATGACCTTCAGCAGAACATTTACCGGAGGCATAAAAATTATCAAGAAGCAGATATTGGTCACAAAGTTGATGCGAATTAGGGGTGATCTGTTGACCAAAAATGGTAAGGTTAGGATCTCCATCTCCTTTTTTCATATCGCCTAAAACCTGGTCATATGTTCTATTTTCCTTGATGATGTATAATACGTGTTTAAAAAGTGAAGGCTCGCCAATCCGTTCAGGTACAGGTAATGGTTCAACAGGATTACGGGGCATTTGTGAGGTAAGGGCAAGCCTGAAAAACTGACTTGCAGCTTCAACTTTTTGGGTATAAACTTTTAATTGATCCGTTGATGGAACTGGGATTATGGAAACTGATGCCATCATCCGGTGTGAATTGTAGGAAGACTTGGTTGAGTTCTTGATCTGAGAGGGGATTTTTGCTCCTTCACCCTCAATATTAGCCACAAATAGTTGGTTATCATTTGAAATTGAAATCGCTCCGGGATAGGCTCCCGTTGGTATAAATCCCTTGACCTGACTTTTATTCTCAGCAGATTTGAAATTTGACTTTTTGCCTAGGGCGACTACTGTTAAAGCATTGTCCATTCCATTTGCCACGTAAATGGTTTGATCGTCTTTTAAAATAGCTAAACCATTCGGAGAATCACCCCACAAGGAATTCTTTTCAGGACTTAGTCGTACTGAAATTGATTCGGAAACCTGATCAGTTTCTGTAGAAATAGAGGATACCAAATCGCTATTGGCATTGGACACAAATATAAATTTCTCATTATGACTGGCAATCAAATCGTTGGGATGTAACCCCACTTCAATTTCTTTTATCAGAGTACCCGATACTGGGTCTAAAACAGAGACAGTACCTTCCCTTGTAGCGCCTGTTTCCTGATCTACTTTAGCAGTTCCCCAGGGAATGCCGGCTACATTTATATCGCTTTTATCCGGGTTTGAACCAGCCCAATTGGTAACATATATTTTTCCATTGGCTTTTGCAATTCCAAAGGGAGCAACTCCTACCCTGGCAGACCAGATTTTCTCTTTGGTAGCGAGATCCAATTTTACAACCAAGTTATTGCCATTTAATACAACATAGAGATATTGCTTGTTTCCTTCTTTTTGTACAAGTACTTCATTGGGGATGGCTGATCGGGATGGAGCAACTGCTTCGAAAGGAAAAGAATCATTAGAGGAAAGATTTTTTCCATCCCAATTTGCTTCAAGCACATAAGAATTTGGTGCATTTCCAACAGCACCCCAAAAAAGTTGATAATTATTACCTTCCTGAATCCAGTAAATTCCAGAGAAGGTGTTCATGACATTCTGATTTTTAATAAGATCGTTCATTCGCATGGATGCAACGATTTTTTTGGACAATGCCGAAACGATAACCACTTCATACCGACCTTCGATAGCCAGCCATTTTTCGTCAGGTGAAAGAGCAACATCCAAAGCATGGTTCTCCAGATCAGGATTACCAAAATAGATTTGAATACCAGCCGGATCAATCCAACGGTTATATGGCAATAACATTGGAGAACTATCAGTCGGAGAAAGCGTTTTATCTTCGTACATACTCCAGTATTTATCGTGCTCATTGGTTCTTTTATTCGGCTGTGCCTGAAGAAAACCAGCAATGATAAATAGTATTAAAGTGCAGATTACAAGTCTTTTAATATACATCTAATTATTTTAAGCAATACTTTAATTTTTAAACGAAAAAACAACTACATTTCAGGAACTAAAGGTACCAATAATTCGTGATTTATTCACCCTTTTCTCCATTCCATCCGGTTATCGGCGCGATAAGATATCTTTTCGTTTTCGAGCAGCCACCTTATTGTTTTTATTGCATTATCTGTGTTCCCCTCTATATTTTTCAGTAATTCTTCATAATAGCAGGGTTCCAATAATACTTTCTTGATTTTTCCGCTGATAATATCAAACTCGTAGGTGCTCATATTCAATTCATTTCGTGCCATACAAACATCGCATTTACCGCAACGGACAGATTCATTTTCACTGAAGTATTGAAGCAGCAATTGGCTTCTGCATTTATGTCCCGATTCTGCGTAATGAATCATTGCCTCAATTCTGTTCAGATAATCACGCTTCCGGTCCTGATAGTTTTCTTTGCTGATTTTGACACGTTCCATGTCGATGCGCTCTTTGGCAAAGATGATAAACGGTGTTTTTTTCTGGGGAATGAAATCGATGATCTTCTGGGTTCTCATTCTAATCAAAAACTGGTAAACCAACTCAGGGCTCACATTGGCTCTTTTGGCAAGCAATTTTTCATCAATTTGAACATAGTTTGTAAACAATCCGGTGTAGGATCGTAACAGCATTTTAATAAAACCATCAAAATCAGCATTGGCCACCTGAAATTTGTACAGATCATCGCGATCGACCTTGAAATAAACTTTGGATGGGTTATCCAAATCGTCTGTCAATTCCAGATAACCTTCGCGCTGTAGAATTTTAAGGCTATTGTATACCTCGGTAATCTGAAACGAAAATTTGGAAGCAAACATTCCCATGCTGAATTCAAAAATCTGATCCTTTCCGAAACCAATAGCCAGTTGGTAGAAATTACAGATTGCTTCATAAATCCGTTTGATCACATCCTGCTCGGGAAATGATTTGGCAACATTCTTCTGCAATTTAATTTTATCGCTATTGTTGAAAAGCAAAACTGAATAGGCAATTTTACCATCGCGCCCTGCCCTACCTGCTTCTTGAAAATAGGCTTCTACCGAATCAGGTGCTTCAAGGTGAATTACGAACCTGACGTCCGCCTTATCAATCCCCATTCCAAAAGCATTGGTTGATACAATGATTCGGCAACGGCCACTTTTCCAGTTTTCCTGACGCTCCGACCTGGTATTTGAACTCAATCCTGCATGGTAATAATCAGCAGATATTTTATTTTTTTTGAAAAGTTCACTGACCTCACGGGTTTGCTTGCGAGTTCTGACATATACAATACCCGTACCTTTTGCTTTTTGAACTGCCTTTAATAGATAATTAATTTTATCTTCTTCATTCCTGACCAGGTAAATAAGATTGCTACGGTAATAGCTAGTTCTGAGGACGTTTTTCTTTTTGAATTTCAGCTGTTTCTGAATGTCTTCAATCACCTGAGTGGTAGCCGTAGCCGTTACTGCCAGTACCGGAACATCGGGTAATAAGTCACGCAGTTCGGCAATCTTAAGGTACGACGGCCTGAAATCATATCCCCACTGCGATATACAATGTGCCTCATCCACAGCTATCAGATTCACATCCAGTTGTTTGATGCGCTCCTTGAATCGTTCCGTTGAAATACGTTCAGGAGAAAGATACAAAAACTTATAATTACCCCAGGCAGCATTATCGAATGCAATCTTTATTTCCGGCAATGTCATTCCTGAATAAATAGCAAGCGACTTAATTCCACGCTCATTCAGATTTTCAACCTGATCTTTCATTAAAGCAATCAGAGGTGTGATTACCAAACAAATACCCGGCTTTGAAAGCGAATAGATCTGATAAGTAACAGACTTTCCACCACCTGTAGGCATTAATCCAAGCGTATCTTTTCCACTGGCGACCGATTCGATGATCTCCTCTTGCAAGGGCCTGAAAGCTGCGTAACCCCAATATTTAGTCAGTATTTGTAGAAATTCGCTCAATTTAATATTGTATTTTTATGGTGTTGCAATCTATACATTAAAACCTCAAAATTCATCCAAATTTACCAATGAATTATCATTTTATTGTCCCTCGTTCAGCTGCTTAACAAATTTTAATGAACATTAAAGTTTAATGTTGTGCCGTTGGCTAATTAAACAGAACCTTTGTAGCTGATTTTTTAGTAGTTTTGTCATTCAACCATAATATAAAAATACACATAAATGTTGTTTTTTGCGGATAAAGTGGTATGCAAAGGTTTAACTTTTAACTATATAATGTTAATGCCCTATTATTCAGTCGTTTCACTGAGCAATTTTAAACCAACCTCTTGTTTTAACAAATACAGGAGGACGAATTGTCACGTTGTAATGGGTGCTGTCTATTCCTTTGTAGACGGTTTCAGTGCGATTGATAAAGATAAGCGAAATTTTCAACAAGTCAAACAATAACCCACTATGAAAAGAACAATTAAAATCACCAATAAATCAAGTTAAATGCTTAAAGTTAATGACTACATTTACAAAATAGTTCTATTTACCAAATCAGTATGCAATTTAAAAATCACTTTTCAAGTAATATGAAAGCCATGATCAAATTATTCTCATTAGTTGTATTTTCCCTTTTTACCCTCACTCTTTCTGCTCAGAAAAAGGATCAAGTCATTATGACCATTGGGGACCTTCCGATCACTAAAGAAGAGTTTACAGCCAACTACCAGAAAAACAACACCAATGTTCTGGATGAAAAAGATAAAAAAACACCGACTGAATATCTCGATCTGTATGTCAACTTCAAACTAAAAGTTCTTGAAGCACAAAAATTGGGATATGATACTGCGCGGTCATTCATCGATGAATTAAATGGCTATCGCAAGGAACTGACCCGACCCTACCTTACCAATGTTTCATTTAATGAAGAAATGGTCAATACAGCCTATCACCGCACCCAATATGAACGTAAAGCAAGCCATATCCTTATTCTCGTAACTCCGGAAGCTTTACCGGCAGATACTTTGGCTGCCTGGAATAAAATTGCCGGTTTACGCAAGCAAATCATTGACGGAGCTGATTTTAACGAAATTGCACAAAAGAATTCAGAAGATCCTTCAGCCAAAGAAAACAAAGGATTGCTGGGCTATTTCAGCGCATTTCAAATGGTATACCCCTTTGAAGATATGGCCTACCGAACTCCGATAGGCCAAGTTTCTGAGATTATTCGTACTCGTTTTGGATACCATATCATCAAAGTTCACGATGAGCGTATTACTCCGGGGGAAATTAAAGTGGCCCATATCATGAAAATGTTTCCCAAACAAGCGTCCGAAGAAACCGTTGCAAAACTTAAAATAACGATCGACAGCATATATCAGAAGGCCATCAGCGGTACTGATTTCGCAGAATTGGCAAAAGCAAATTCTGACGACAAAAAGTCAGCTGTTGAAGGTGGTGTAATGACTTGGTTTACTCCCACCAACATGGTTCCTACCTTTGCAGATGCTGCCTTTGCCTTAAAAAACGATGGAGACATTTCACCTGTCATCCGCACTCCATATGGCTGGCATATCATTAAACGTCTTGAAATACGTACTACGCAACCACTCGAAAAATTGCGTACTGATCTGGAAACCAAGATCAAACAAAACCCGGCAATCAGTAAATACAGTGACGACTTATTCGATCGCAAGCTTAGAACCGAATACCAACTTAAAATTGATGAAAATAATTTAGAGAAATTGATTGTTGAATTATCCGATTCAGTAAAAAGAAAAAACTGGACCAATTCCTTCATTTCATTGAAAAGCAATATGCTCTTTCAGTTTGCCGGAAAATCAATCACCATCGGCGACTTTTCTGTTTACCTTTCGAGTCAAAAATTTTCAGTGGATGCTCCTAATGCTACCATGGGGTTAAAAACCATGTTGAATAAATTCATCAATCAGCAATTGATCAGTTATGAAGATTCTCAACTTGAAAATAAATATCCTGAATTTGGACGTATTATAAAGGAATACCATGACGGCATTCTTCTGTTCAATATTTCGAAGGACAAAATTTGGGATGTAGCTTCAACTGACAGCCTTCGTCTCCAAAAATTTTATGACAGCTCCAACAAAAAATATTTCTATGGTGATCGGTACAAAGGTTCGATTATTCAGGCTAAAGACAACACAATGCGCACCAAAGTTGAAACAATGCTTGACCAAAAAGAGGTTGGTAAAAAGGAACTTACGGATCTTTTTAACACTCCAACCGAGAATAACTTACAGATAACCGATGTGGCTGCTGAAAAAGGCGACAATCCGATTGTAGATTATTTCATTTGGAGCGGACCAAAACCCACAGGTTTTGATGAAACTACTACCTTTGTGCACGGGAAAATAGTTAAGGATGAACAAAAAACCCTGAAGGAAGCTTGGGGCTTATATTCTTCTGATTTTCAGGATCAAGTTGAAAAAGAATGGATCGCTTCACTAAAACTGAAATATCCGGTTTCAATAAATAATAAAGTTCTCAAAAAAGTTCCAACTGTTGAATAAAGAAACCATGAAACTAAATTGAAGTTCTGGCATCATTATTGAGCTAAGGCAGCTAATATGCTGATATAGTTGAAACTGTTGCATAAAATAGGACCTGATAACAATAAAGTAAAACAAGATAAAACAAAAAATAATCGTTTATGATCAAATTAAGAATTGGTTTATTTATCCTGACGGGATTCATTGCATTAAGCAATCAAACCAATGCACAAGATAAAGTTGTTGACCAGATTATAGCTGTAGTGGGTAAAAACATCATCCTGAAGTCGGACATTGAAGGTATGTTCCAACAGCAACAGGCCCAGGGAATTACTACTGAAGGCGACATGAAATGCGAGATTCTGGAAAATTTGCTGGTAGAAAAACTATTGTTGGCAGAAGCAGAACTTGATACTACGATTATTGTTAGTGATAGTCAGATTAACCAAAATCTAGAACAACGTATTCAGTATTTTATATCTCATCTTGGATCGGAAAAAGAGGTAGAAGCCTACTTTAAAAAGTCAATCATCGCACTGAAAGCAGATATGCAGGACGTTATCAAAAATCAGCAAATGACCCAGCAAATGCAAACTAAGATACTTGACAAAGTAACAGTTTCACCTGCCGAAGTAAGACTCCATTTTAAAAATCTACCTGCTGCCGATATACCTCAAATTGATTCACAAATTCAATATGCGCAAATTACTGTTCAACCTACTATAAGTATTGAGGAAGAAGACCGCATCAAATCAACCCTGCGTGAATTGAAACATCGTATTGAAAGTGGAGAAAGCAGTTTTGGCACCATGGCCGTTATGTATTCTGAAGATGCCTCTGCCAAGGATGGTGGTGTACTTGATTATATGGGACGTGGAAACCTTGATCCAGCCTATGCCGCGGCAGCTTTTAATCTAAAGGGCGATAAAATTTCGAACGTAGTCAAAAGCGATTTTGGATACCATATCATTCAGGTAATTGACCGCAAAGGTGAACAGATCAAGACCCGTCACATTATTATGATGCCCAAAGTTACTCCTAAAGCCTTGGAAAAAGCATTCAGTCAAGCCGATAGCATTGCTGATTTTATCCGCAAAGGATCATTTAAATTTGAAGAAGGCGCCTTAAGATATTCGTACGATAAAAATTCACGCAACAACGGCGGCGTGGTGATCAATCCTGAATCTGGTGAATCGAAATGGAAATTGACAGAACTCGATCCTGACGTAAGTAAAGTGATCCCAAAAATGAATATCAACGAGATATCCAAACCCTTCTTAACCTTGGATGACAAACAAAGGCAAGTATATAAAATCGTGAAACTCATCAGCAAAACAAGTGCACATACAGCCAATCTGCGTGACGATTACGTTGATTTAAGCAACTTGTACATGGCTTCGAAAAAAGAAAAAAGGATGGATGAGTGGATCCGAGATAAGCAAATGGGAACCTATGTACGCATCGATCCAACTTATACAAATTGCAATTTCAAATACAAAGGGTGGATTAAATAAAAGGGTTAAAGGGTTAGA
>Ga0209123_1004196_pt1 | contig 10067 bp, 6 predicted proteins | sample BarGraIncu00431A_FD_184500 | JGI IMG/M metagenome (GOLD analysis project Ga0209123, IMG submission 184500) | Arctic peat soil microbial communities from Barrow, Alaska, USA - Barrow Graham LP Incubations 004-31A (SPAdes) (version 2) | ecosystem: Environmental > Terrestrial > Soil > Wetlands >...
TCCACCCAGAGAGTCAGGATAGGTAATCAACTGGACTTTATTTTTTACTGCCATATTCGTTTTATTTTACTGAAATAACATTGTAATCTTTGGTAATTATAAAATCGGCCAAAAATTTGTGACCAGCAATAATCTTATGCTCTGTCTCGAGGATGTTTTCCACAAACGGATCGTTTACTTCATTTCCCCTGTTTCTTAGTTTTCTGAATTTGTGCGTATCCTTATAATCGGCATCTATAAATATTTTGTAGTCGACATGTTTCAGCAGCGAAGTGTACGTGCCTTCAACAATAATAACTTTAATTCCTTCAATATTTATTTTTTCAATCGTTTTAATATTTGTGTCATAATCTATATGAGAAACATCAATTGTAGTTTTGCCTTTGATAGCAGCAGAAAGTGTTCTGTCCAACAATTTCATGTTAACTTCTTTATGTGGTCCCAACCATTCATAAGATCTTTTCCTCATAGTGTCGTTATCCTTAGGTGCAAGAAAAAAATAATTATCCTGACCCAGAACAACTGAATTTACACCATTTAAACTCAATTCGGCCACAAGTGCTTTAGCTGTTTCTGTTTTTCCACAGCCGCTTTCACCTGCCAAAGAAATTATAGTACGTTGTTTTTTCACCTTAATTCGAGTTGCAATTTGGGGAACAATTATCGATGCAGCTAACTCATGAGGGTTCTTTGCCATAACTAAATATTTTGTAGACGTGATCTGTGTTTTGTAACTAATAATAATTAATCCAGATCGAAGGATAGTTCCTTCAATCTGGATTTCTTTCACCTAGAAACTATAGATAAGTGATAATTTTGAAGTACGTCCTGTAATTGGTCGTGCGCGCATATAATTAGTCGCATTGTCAACAAATGTAGTGCTTTCAGCTTCTGAGAAGCCTAATACGTCTAATAAGTTGTTTATATTTGCACTAATAACAAGCCCTTTCGTTATTTTGTAGCTTGCAAATGCATTCACATAAACATAAGCAGGTAATATGATTTTATTATCATTTTGAGAGAATACATTGGTAGTTCCAATAAAACTCAATCCTATTTCGGCATTACCTAACGTGTACGACGGATTAAAATTATACATTAATGTCGGCACACGTCGTGGTGTATGTCCAATCTCTGAATTATCCAGGCTCTTAGTAATACTTGCTTTTGTGTAAGTTCCTCCTGCTGTGGCTGTAAATGCGCCAAAATGTGCAGAAGCTTCTAGCTCAATGCCATAAGATTTGTAACCCATAAGATAAACTTTATTTTCAGTTACATCGGCGTTTTGCTCGTTGATATTTGAGTAAAATGGAGTAAGCATGAAGGCATAATTAGGTGAGTTAAATTTAAACCCTGCTTCAACCTGAGTTACCATATCAGCCTCTAAACCAGCCATTGTTTTACCTTCGGCAGTAATAAATGACGAATACAATAAGCGATCAGCATTGGCCCTGCCACCTCTACTAACTCTACCATAAACGGCTTTGTTGTCATCAATCTTGTAGTTTGCTCCCAATGAATATGACAAATATCCATAATTATAATCAATAGCATGAGGATGTGTATTGTCAACTACATTGCTGTTTTTTTCTACTGGAGATACGGTACCGTCATTGTTAGCATCGATTGCGGACACTTTGCTTGTTAGGTAATAACCATCAGCTTTACCAAAATCGTAACGTACACTGGCATCGATATTAATCTTATCATTTAGATCAATTCCTACATTGGCGTAAGGCGCGTTGCTTTTGTAGTTCATGTCGTATTTGCGACCCAAACCCCATTGGCCATAACTAGTTACGCCTCCTTCAGTGTAGTATGAATTGTCGGCACTTGAAATATTTACTAATTTAGGGCTGCTTGAAACATCAGTAATATAACCTTGCCAATCCCAATAAGTTGCAATTTGTTGATATGCATTATAGTATCCAAGTGTAAAGTTTACTTTGTCTAATTTTTTCGTGATATTGAAATCATTCGTGAAATTATTAAGGCTATTAATATCAACATCAAATGAAGCTACTTCCTGTAATAATCCATTGCCATTTAAACCTGATAATTGTGATGCAGTCAATGTTTGTCCGGCATTTGCACCATTGGCATAACTAAACTTGTATCCAGGAGCATATTTTGCACCAAGAAGGTCTTTTGCAATAACATCGGCAGAACCAATAGTCCCTGTAGGAAACAATGTACGGAAGGATCCGCTTGTAATTGCTAATCTGTTTTTATTTGTTACTTTCCATCCTTCACCTAGATCAAATGAAAACTCGGTACCAACTGCATCCGAAATAGGGTGCATACCATCTTTGATATTTGTTGTACGTGGATTCCCATTGGCATCTATACCTGTCATATTGTAAAAGTCTGAATTCTGATAAGTTGTATTTTTTAAATCAGATCCAGTGATAGATTGATAACTTGGGTTTAGTCCAGTACCTGTTACTATAGTTGACATCGGCATATATGAAATAGCTTTGTCGTCTAAATGTTTAAGATACACGCGAACGTATCCATTTTCAAATTTCTTGGTGATATTAGCTTTAATCTGACCACCAATATTTCCATCATATCCACATTTTCTGGGTCCTTCACCTTGTCTGTAAAAACCACCAATGTTAAATGAGAAACCGTTACCAATTGGAGCTCCAAAATCGAAATCTGTTCTAAATTCATTATAATCAAGACCAGTACTAATTCCAATTGTTCCACCTTCTGTAGCACCAGTTTTACTTATAAAGTTGATGATACCAGCTGGTGAATTACTGGCAAATGTTGAAGCGGAACCTCCTCTGATAGCCTCAATTCTGGCAATTGTCTGATCTGTACGTACAAACATATCGGCATTTCCAAATGTAATATCTCCAAATTGCATTACCGGCAGACCATCTTCGTGAAGTTGTAAGAATTTAGACCCACCAGTTGAAATTGGGATACCTCGAACTGAAATGTTGGCATTACCTTCGCCACCAGTTGATTCAGAATGAATGCCAGGTATCGATTTAAAAACTTCAGCAGTACTTACTGCACCGAGCATTCCAAGCAATTTTGGTTTTAAACTGGTAATCGCGACACTCGATTCAAGTGCCGATTTTGGATTTACGACTCCGGTAACCACAACCTCTGACAAGCCGATTAGGTCATCTTGCAGTTCAAAATCCAGGTTTGTCGTTTGATTAGCTGCAATTTCTACAATTGTTTCAATAGTTGTGTATCCAATCATAGAAGTAATAATAGTTTGTTTCCCGGATTCAATATTAGGGATTTCAAACTTACCATCGAGATTCGCAATTGTGGCGATCGGCGTTCCTTTAATTTTGAGGGTTGCACCAATTAATGTCTCTTTTGTCTTTTTGTCAGTAACCGTACCTTTTAGCGTGCCTTTTTGAGCAAATAATGTAGCGGAGTACACTAAAATAAGTGCAAATAATAAAAATTTTCTTTTCATGGCATTAAATTTTAATTGAGAATGAATAAACTGTTTTTGTCTCATTGCAAGGATAACATGTGGCAAATATAAATGAACAAATTGGATAACGCAACATGTATATTCCTGAAATGCAATAATATACAACTGCAACCGGTTTCGCAACCGGTTGCAGTTGATAACTTTTATAAAATATTAATATAATCATGAATAGTGGTTTCACGTAATAATCGCTATTAGCATCAATTATAATCACGAAAGCATCATGATATCTATTCCTTTACCAGCTACATGACTATTAAACAGGACAATAAAATACTATTTTAACTACATTTTCTCTTCTCATTTCTTTTCATAACTTTGCATTCTATAGAATAGTAAAAGACAGTGTGTTGGATCACCTTTATTGAAATACTGAAACGTTAATACCATTGGGTATGGAGTTGTAAAAACAAGTATCTGAAAACTGTATGTGTTTTTAGATATTCAAATAGAATAATCATGAAAAATAACCCGATAACCATAAACGATATTGCCAAAGTACTGGGGATCTCAAAATCAACAGTAAGTAGGGCTTTGAAAAACCATCCTGATATTAGCCAGGCGACTAAAAATGCGGTGAATAGTGTTGTAGTAAGTCTGAAATATATCCCCAATGCTGTTGCAGCCTCATTCCGTAATAAAAAAAGCAAAATCATTGGATTGATTGTTCCCCAAATTTCATATTTCTTTTTTCCCTCCATTGTTCGCGGAATTGAAGAAATTGTTCATAGCCGGGGCTATAACCTATTAATTCTTCAATCGAACGAATCGTATGAACGGGAAGTCGAAAACCTGAATATCTTAATTGCCAACAATGTTGAAGGAATTTTAGCATCTGTCTCACTGGAGACCAAGAATTTCGACCATTTCCAACATATAATTAATATTGGGTTGCCTATCGTTTTTTTTGATAGGGTTGTGAAAGGTCTGAATGCTGACATTGTTTTGGTTGATGATGTAACAGCATCGATCAAAGCCGTAAATCATTTGCTCGATGCAGGAAGGAAAAGGGTTGCCATTTGCGTCGGAAATATGAATTTGTTGATTAGTCAGAACCGGTTGCAAGGTTATAAAATAGCTTTGATTCAAAAGGAAATCCCAATTGATGAAGAGTATATTATTTCATGCGAAACACCTGAAAAAACAGAACAGGAAACTTTCAGATTGTTAAATATGGAAAATCCTCCGGATAGTATTTTTGCAATTAGCGACTTAACCATGACGGGGATAATGAAAGCAATTTTTAGAAAGAATCTGAAAGTGCCTGATGATATTTCGGTTATTGGATTTTGTGAAGAGCCTTTCCGATCCATGTATAATCCTCCATTATCTGCTATACAGCCTATGGGTTTCGAGATTGGGAAAAAAGCAGCAGAATTATTATTTGAAAGGTTAGAAGACAATGCAACAATAAACACCCAGCCACGAGTGATTTGTCTGGATAGCAATCTTGTTGAAGGAGGATCAACCTAAGAAAATTGAGTTGGATTTGTTTTCCTCTTGTAAAATAGAACTTGAGATTATTAAAAAAAGTAATCAAATTGATAAACAGAATTTTGAGTCTGAATTAAGAAAAACGACTTGAAATATTATTCTCACAGTTGTGTGATCAATTTTTTTTATGTGATTATACTGCATCTATAAAAAAATATCTCAGTCAGTAATATACTGAGTAGTCTCAAAGGAAATTTAGGAATGGCAAATATTGTTGATTAATCAAGTTTTAGTACTTCCAAAAATGCTTTTTGCGGAACTTCTACATTCCCGATTTGCTTCATGCGTTTCTTGCCTTTTTTCTGCTTCTCCAGCAATTTTCTTTTCCGGCTGATATCACCACCGTAACATTTGGCAGTAACGTCTTTTCTAACCGCTTTAATCGTTTCGCGGGAAATGATTTTAGCACCGATAGCTGCCTGAACGGCTATGTCAAACTGTTGGCGTGGTATCAGCTCTTTTAGTTTTTCGCACATGCGTTTTCCTAAAGGAATGGCATTATCTACGTGAATTAAACACGAAAGTGCATCCACAGGTTCACCGTTTAACAGAATATCCAGCCTGATTAATTTAGAAGGCCTGAATCCGTTCATGTGATAATCAAACGAAGCATATCCTTTCGAAATGCTCTTCAGCCTGTCGTAGAAGTCGAATACAATCTCACCCAATGGCAAGTCGTAGATCAGTTCCATGCGGTTGCCGGAAATATAATTTTGTTTCACCAGTTCACCGCGTTTACCAAGGCAAAGAGTCATGATCTGGCCGATATAATCTGTGCGGGTAATGATCGAAGCCCGGATGTAAGGTTCTTCAATTCGGTCAATGGCCATAATATCCGGCAATCCGGAAGGATTATGAACCTCTATTAATTCCCCTTTGTTGGTGTACACTTTATAGGATACGTTGGGCACGGTGGTGATGACATTCATATCAAATTCCCGTTCCAATCGTTCCTGTATGATTTCCATGTGCAGCATGCCCAGGAATCCACAGCGGAATCCAAAGCCTAATGCTACCGACGATTCTGCTTCGAAGGTCAGGGAGGCATCATTCAGTTGCAGTTTTTCTATCGAAGAGCGCAAGTCTTCAAAATCTTCTGTTTCGATGGGGTAGAGTCCTGCAAATACCATCGGTTTAACTTCCTGGAAGCCTTCAATGATTTTTGGACAAGGTCGTTTAACATGAGTAATGGTATCGCCCACCTTTACTTCCTTGGAAGTTTTTACCCCTGAAATGATATACCCGACATTGCCCGCACTGAGAGTCTGTTTGGGTGACATTTCAAGTTTTAGTACCCCGATTTCGTCTGCAGTATATTCTTTTTCGGTATTTACAAATTTGACCAGGTCTCCTTTGTTGATAGTACCGTTTACAATTTTAAAATAAGCTATAATGCCCCGGAATGAGTTGAAAACCGAGTCAAATATCAGGCATTGCAATGGTGCTTCCGGATCACCTTTTGGTGCCGGAATTCGTTCAATCACTGCGCGTAGAATGTCCTCCACGCCCATGCCGGTCTTGCCACTTGCCCGGATGATTTCCTCAGGTTTGCAACCTATGAGTTCGACAATCTGGTCTTCCACTTCTTCGGGCATGGCATTGTCCATGTCCATTTTATTCATGATTGGGATAATTTCCAAATCATGTTCAATGGCCATATACAAATTCGAGATAGTTTGTGCCTGGATGCCCTGAGTAGCATCAACGATGAGTAATGCTCCTTCACAGGCAGCTATGGAACGCGATACTTCGTATGAAAAATCGACATGTCCCGGAGTATCTATCAAGTTTAAAACGTATTGTTCACCCCCAAATTTAAAGTCCATTTGTATAGCATGGCTCTTGATGGTAATGCCACGTTCGCGCTCCAGGTCCATATTGTCAAGAACCTGTGCCTGTAAGTCTTTTCCTGCAACCGTATTGGTAAATTCCAGTAAACGGTCGGCCAAAGTACTTTTTCCGTGATCGATGTGAGCAATGATGCAGAAATTGCGGATTCTATTCATTCGTAATTTTCTTCAATTTTATGTTGGTTTGCAAAAATACAAAAAAAACATGAATAATGAATTGTCAATAGTATGCCCTGAAGTATGAATTAAGTATTGTTTATTGTTTTTCAATACTTTGTGGATTTTGCATTTCAAAATTCTAAATTGTGATTTAGATGATGTACTTTTGTACGGTATTTACTGTCTCAAGCTTTTGTGTCTTGTATTGCTTTTGTTGTGAATTGTTTATTGGCTTTTTAATTAATGGAAATGAAAACCCTGTTTAAATATATCTTCTTTTTTTCTTTAGTAACCTCGTTTCTTGGTTGTGATGATATGAAAGATGTCCCTACGCCTGTTGATTTACCTGCCACTCCCGGTGAATCAGGGAAAATGTATGTCCTTTCCGAAGGTTTGTTCAATATGAATAACAGCATACTGAGCCTTGTGAACTTTGAAAACCGTACCATTCAATCTGACTTTTTTCTTTCTCAGAATAACCGTGGGTTGGGTGATACCGGGAATGATATGAAACTCTATGGCAGCAAACTGTGGATTGTTGTAAACGTTTCCTCCCAGGTGGAAGTGCTGGATGCAAAATCAGGCATTTCGATAAGGCGCATTCCTTTTTTTAATTCAGAAAATGTGGCACGTCAACCCCGTTTCATTGCTTTTTACGGTTCTAAGGCATATGTTTGTTCCTTCGACGGTACGGTGGCCAGGATTGATACTGCTTCCATGGCTATTGAAGCAGTTACTGCAGTCGGCCGTAACCCGGATGGTATCACGGCTGTAAATGGTAAGCTGTATGTGTCCAATTCAGGAGGACTGGATATCCCGAATTATGATAATACAGTTTCAGTAATTGATTTGGCCTCGTTTAAAGAAATAAAAAAGATTACGGTAGGTGTGAATCCTTTCAGACTGCAATCCGACAGCCAGGGCGATGTATATGTGGTATCACGGGGTAATAACAGTACCATCAAGAGTACCTGGAGCAGGATCAGCAGCCAGACGGATGAAGTGGTGCAGACATTTGAAAACCTACCGGTGGTAAACTTTACTATTCACAACGATACTGCCTATCTCTATAATTTCGATTATGTGAAAAATACCTATTGGGTAAAGACCTTCGATTGCAAGTCCGAACAGCTTATTTCCGATAACTTCATTACAGATTCAACGACCCTGGAACGTCCGTTTAGCATCACCGTCAATCCAAAGAATGGAAATGTCTACCTCACCGATGCAAGGAACTATACCATTAAAGGCGACTTGTTGTGTTTTAACAGGAAAGGAAAGTTGCAGTATAAAATTACAAGCATAGGACTTAATCCGAATTCAGTGACCCCTAGCCCCTAAAGGGGAACTAAGATAAGAACCCCCAGCCCCTAAAGGGGAGGAAGTAAAGTAAAAGAGCACCATCCACATAAAGAGCCCTAGCCCATAAATGTGAGCTGAGTTAGTATTGGCTATATTCTTTTCTTAAATAAAGACATATCGGTTAAGTGGAGTCCTCTTTCTTATTTTCCTTAGTGGCTAGGGTTTCTTACGGTTCTTTTTCTTCTCCCCTTTAGTGGCTGGGGGTTCTTATCTTAGTTCCCCTTTAGGGGCTAGGGGTTCTCTCATTTACAGCGTCTTCAATTTCTTTCAATGTATTTTCGATATTAAACAATACCTGTTCATTCGTGAATCGAATTACTTTAAGACCTAAATCTTCTAATTCATGTTCCCGTTCTTGATCATACTTGTATTGTTCCGGAATATCATGATACCCACCATCAACCTCTATAATAAGTTTTACTTTATGGCAGTAAAAATCAGCTATAAAATAAAGAATGGGATGTTGGCGTTTGAATCGTACCTTTAAATGTTTTAAATTGGCTAATTGGATCCATAGATATTCTTCGGCTTCAGTCTGATTATCTCTGAGTTTTCTGGCTAGTTCAAAAAGTATGGGCAAAGCACCATAAAACATATTACCCCCAACCCCTAAAGGGGAGTTTGAGTTATCCTCTTTTAGTATGTTTTTCTCATCAGTTGGCATATACAAAAAATTCCTTTACTATTCTGTTTTCCTTTCTATACCTCGTTTTCTTTCTTTTCTTGTTCCCCTTTAGGGGCTAGGGGTTCTCTTTCTTATCCCCCTTTAGGGGTTAGGGGTCACTCCCAGCTGTCTGTACGTATCTTTCAACCCTTCTTCATCGTCCGTAATCACCAATACCGAATCACCCACTTCCAACTGTGTATTGCCACGAGGAATAAAGTACCGCTCATTGCGTTTTACCATTACAACCAGGGTCCGGTCAGGCAGTGAAATGTCCATGATGCGTTTCCCGTTGCTCAGCATTTCTGATCGTACAGTAATCTCGCTCATGGCCGATTTTATCTCGTCAGAGAACTCAACATCAAATTCCTTCAGCTTTGTTGTCCTGACCCTGGGGAGTGCCAGTTTCAGGAAGTGTGCCATGGCTGAAACGGTTGTCCCCTGGATCATAAGCGACAGGATAGTGATGAAGAACACGATATTGAACATTGTCTTTGCGTGGGGGAGGGCACTAATCCATGGATAGGTAGCAAAGATAATAGGCACGGCACCCCGTAGTCCAACCCAGGATGTGAAGAACTTTGCCCGTAGGGTCATCTTTTTAAATGGTGACAGTGAAAGTAATACTGCCAGGGGTCTGGATACTATTATCATAAAGAGTCCTACCAAAATGCCTACTCCGGCAATTGGCAACAGTTCTTTTGGATTCACCAGCAATCCCAGTGTCAGGAACATAACAATCTGGAACAACCAGGATAACCCGTTGAAGAATTTCATCGAACTTCGTTTGTGCACAAACCGTTGGTTGCCCATAAGCAGCCCGCCTGCATACACCGCCAGGTAACCGTTGCCGCCAATGAAACTTGTAAACCCATACAGGAAAAACATTACGGCAAGTAACATGACCGAATACAAGGCATCATTGTCCAGGTTGATTTTATTGATAAACCGTACTGCCACTTTCCCGAGCAGGTACCCGGACAACGAACCCAGTATAAGTTGTTTCAGGAATTCAAATCCAACTTCCCATCCGCTTATATCCGGTGTTTTGAGCATTTGAATCAACAGG
>Ga0209123_1004198_pt1 | contig 10066 bp, 7 predicted proteins | sample BarGraIncu00431A_FD_184500 | JGI IMG/M metagenome (GOLD analysis project Ga0209123, IMG submission 184500) | Arctic peat soil microbial communities from Barrow, Alaska, USA - Barrow Graham LP Incubations 004-31A (SPAdes) (version 2) | ecosystem: Environmental > Terrestrial > Soil > Wetlands >...
AAGAAATATTTTCAATTAAATCTGCTCGTGGCGCAGACGGACAAGGAGAACCATCATCGGACGGATTCGTTGTTTTAAAAGGATCAAAGGCCGCAGCCACAATTGTCAACTCAATGACACCAAGTTTTATAACTCTACGCCATAGGCTGATTGATGAAGGAGTACTCGTTGATAAAGGTGATTACTACGAATTTCCAGAAGATTACATTTTTAATAGCCCATCAACGGCAGCAGTAATGGTCATGGGAAGAAATGCAAATGGACTTACTGAGTGGAAACAAAAAGACGGCAAGACACTTAAAGAATTTGAAACGAATGAAAAAACATCGAAGGAATAATAGCAACTAACCAGCAAGTCGGATTTCGGTGCATCGTAAGACAGGAAAGAGTATATTTGAAGTGCAACCTTTGTGGAAAGTTCAGGGTTTAAAATTACAGCCTTTGAGTAGTTGCGAAACATTAATACAAGCAAATTTGAGGCGAACGCCTTAACTAATATTGATTAAAAATGAGTGGGATTTTTTTAAGTCATACAAATATTGATAAACCTTTTGTTCGAAAATTGGCAGCTGACCTCAGAAACGATGGACATACTGTATGGATTGATGAAGCCGAAATAAATATTGGAGATTCTTTAATAGGAAAGATCCGAGAAGGACTTGACTCAGTTGACTATGTCGCAGTTGTTCTTTCAAAAGCATCTATTCAAAGTGAGTGGGTGAAGAAAGAATTGGAAATTGCCTCTAACAGAGAAATTAAAGAAAAGCGAGTTATTGTCTTACCATTAATAATCGAGAATGTTGAAATGCCAGGTTTTCTTGAAGGAAAGCTATATGGCGATTTTTCAGATGAAAAAAACTATGGCGCAACACTGCAACTTTTATTAAGAAGTTTAGGGGACGGTAAACCAGTTGATAAGTCAAAAGATGAACTTAAAGAAATTAAGAAAGAATTGGCAGAAGCAAAAGAAATAATATTAAAACACATCAAGACAATAAGTAAAGTTACAGAATATAATCTCTTAACTAAAAGCAAAGAATTAAGAGAGAAAATTATTGAAGAAAATAAAGCTAATCCAGAATATACACCAATCAATAACGTATACGCTTTTGACTTAGGCGAAATACCTATAACACTCGGTTACTTATTATGGGTTATTGCAAAGATTAAACGAATAGGTGCACATCAAATAGAACCATTACTGGGAATCTATGAAAAATGGGACGACGCTAATAGAATGTTAGATGCTTATATAGATATGATTAATACTAAAGTAGACAAATAGGGCATTCAAGCAGTCGAGTAAATAGTCTCGCAAGTAATTACATGTGAATTTAATCGTTCACACCACTGTAGATACGGTTCGTTTAATACAGCTGGTCATCAAGCTGTGGAGCAATTTTTCGTAGTTAGTAGGCATGATCTCGTAGCCTCTTTTTCGAAGTCGTTCTTAGGTGTTCTTTGTAACCAGAATCGGACTCTGGGCAACTGCCCAACCTCCCATTCGTGTTCTGCTCCATGAATATAGATGGTCTGGATGGTAAGTTCTGGCACACTCGAACGAATATTATATGAGTTCAGCTCTATAATAAATGGCGGAAGTGGGTTATTTAGTAGAAAGTTAATAAATGTAAGGGGTATTAGGGTGTGTTGTTCCTTACAAATGTAAGGAGATGTCAATTCTCATTGAACATATACGCTTGGATACTTCATTATGTTATTTACATTTGTGTTAAACAAGAAGAGCCATGTGATCTGAGAGTTTCAAGCTCGGTTCCGTAAGAACGTAAGGGTGAAATTCGCTTGAGTGAGTCGATTGTGCGATAATTAGTATGTGCGTCTATCGAGTTTCTTACAATTAAAATGGTAAAGGTGTATTTTAAGTATTTTTTCTTTGAACATTTTGTAAGTCCGAATTTAATTAGTCTGATATTTAAAATTATGACCAAATTAATATATAGAGCTATACCTGAATTTCACAAAAAAGACCCATTTGTTCCATCAGCAATGTTTCCCAAGAACATAAAGATACTTGAGGATAGGATTAACAGCATTTTGACTTCTCAATTTCCTTCTGGGTGCGTTGTTGAAGGATACTTAATTAAAAAAGTACAAGAGATTAAATCCTATTTATCATTTGGGAAATTGCAGCGTTTTAATAGAAATTTCGATCATATAATTGAACAGGAAACCTTGTACTGCTTTTTTCTAAGTCGAGTAAACATCATCATTTCATGTAATAGAAACCGAGATTATGAGATACTAATTCAATCGTTTTCATTAAACTGGTTTACTCCAAGTAAAGAAGATGAATGTGAAAATGGGTTTTGTAAATTACGATTGGATACAGCCTTTACGGATACATATCTCTATTTAAAAGATTTTCCAAAAGCAACAAGTGAAAGCGGTTATCTTAAACTTGAAAGAACGTGGTTTGATTGTGCTCTTTTTCAGCATCTCAATTTTATTTATGATGTGCCATGGGTAAGCAATTTATTTAAAAATATTTATCCAACAATGACAATGGATTGGACAACAACAAGGGATATAATCGATTTCTTTAATTTCGGCGGTGACAATAAAGTAATTGTTCAAATGGACTTAGATAAGTATATCTCCGAATTTCAATATGTAAATAAGGGTGAGTTTATTAATGCATTTGTTTTTGGTATTGCAAGTCAGTTCAATTTAAAAGATCAAACTATTCAATGTTTTCAGAATAGCAATAACAATTTGATGGTATCCCAAAAAGCTCTTACCATTTTCTGGCCTTGGCAATACACGATACAAGATATGGAAGATAGCGAGATAGGAAAAAGGCTTGATTTTATTATGATTAGGTAACTGAACATTTTGAAACGAAAGGAAAAAGTAACTTTGATTAATAAAAACGTCACGCAATCGAGTAGACCCACCTGCAAACACTGTCAGTGAGAGGCTCTCGAACACTTATTGTCGGTGATAAGAAGTCGCTCAGAATAACTGACTAAGGTCAGCCAATTGACGAATTATTAAACCTTGTGTTCCATCATAAGTAGCCGACGGACACGTGCAGAAAAATAGATCTTACGATAATACATCCTCAGACATGATCATTCGTAATATTATCGGCGGCAGTATTATGGAAACCGTTTATAGAAGTTCTACCTATAGCGATTACTTAACAATAAAACGAATTCAAGGCGATCTGAGGCATGCATTACGACGAGTGGCACAATGCAAGGCGTTCATTACAAGAAGAGTCATCGACAGTGCCAGGAATCGTTGGGCAGGATTGTTATTATATAAATCTGGACAAACTGTAATCGGTAAATACCCCTGCACAGAAAATGGCAACCAAACTGCCCAATTACCGAAATCAAATAATTCTCATTCTGGTCATGGTGGTCGGATTGTGTGATCGACTAATTCACGATCCTATTATGAAATAAAATCACAGCCAGTTGTACATGCGATTGCATATTTGGTAATGTTATTTACATTTGTGATTAAACAAGAAAAGCATTGTAATAGAGAGTTTCAAGCAGTTTCCGTAATAATGTGAGGTTGAAATTCCCTTACGTGACTCGATTAGCGGTCAAGCTAGGAGAACCAAATGTCATATAAATTATACAATAAAATGCCAAAATTCATAGAGCAAATAATTATTGGATTAGCTGGAATACTACTAACTGTATTTCTTCCAAAACACATTGTGACTTTGATTAGGGAGTTGATGAAATTTATTTTTATTTCTCTTATAAAGTATTGGTATCTAACCCTATCAATTTCGGGACTAATCACTTTCATTAACTTTAAAACTAACTACTTATATCTTGGACAATTAAGCTCGTATAAATTCATCTTGATTGTTATTTTATTGGTGATGATTTTTGTTTCAATTTTTGCTTTACTAAGAGAATTATTGAAGAAATATGACCCAATAAATATTGCAATATATGGTTGTTTCAGTGTCAAAGAAAATGAATACTTAACAATTGATATTGATTCCGAAAGTCTAAATGAAAAAATTGAGAATGAAATGGAAAAAATCACTTCTTCATTTTATAGTTATCGGAATAAATTCATAAAAACAAACAATGTTATTCTTCCAAAATTTCTTCCGATTTTCTTAGGTACGAGTGGACTCAATAAGTTTCTCAGAAAAAGAGTCGCAAAAACAAAGCATTTAGCTACATTACATTTCATAAGGGATGTTAACAAGCAAAATGTCTTAGCTATAATAAATTATGACAGAGATAATTTGAGTAATATAGACCCTATTTCCAACGCTGAAAGGCTAATAAACAATCTTTCCGCTGACAAAGACCTAAGTAGTTCTAAAATAATCGAATTGAGTGTAAAAGTATATTTACTCCTATTTGGACAGTCCTTAACAGACTTAATGCTTGAAGGGAAGAAATACAAAGAGATTCATTACATTTTAGATGATACGGAAAAACTGATAGACAGCATAAGAACTGATGCCGAGAATCTTTCTATAATACATAAATCTTTTTTGGATAATTTTCTTTGTTTTTGGACGGGTTATGTTGAAAGATATAAAGCAGTTTTATTGCTTGAACAAAAACAGTTTAGTGGAGCCGTTCAACATATTATAAAATCAATAAAATTAAATCCGTATTTTCCTTACGACAACTATATTTCATTAAAACATGACTATACAAAAAAATATGGAATTGCTTTAACCCCAACTATCAATGCAACCAGTAAAATCTTAGAAACAGAAATTGATGTAAAAGCATATGACGATGTAAAAGCGGAATTAGTAAAACAAGTTCAATATGTTGAGACATCGTTTAATTATGAAATAATTAATTGTATTCTACAAAATGACAGCTCAGAAAAAACTGTAGAATTAATATTAAACGAGTTTGATTCACTTGATAAAAATAACCCATTCATACTACTAACCAAAAGTGAAGTTATTAAGTATGTGAAAAAAGGAACAGAGAAATTCAATGAAATTTATGTGGAGAGATTTGACGAGATTATTGAACTTCTTAGGGAGATTACAAAACTTGATCGTGATTTTCCTTTAATTAATACAAAATTAGGAATGATGGTAATGTTCAAAGGTATACATTTAGAAAACGAACAACTAATTGAAGAAGGAATAAAAGAGTATGCAAAGGGTATGCATTTTATGTCCGCGCTTGGATTTGAAACTGAAAACAAAAGCTCGAATCGCTAATCGAGAAGCCCACCCAACCTGTAAACACTGTCAGGAAGAGCCTCTCAGACCGATGTAGTGCACCGATCTCGTTTACTGTGGTTCATTAATTAAAAAACAATGCGATCTTAATAATTATCTAATTCCTCAGTCATATCGGATTTCATGGTTCAATGGCAGGAATATAACAGATGTAATCCTAGCCAGGTCCGCTCACAAAGGCACTATTAACAATAAATTTAAATCTTAGACGATTTGACGCACCTTCGACTACGAGTGGAGCAACACATAGCTTTATTAATAAATACTCCTTACATGGCTTCAATATAACGGTAGTAATGGTTATTTCATACGAACCATATTAATCATAACATTAATATCGATTTTCGCTTAAAGACAGAGATTACATCTAAAGTGAGTTCACTAATAATATGAAAATATCCTTAACTCAAATTATGGAACTGCATGAGACTGCCATAGCTGTTCATGTATTTGCTAATTACCAAGAGAATATGAATGTCAGTGATTAACCGATCAGTCATTGCAATATCGCTTATTTTTGAATTTAAAACAATTTAACGATACCACTCTAATATATATCACTGAACCAGCTTTTTAACCAACACCCTTAGAGGGTGTCAGTTGTTTATTCACTGGATTTTGTTGGCACCTAATTAAATCCTAATCGGTATCAGAGAATTCGTTTAATTGGGAATATCATATATGCGACCCTGACTCCATCTGTCATACTATTGAAATCGGTACTATAAATGCACAACTTTTGGGAATGGCAAGCCACAATAAATAGCAACCATTATGCGAAGTAATCAACATTTTGCATAAGGAATGATATTCCGTGAGAATGATCGCAAACATCAAAACCATTAAGATCATTCTCTCTTTACGATTAAAGAATCAACCCTCTGAGAAGGTGGACTTGTTTAAGCCCCGATAAGGGGCCAAGTCGAGATTTTGTTGTTCTTCTATCCGTTCTTGTTTTGCTTGATATATTACGTACTTTTTGATTTTATCCACGTAAAGTGCACCGATAAATGAAATGATTTCTTAAAACAAACTGATAATGACACGAAATTAGTAATTTTCAGGCATAGCCGTTTATACATAACCACCACCGAAGGAGGTGGTTTTAATTTCACAATAAAGCATATGACCAAACAAAAAGTCTTCCGAAAAAGCTGGACATTTTTCGATAAAAATGACAGCAATTTTGTTTTTTATTGTTTCCTTTGGTATAAATAAACATAAGTTTTAATCAAACGAACAAATCTCAAGCATATGAAAAGCATCTACAAATCGTTAAGTGATTGTTTTTCAGGATATTTATGTTTTCGGAGGTTTACGTCCAAGGCTGAAATATACGCTGTTGGTTGCGGCAATTGAATTGTTACAAGCAAGCAAAAAAAATAAACCACACAATGCAAATAAGTTGTTGACAACATAAAGACTAAGAAGATAATGGAAAAATAACAGCACAAAAGCGAGTATTTGGCTGTCCTCCTACACAGCCATCCCTTCGCAGCATCCAATATACTTATTCCCAATCTCTTATAAATATTATATTATGACAAAAACAGCTGGTTTAAAATTTGAGAAGTTTGATTTACATGTACATACACCTGCATCATTTGACTTTGATGACAAAACAGTAACACCTGCTCAAATTGTGAAAGAGGCTATAGATAAGGGCCTTAAAGCTATTGCAATAACAGATCATAATACTGGGGAATGGGTTGACAAAATAAAAGATGCAGCAATAGGAAAAGATCTTATCATATTCCCTGGAGTTGAAATTTATTGTACTGGAGGAGAGAAGGGTATCCATGTTATTGCATTATTAGATACAACTAAAGGAACAAAGCATATTTCCGCTATTTTGAGTCAATTGAAAATTAATGCAGATGATTTTGGAAAACAAACAACAGTTTCCAATAAAAGTGTTTATGACGTCATAGACGTAATCACTTCAAATCCAAACAATGGTATTGCAGTTCTAGCACATTGTGCATCTTCAAAAGGTGTGTTAAACGAAATGAAAGGTGAAACAAGAACAGAAATATTTAAACATCCCAAATTACTTGCGGTTGAAACATCTTATCATGACTTTACAGATGCGAATAAGATTTTAAGGAAAACGAGAGTAATCGATTTACTAAATGGTAAAGATGAAAACTTCTATTCCAAGAATTTAGGTGTGTACATTTCATCAGATTCACACGTTGATGGTACAGAAGGGCACAGCTTAAACGGGATTGGATCAAAATATACTCATTTTAAAGTTGATGAACCAATTAATTTAGAAAGCTTAAGACAGTGCTTTATTGACAGAGAAGTTAGGATAAGACAATATTTTGAGCTTAAATTAAATATATATCCAGCTATTAGAAGCATTAAAATTTTTGGTGGATTCTTTGATAATCAGACAGCCGAATTTCATGATGGCTTAAATAGTATACTTGGTGCTAAGGGTGCTGGTAAATCACTATTAATTGAGTTTTTAAGATTTGGACTAAACAAACAATCAACCCAAATTGAAATATTAAAAGACCATAAGAGTAAGCTAGATAAAAAGTTACAGACATATGGTAAAGTTGAAATAAATTTAGTTGATGAAACTGGAGTCACTCACTTAATAGAACGAAATTATAACCCATCAAGTGGAAACCCATATTCAGAAAAAGAACATGAGAACATTGCAAACTCATTTAATGTAATTTTTTTAAGCCAAAATGAGATAATAAAGATTGCTGAAGATGAAGATGAACAAATCAAATTCATTGATAACTTTTTTGACTTTCAGTATTATAAAAATAAAATAAACAATATTGAAAAGGACTTATCTGTCTTCGATGATTCATTAACTGATGGTTTAAAAGCATATTCAGATACGCATGAAATACAAAACCAATTAAATAGCTTGATCACAGATAAAGCTAAGTTGGATCTATTGCTATCGGACAAAATCTACGATATTTATAAAAAGCTCGAAGAAAAGAATAATGCAATACTATTACAAGAAAGTTATTTAACTGAATTTATATCTGAGCTTGAATCGTACTACTTTGAATTTAGCAAAAAACAAACTCCCAATTTTGAACTTCCAGAAATAAATGATGATCCTGTTATTAAGAGAAATAATGATGCCCTATTAGAAGCAATTACTAAATCAAAATCTCATATAAATAATGCTATTGAAGAAGCAAAAGAGTTGAAAAATAAAATTGAAAATGAGAAAATCTCGTGGAATAAAACATTCCAACAAGAAAAAATTAATTATGAAAGCCATATAAGGAATACTGGGGGAGATAGGAAAACGCAGGAGGCAAAAAGAATAAAAATATTAAAAGAGATTGAAGAATTAAACAAAAGAAAATTGGTACTAGACAAGAAAAAAGAAAATCTAAAAAGTACAATCGACCTACGAAATTCAAAAATGGATGAATTGTTTCGAATTTATGAAGAATATTCAGAAGAGAGGAGGAATAAATGTTTGAAATTTGAAAATGAATCTGGAGGAAAACTTAAAATAAACATTCAAGAATCAACAAATTTTGATGAATTTAAAAAGAATTTGATAGAACTTAAAAAGGGTTCTTATATTCAAAATACAGATATTGACTTAATTTGTTCAAAGATAAAACCTAAACAGTTTATAGCGAATCTATTTAATTATGAAGTTTCAAAAGATGAAGGCAAACTGAATCCAATTGTTGAAATTACAACCGTAAATCGTGAAAAGATTAAAATTCTATGTGATTTTTTGCTAAGTCAATCAGATTATAAGAGTTTATTAAGATTGCAATACAAAGCAAAGCCACAAGATAGACCAGAAATAAGATATAAGGTTAATGACTCAACTTTTGAATTAATTAGAAATGTATCTGTTGGCCAAAAATGCACAGCAATGTTAATAATGACATTAAGTGATGGAAAATTTCCTGTAATAATTGATCAACCAGAAGATTCTCTCGATGTGAGGAGTGTTTGGGATGACATGTGTTTGAAAATAAGAAAGGGCAAGGAAAACAGACAATTTATCTTCACTACCCATAATTCAAGCTTAGCTGTTGCATCGGATACTGATAAATTTACAATTATCGAAAGTGATTCGAATACTGGGAATATTGTTTTTTCTGGAGCTTTGGAAGGCCCTCAAATTAAAGAAGAAGTAATTAAGTATTTAGAAGGAGGAAGGTCAACTTATAATCAAAAAGCAAATAAATATGATATTTAATTTGTATTCGATAAAAAATGAAATACATGATGACGAAAGACAAAAAAGAACTACCGCCAATCGAGTAGCCCTCCCCATCAGTAAATCTCTGGCAGGGGAGAGGCTCTCAAACCACTTTACATACGGTTCTGGTATACAGCGATACATTAAGATGCGGAGCAATTTTCTCGTAATAGTGATGTATCGCCTCGTACCCTCTACGGAAAAATTGAAAGGTGATCATTGAAACCAACATGCCATTCTGGGTTAAAGAATGTCTTTCCAAATCATAAATGGTAACATTCAATGTGTGATTGATACATCAATGCAAATCCTTTTAGTGGTACTAAATAAAATCAATAGCGACATGTCAGAGTATTTATATAAAAATACATGAAATGACATCGATAACAAAATTAATTGAAAATGAAATAACCGCACTTGTAAGTAAGAGGAATTTTAAACTAAAAGAATCACAGCACTCAAGATCATTATCTCTTTTTCAATTCATTGATGAAGAGGACTCACCAAATATAAATGAAGTAATATCCTTAATTAAAAACAATGAATGGGAAAAGCCTGATAGCCGTAGGTTTTATGAATCCTTAAAAAAATCAAAGCATGGTGCAATGCTTACTGATTATTCTCCACGAGAATTAAGT
>Ga0209123_1004201_pt1 | contig 10062 bp, 9 predicted proteins | sample BarGraIncu00431A_FD_184500 | JGI IMG/M metagenome (GOLD analysis project Ga0209123, IMG submission 184500) | Arctic peat soil microbial communities from Barrow, Alaska, USA - Barrow Graham LP Incubations 004-31A (SPAdes) (version 2) | ecosystem: Environmental > Terrestrial > Soil > Wetlands >...
TGGCTGGAACAATGATCTGCAAACATTTACCCAGACCTACGACAATTTGCATGTCGACGCATCATTATTGCTCATGGAAGAATATGGTTTTATTGATGCTGATGATCCTAAATTTAAAAAGACAGTAATTGCCGTGAAAAACGGACTGCATCACGAAGGATTGATGTACCGATACTTAAATGAAGATGATTTTGGCAAGCCAAGCTCCTCTTTCACAATCTGTACCTTTTGGCTCATCCAGGCAATGTTTAAGATTGGGATGGAAGAAGAAGCAAAAGTGATTTTTGATAGTCTGTTAAAATGTGGAAACCATGTTGGACTCTTTAGCGAAGACATTGATTTTGCCACAAAACGGCTTCTCGGAAATTTTCCACAGGCATATTCACATCTTGCCTTAATAAATACTGCAGCACTATTCTCCAAACCCCGGTTTATCTCTAAGTTTATTAAACCCTAATCCATCAAAAAGGTCTCAAAAGGGATGTTCAACCTTTCCCGAAACTTTAGGGAACTTTATTTTATTAAAAAACCGATAACCTTCGATATGAAAAATAAGACAATAAGTATGGCCAATGAAACACATTTTGAGAGGTTGGTTATCGCTGCCTATCGTCTACCTTTTAAGCTGAGTAAGACAAAAAATAGGGTATAAAGCGGTCTAAAATTCAGGAGGACTTGTAAAGACCTTAAAACAAGTCGATTATATTTAGATTCACGACTATCAGTTAATGTTGCTTTCCAAAATGATCAGGCATAGAAGTGGAAAATACGATAAGGGACAAGCTGCCAATACCCTGATGACGAATCAGAATTTTGACTTTATCTTTGCTGCTGGTGATGATAAAACAGACGAATTTCTTTTCAACACCCTATCCGATTCTGCTTATACAATCAGGGTCAGCCTAAACCCCTCTTTGCAAAATATAACGTAACCGACATCCCAGCGCTTTTGAAATTACTGGGTAAATTAACGTTTTAATGCTTTTCTAATAAAAGAGACCGGTTGACTGTTCAATTAAAACATTCAACCGGTCATTAATCCAATAATTTTGAGATGAAATCAGATTAATCACTATTCGTCGTCGTCTTCCTCCTCAAATTCTTCATCATCCTCATCATCTTCATCATCGAAGTCTTCTTCATCATCTTCGTCATCATAATTGTCCATTAATGATGATTTTCTATTAGCTTTCTTTCCGCGTTGATCCATATATTCCAAAGGATCACTGAATTCATCCCCGATCATACTTTCAGAAATTCTGCTCATGGCTGATTTTTTTTAGTAATATTTTTTCTTAAAAATACAAATATATTTAATTGTTGGTAAAAATTGAAGGATCATTTTTTGTTTAAATTGTGTAGCCGTATGTTGCAATTCCATTCATTAGAAAATACCCTGTTTTCCTGCATTTCAACATCCAAATTCTACAGTTCATCAATTGTTTTTTTGAGCTACACAAGTTTTGTTTCACCTTTATACCGAACAACATGAAAAGTCAGCAATATGAAATCCATCTACTTCTATATCCTCTTTAGCCTGGTCAGCCTGCAAACATTTTCGCAGACGGTTATTACGGGGAAAGTGACACAGGAACAAGGTGAAGCCTTGCCCGGTGCCAATGTTTATCTGAAAGGTACTTACGACGGAACTTCGGCCAATAAAAACGGTTATTTTATATTAAAAACCAAAAAGACAGGTACGTTTGATCTTCGTGTTGAGTTCGTGGGTTACGAACCGTCTTTGCAAAAACTGGAACTGAAAGGCGATACAATCCGTGTAAATGTTCAGTTGAAAGAAGCATTTAATCAATTGACTGCAGTAACCATCACTGCGGGAACTTTTGAAGCAGGAGACAAGAAACAGGCAGTCACCATTACCCCGATGGACATGGTGACCACTGCCGGCGCTAAAGGTGATGTATATGGTGCGTTGCAATCGCTTCCGGGAACTACTACCAATGGCGAATCGGGCCGGTTGTTTGTAAAAGGGGGCGACAGCGAAGAATCACAAACCTATATCGATGGTTCGCTTGTTTATGTGCCTTATAATTCGACAGCCCCTAACCTGTCCACACGTGGCAGGTTCAACCCTTTTATGTTTAAGGGGACGATATTCAGCACGGGCGGTTACTCAGCAGAATATGGTCAGGCACTTTCATCCGTTTTACTGCTCAATACCAACGATATGCCGGCTGAAGATCAGCTCGATTTATCGGTTCTGTCGATTGGTGTTGAGGTGGCAGGGACTAAATTATGGAAGAATGGCGCTGCCACCGGATCGCTGACTTACAACAATTTAGCACCATATATGAGTTTAACAGCTCAAAATTACAACTGGATTCATCCGCCTGAATCAGCAACCGGGGCATTAAGTGTCAGGCAAAAGACGGGTAAAACCGGCATGTTTAAGTTTTATACAAGTTTCAACAAAGATGCTTTCACGATCAACCAGGAAAATATTGAACCGGGAGGAAGTCCGTTTGACTATCATCTCGCGAATGAAAATTACTTTATGAATGCCTCGTGGAATGGCCATTTGAACGAAAAACTGGCGATGAATTCTGCTGCTTCCTTCACAAATAACTATGATGATATCCTTTATGACCAGACCACCGTTGGGAAAAGAATTATCGGAACTCATCTGAAGAATAGTATTAACTATCTTTTCACCGAAAAATTTAGTCTTAAATTTGGAGGTGAATTCTTTGCCAAAACCTATTTGCAAAACGTCAGTATGCCAGCCGAAACTCATGATAACAACTTTACGAATCACACGATCGCGGGATTCACAGAGGCACAAGTATATGCATCTTCCAAATTTGTAACCAGGATAGGGGCACGGGTTGAGTATTCCGATTACCTGAAAAGTCTGAAATTGTCACCGCGTCTTTCGACCACTTATAAGGTGACTGAAAACAGTCAATTCTCGCTTGCTTACGGTTGGTTCTATCAGAATCCCGTGGATGATTACCTGCTTTACACCAATCATCTTAATCCGGAACGGGCAGATCATTATACGTTTAGCTATCAATCATCGGTAAATAGCCGTACACTTCGGATGGAGTTGTATTACAAAGATTATAAGAATTTAGTAAAAACAAATGGCGGCGAATTTTACCTTCCCACCAGTTATACAAACCTTGGAAGCGGCTATGCCAAAGGGCTTGACCTATTTTGGCGAGACAGCAAAACGATCAAAAACGGGGATTACTGGATATCGTATTCATACCTTGACACCAAACGCGATTACAGGAACTTTCCTGAAACAGCCATCCCAACCTTCGCGAGCACACATAATTTCTCAGTGGTTTATAAACACTGGTTGAATGGTTGGAGGTCGCTTCTTGGAGCTAATTTCAAATACTCTTCTCCACGTGTTTACAACGATCCAAACTCGCCCGTTTTTAACAGCGAGCGGATGTTGCCCTACCGAAGCCTCGATTTGAGCTGGAGTTTCCTTTACCGGAAAAATATCATCTTTTATGGCGCCGTCACAAATGTAATGGGCTTTAAAAATGAATTTGGCCGCAGATATGCCAGTACTTCTGATGTAAACGGAAACTATTCAAGTGCAGCAATTCAACCAAGCTCCAGCCGGTTTTACGTGGTTGCCTGTTTTATAACGCTAACCAGAAAGGGTATTGCAAATCAGCTTGATAAGATCGAGTAGAATAATATATTAATGTATTGCAAATTCAAATATCAAATAATAATTTTAAACAATAATCTTTAAACAATTTATCATGAAAAAAATCTTCCTATCACTTGCAGTGCTTTTTGTCAGCCTTGTCTCAATGGCGCAGAAACCGGAATTTCTTCAGACAATGGGCGAAACACTCAGTCAGTTTTCAACTTGTAAAAATGCAGCTGACTTCCAGGCTTTGGGCAACAAGTTCCAAATGATTGCCGATGTCGAAAAAACCGAGTGGCTTCCAGTATATTACCATTCGTATTGTTACATTATTATGAGCTTTCTGGAACCAACAGACGCAACAAAAAAAGACGGTTACCTGGATGTAGCCGAAAAATCTATTGCAAAATTGATCGAATTAGCTCCTAATGAATCGGAAGTATTTGCTCTTCAGTCGTTTTACTTTATAGGCCGGCTCGTTGTGAATCCGATGGAACGCGGACAGGAATTCAGCGGACTTTCAGGACAAGCTGTTGGTAAAGCACTGGCAATTGATCCTGCCAATCCCCGCGCAAAGCTGCTTAAATTACAGGGAGATATTGGTGCAGCGCCTTATATGGGCCTTGATCCGAAATCATTTTGTCCTCAAGCCAAAGAATTACTGGCCAATTGGGACAATTTCAAACCAAAATCAGCGATACATCCAGCCTGGGGAAAAGATCAGGTTGAAGGGATTGTGAAAGGATGTCAGTAAAACACGCTTAAAGGTAAAAGAAGGCCGCTCTCATTCATTAAAACCAGGATCAGTAAGAATTTTCTATCTGATCCGGTTTTATCTTTAATTTTACAAAATTGGCAAACTTAAAAATTCAATCATCAAATGTATATTCCCGGAGTCTGGAACAAACCGGTCACACTGGTAAGGTTCATAATTGCCAATCTGGCGTTGAGTCTTTTTATCATTCTGATTTTTATGCCCGGAGCCCTGAAAGATTTACATACTTTTCTGATTGGATTTTTATGGTCGTTCAGTATCTGCATCACCCAATGGGGTGGACTGGGTATGATTCATGTTTATCTTGATCGAAAAATATCGTGGATTGAAACTCCGGCAAAAAAGACTTTTATTGAAATACTGACGTTCATTGGATATTCGATGAGTGCTTTTATCTTGGTTCAGGTGATCAACTTTTATATCTGGAATGACATTCCGCCTTCTCAGTCATGGAGGTCAATCGCGATATCCGTACCCTACACGCTCCTGATATCATTTATTATTTCACTGATATTTACGGCTATCGGGTTCTTTCATGCGTGGAAAAACGCGTTTATTCAAGCCGAAAAACTGAAGGTTGAAATGATGGCCTATAAATATGAATCACTCCGGAATCAGATCAATCCTCATTTCCTTTTCAACAGTTTGAATGTACTGAGCGACCTGGTTTATGAGGATCAGGCCATGGCAGTAAAGTTTATTCATCAATTGAGTGACCTATTCCGGTATGTGCTCGACAGCCGGGACAAAGAACTGGTTCCGCTTAAAGATGAACTGGAATTTATCGGCTCTTTTACTTTTTTATTAAAAACACGTTTTGAAGATAAACTGATCATTGAAAATGATGTACAGGCAAATTCCGGTGATTTTATTGTTCCCATGACCATACAGCTTTTAATCGAAAATGCGGTGAAGCACAATGAAGTTTCAGAAGTTTATCCATTGCGGATTTCTATTCGGAAAAACAAGGATTACCTGGAGATTGAAAATACGTTGCATCTCAAATATGTAGGTGTTGACTCCAAGAAAACCGGACTAAAGAATATCATTCAGCAATTTGCATTCTTTTCCGACCAGCCCATTGAAATCATTCCATCAGATGCAAGTTTTCTGGTGCGGGTTCCCATTCTTAAATCACTGGATAAATGAAAGTAATTATCCTTGAAGACGAAAACAGGGCAGCCAATCACCTTGAAAGGTTGCTGTCAAAAGTTGCCCCTGATATGGTGGTCATTGCCAAACTCGAATCGGTCCGTGACGGGGTGAAATATCTGCAGAATAATCCGGAGCCGGACCTGATCTTTTCAGATATTCAATTGGCTGATGGACTAAGTTTCGAGATATATAACCAGGTGGCTGTTCACTGCCCTATTATTTTCACCACTGCCTACGATCATTATGCACTTGAAGCTTTTAAAACGAACGGAATTGACTATTTATTAAAGCCGATTGAAGAAGAACGGTTGAAGCAGTCTATCGAAAAGGCTAAACACTTTTCACCTGGGTTGGTACTTGAAAAGATACTATCCATCTCAAGATCCACTTCTGCAAAACCATATAAATCAAGATTTATGGTGAAAGTTGGTGATAAAATCAAAACCATTCCGGTAGAAGAAATCATGGTGTTTTACAGCCAGAAAGCAAGTTTCATTCTTACCGCCGACAAACGAACCTACTGTATCGATTACGCTCTTGATCAACTTGAACCTTTGCTCGATCCTGAGACTTATTTCAGAATAAACCGAAAGTATATTGTATCAATTAATGCCTGTACCAATATCCTGGCATGGAGTAACAGCCGTCTCCGCCTCAAAATTGAGGGCACCGACGACCCTGATATTATCGTTGCACGTGAGCGGGTGCAGGAATTCAAAAATTGGCTGGACAGGTAAGATTTCATGTTTTGAAACAGAAAAAGTTCCTTCATCAGGAACTTTTTCTGTTTCAAAACATTCGTAAAGGTTTATCTAATAATTGAAAATATCCTTAAGTTCCAGCACATTAACGGGGCCAACAGTTTTCAACTTCACCAGATCAACATCTTTCTTACTACCAACGATCATGTAAGAATACTTTTTGTCTTTAAATTTTTGATCGAAAAACACTTGTATGCTATCGATCTTTGTATTTTTGGCAGCTTCGTAGTAATCTTTACGAATATCATAATCGATGCCCAATTTTTTGTTTTGCAGCCAGTTCCAGAATATATTGCTCTTAATGATCCGCTCTGTCTGGATACTTTTTATCACGCTCTCTTTCGCGATATTAAACGATTTTTCATCAACGACCATTTTGGTAAACAATCCATTCATCGCGCCGATGGCATCCATCATTTTATTGGCCTGAGTTCCAACATATCCGAAAATGTAAAACGAATCTGTTTTCTTGGCAGGACGCAAATAGTTAGCCCATGCTGAATAGGCCAAAGCTCTTGCCTCGCGAATCTCCTGAAATACAACAGAACTCATCGAATTTCCGTAATACTCATTAAATACCCGGGCCTTCACCAAAGTTTTCGGATCGAAAGGAAGATCTCGCGACATCATCACAATTTCGACCTGCGATTTATCGTAATCAACGAAGAAAACTTTGTTTTGATCTGTAACCTGCTCCACAAAAGCCTTTTCAACCGGAATAGGTATGATTTCTGTTGTCAGGATGTGATTGGCCTTTACTAATGCAGAAACTTTAGCAAGTTCGGTGGGGCCGTAATAAAATACACGGTGCGGATATTTGCAAAACTTGTGAATGATCTCCGTAAGTTCTTTGGGATCAAATGCTTTTAACGCCTCCTCAGAGAGGATGTTTGTAAACGGTGAATCTTTCCCATATTTACCAAAATTCTGAAGTGCATTCCCAATTGCATATTGGTCTTTTTTCTGATCCTGACGCTCTTTCAAAATCCCTTCAACCAATTTATTATAGGCTTCTTTATCAGGTTTGGCCTCGGCAAGTAACTGTTCAAGCAGTTTTAGTCCGGCTTCACTGTTTTGATCGAGTCCGCTAATCGTAATATACGACCGGTCACTGGTTGTATTGACATTCAATGAAACACCCAGTTTATAAAGCTCTTTCTTAAATTGTTCAGCCGTATATTTATCAGTTCCAAGATAAGGAAGGTATTTAACCGCAAGAGCAAGTTTAGGATCATGATTACTTCCGATTTCAGTAACGTAGTTCAGTGAGAACAAATCATTTGTACTATTCGATATATAGTCGAAATTTACATTTTCGTTCAGCTTCTCTTCTTTTATTGACTCGGTGTAATTCACAAAAACGGGTTCAAGCGGAGCCGCACTTTCACCGACAAATGTCTTCAGAAAAGCAGACTGATCAGCACGATTGATAGCAATTGTTGTAATCTGCGGCTTTTCGACCTTTACAAGGTCTTTGGCAACTCCAGTTCTCTTGAATACTTCCACGTAATTGTCCTTGTAATTGGCTTTGGCAAACTCAACCAGCTGAGCTTTGGTAATTTTTGAAAGCTGATCATTAAAATCAAGTTCTGTCGCCCAATCCGATTTTTTGATAAAGGACTCCAGAAAAGTGAAAGCCCGCGCATTACTTTCGTTACGACGAATCTTTTCCAATTTCAGATTGTTGATAGTTGCAGGTATCAGCCAGTCATCAAATTCCCCTTTCTTCACCTTTTCAATTTCAGCAAGAAGCAAATCTCGCACCTCTTCCAACTTTTGCCCTTGTCGTGGTTTTCCAAAGAAAAGATGATAGCCATAATCCGTTTCAAAATTGCTTGTACTACCAGCCTGAAGCACTTTTTGCTGCTGATTCAGATCAAGATCGATCAATCCTGCTACTGAATTGGTGAGGATATAGTCGATCATGGTCACGTATTTCCGGTCGTCAGAGTGATATCCATTGAAACGAAAAGCAAGTTGAACTTGCTCAGCCTCCGGACCAACGACCTCTTTTACGACAGGGGCAGTAATTGCTACTTCTTTGGGAAACTCATTCTTTGGTAACTCTTTGGATTCAAATTTACCGAATGTATTGTCAATCAATTTTATTGTCTCTTCACAATCAATATCACCGCTCAGTATAAACACCATATTATTTGGCACATACCAGGTTCTGTAAAACTTCATGATATTCACCATCGAAGGATTTTTGAGATGCTCCGGAAAACCAATGATATCGCGGCCCAAAGGATTGGTTGGGAAAAGACCTTTCATCATCGCATTGTTTAAACGCATATCGTCCATATCCTGGTACATATTGAACTCTTCATAAACAGTTTCCAGCTCGGTATGAAAAAGCCGAAGAACCGGATTACGGAAACGCTCACTCTCCATTTCAACCCACTTCTTAAGTTCATTGACAGGTATATCATTCATATAAGCCGTTACATCATAATTGGTAAATGCGTTTGTACTTTTTGCCCCAATCGAAGATGACATTTTATCATATTCATTTGGAATAGCAAATTTGGATGCTGCCTGCGATACTCTGTCAATTTCCTTATAGATATTTTTCTTCTTTACAGGATCTACTTCACCTTTATATTGCTCAAAAAGATTTGAGATACTGTCCAATAATACCTTTTCGGCAGGCCAATTAGTTGTACCAAAATTATCGGTTCCTTTAAACATCATATGTTCAAGATAATGAGCTAATCCTGTGGTTTCAGTAGGGTCATTAATCGAACCGGCTCTCACCGCAATAAGCCCCATGGCGCGTGGTTCATCTTTATTAACAGAAAGATAAACAGTTAGCCCGTTTTTCAATGTGTAAATTCTTGTTTTCAACGGGTCGTTGGTTACCTGTTCAAACGAATAACCGTTTTTATCGGTTTTGAGTTCTTTCGTATAATTTGCTTTCTTACACGAAAACATTACTCCTAAAAGGAGGAGTACCGGAAGGAATCGGATAACTGTTCTCATAGGAAAATAAAATTGGTTTAAATTATTGGTTATTAATGATGCTAAAAATAGTGAATTACATTCAAAATTATCGACATAAAATTGTACTTGTCAATGATTTTTATAATTTGGTCGTGTATTCAACAATCTTGTGGTATTTTATGCGATATTCTGTTATATTATTCATTTTTTTGTCAAATCTAATCCTTACAAGTTGCACCGTTTCAAAAACGATGTGCCCGTGCGAAGCACCGGAAATAATTAGATTAGGAGAGAAGGAGATCGAAATAAATGCATTGATCTCATTAACCGACACTACGGATTCGGTTGGTATGAAAGTCAAAATCTGGTTGACAACCGCTGATCACACTACCTTGCCCGCAAATTTCAAGGCCGACTACTATTATCTTCGTTCTTCAAATCTAACGCGCGATGCTTTCGAAGGAAAATTCACAACGATAAATACCGACTTTGCTAAAGGGATTATGGTGCTTGAAACAAATAATGTCCCCCGATGGGATACCGGTGAATTAGTGGATGTAGCTGTACACCTAACAGATAGTCGCGGTAAAGTGCATTTTTTAAAGAAAGATGCAGTTCCAGTTCAACCTGTAAAACACTAATATTTTATTTATCGTTACGTTTTGAGAATTAATGGCCGAAAAATAAAAAAATCTCCTACTTTTGTGCCACAATTAAAATAACCGGCTGATCATTGTCGGTTATTTGACCAGGGAGAGATGTCCGAGTGGTCGAAGGAGCACGCCTGGAAAGTGTGT
>Ga0209123_1004202_pt1 | contig 10062 bp, 8 predicted proteins | sample BarGraIncu00431A_FD_184500 | JGI IMG/M metagenome (GOLD analysis project Ga0209123, IMG submission 184500) | Arctic peat soil microbial communities from Barrow, Alaska, USA - Barrow Graham LP Incubations 004-31A (SPAdes) (version 2) | ecosystem: Environmental > Terrestrial > Soil > Wetlands >...
ATTTATTGAAATAATAATATTATTTTGAAATTATAGTAAAAGGGGATGGAATGAAAAATATGAAAAGGTATCTAAGTTTTCTTTTGGGATTAATGCTTATTTTAAGTTTGACTGGCTGCTCAAGTATTTCTAAAAATACAACGACAACAGTTTTATCTAATAAAGTTGAGTCAAAGGAGAGCATAACTAAGGAAGAAACTGAAATTACGGAAAACACAGTTTCAGTTACGAATGAGAATGACGCCATAAATGGTAATTTAAAAGTACATTATATAAATGTAGGACAAGCAGATAGTATTTTAGTGCAGCAGGGATCAAGCTCAATGTTAATAGATGCAGGAAATAATGAAGACTCAGAGACTGTTAAAAATTATATAACTGATCAAGGTATTACAAAACTTGATTATGTTGTAGGAACTCATCCTCACGAAGATCACATAGGGGGTCTGGACTATGTGATAAATAGTTTTCAAGTTGGAAAGATTTATATGCCAAAGGCTACAGCAAACACTAAGACCTTTGAAGATGTAGTAAATGCTATTAAAGCTAAGGGAATGAAAGCAACACTACCTAAAGTTTCGGAAACTTTTAAAGTTGGGAATGCAACAGCTACAATTTTAGCACCTAATTCTAGTGAATATGAGGATTTAAATAACACTTCAATTGTAATTAGATTAACTTTTGGTAATAATAGCTTTATGTTTGATGGAGATGCAGAGGATGTATCAGAGAAAGAAATGTTATCAAAAGGACTTGATGTAAGTGCTGACGTGCTTAAGATAGGACATCACGGTTCTACTTCTTCAACAACAGATGCTTTTTTAGATAAAGTAAATCCAAAATATGCTGTTATATCAGTGGGAATAGGTAATAGTTATGGACATCCCAATAAGTCTATAATGGAAAAACTAGAAGATAAAAAGATTACAGTGTATAGGACTGATGAGAATGGAACAATTGTTGCGTCGTCAGACGGCGAAAACATAACATTTAATACTAAAGCTGGTAGTTATGATTTTGCAAAAGAAATCTCTGAGGTTTCAAGTAATAGTAATTCATCTACGGGTGGAGATAGCAGCGCTACTAGCGAGGTATCTAAGCAGTATGCATTGCCTATATCAGCAAATAGTAGTAAAGTTGTATATTACACTCCATCAGGAAAATCATATCACTATGATAAAGAGTGTAGTACACTAGCGAGAAGTAAGACTATTTTAAGTGGAACGTTAGGGGAAGCATTAACGTCTTCTCATAATGACCCTTGTAATGTGTGTGCTGGTGGTAAATAAGTAAATGTAATGACTGATAAAACTTAAGGTGATTAGAAAAACTTATAAAAGAAGTAGTTGAGACTTTATTAGATCTCAACTACTTCTTTTTATCTGTTTATAACTTTAATAATATAACATATTTCATCATCACTAATATTGGTAATATATTCCTTTTCAAGTATACTTATAGAACTTCTTATTTGCTGAAATTGTTTAAGATGGTTTTCTTTGAATTCATCTAGATCTTCGAATTTTACAGCGTCATTATGTATACATCTGTCTAACATGCAGCCAATGTGAATTATAAAGCCAATAAGCTCGTCTTGTTTTTCAATGGTATAGTTTAATTTAAGATCTTCAATAAAGTTTTTAATATTTTCAATAGCGATTTTTGGATTTAAATACTTAACATATTGCTCTAACATTTCCTTAGATGTTTCATAAACACTTTTATGATTATCAGCATTGGTGTTTTTATTGTTTATATTTGTGTCTAGAAATTTTATAAATTGTTTCTGAAAGGTTTCATCTAAAAGTTTGTTTATAGGAAAGTAGGGTATATTCACTTTAGGTTTAAAGCTTCCTATAATTGCTACTACATCGTATTCACTTATAATATTTTCGAAATTATCATCTGCATCTAAACAGTTAGTTGTTATAATTTCAAATTTATTTTTATATTCAGTGTCCATTATTTGTGTAAGTATATTTTTAGCTATTAAACTTGCACCTTGACCTGTTGTGCAAAAAGTCACTATTGCTTTCTTTTTATTTTGGATAATTGTTTTCGCAGCTTTACTAGTTAGAGAGGTGTAAATATCCTCAAGGCTAGAATCTTTATACAATATGTTTCTTAATGATTCTATAACTAAGAGAGTAGATACATTACTTATGGTTTTAATTTTAATTCCTGTTTCATTCATAAGTTTTTCTCCGAAGTTTGCTAGAGAACCCATATCTACAAGTAAAAGAATACCATTACCCTTATTGATAAGTAATACTGTGGCTTTTACCTTATTGTATGTCTCAGATACATTTACATCAAGAGGCATATCAATTGCCTTAACTAAATCTGCATCCAAAAGTGAATTGGCCACTGTTGACATACTAGTTGCGGTACTATCACCATGGCATGCAACAATAAGTCCAATCTTGCTTTCAATTGAGTTTTCCTGTTTATTATTTGCTAATAATATGGTAAGAAAACCTTTTTCATCTTCAGGAACTATAACTCCAAATTTTTCACTTAATTGATTAACTAACTCCTTAGCAACATTGAATTCTTCAGGATGATCTTTCTTTATTTTTAATATATTTGGATTAATTATAGGTTTCTTTTCTGAAATCCTTTTTAAAAGAGATTGTAAATGGAATGCAAATGCAAAAATAAATTTATTATTAAACTTAGTAGAAAGTTTATGCTCCGCACTTGTTATAAATTTAGCAGATGCATCCGCAATATCTTTAGAAACAAGTTTATATAATTGATTTATATTTAACCTATCTGAATCAAAATTCTTCATTATATCACTAAAATGATTTTTAATTATAGTACTTATTTCTAGGTCAATCGATTCTTTATCAAGTCCCTTAAGTTTTAAATCCTCCAATTTTTCAATTATAAGCTCATATACATCCTCTTTAGATTTATCAGAGGAATATCCGCTAATTGACAATGGCGATATAATTAAGTTTTCTGTAAATGTATTTAAATACGATTTAACCTCAGTGCTTATATTATCATAATTAAAAACAAAGTCACGCAATTCTTTATCTAACATTTTAAATTCAATTATAAGTTCCTGATTGTTTTGAAGATGCTCAAGAAAAGATTTTGCACAAAGAAGTTTTATTTCTGATTTTAATTGACCTATATTTCCTAATTTGAATTCATATAAAGCAAGTGACTTAAGTACTTCAGGTGAAACACTGATTTTCATATTTAAATTTTTTGATTCATAAGAAAATAAGCTTTGGATTATTTCAAGTTTTTCACCAATAGCTTTTTCTCTAAAAAGTGGTAGGGTGATTAGCACAGGAATTCTTCTTAAAAAAGTAGATAAAAGTATTTCGTTTGGATTTTCAGTGGTTGCAGCTATTATTAATATATTACTTTTTCTTTTTTTACCAGCTTCACCTAACCTATGGTATTCTTGTTTATCCATAATAGTGAAAAGCATTTCTTGACCTTCATGAGGAAGACGGTGAATTTCATCCAGAAAAAGTACACCACCATTTGCTTTTTCAACCAAACCGATATTTTCGCTATCAGCACCTGTAAAGGCACCTTTACAGTGACCAAATAGTTGTGATAACAGTAACTCGGGATTGTTAAAGTAGTCAGAACAATTAAAGGAGATAAATGGAAAGTTACTTTCTGAAAGTCCCTTACTCGTTTTGCCAAACTCATACATAGCATGAGCAAAGGTGGTTTTCCCTACTCCACTTTCACCTAGAATCAGAGTGCAAAGCCCTTTAGGTGGATATATTATGGCCGCTTTAGCCTGATCTATTTGATTCAAAAGACTGTTATTACTTCCTATTAAGTGTTGAAAAGGATCATTTGAAACCTTTTTTGTTTTTGATGAATTGATAAAATTTATTAATTCATCACTGGTAAATGTATCATTTATTATTTCAATATTATTTATATTTAGATTATCAATAACAGCTTTTGGCACGAAAGTCACAGGTCTGCTGTTTATTTTTATTAATTTTGATGATTTCCATAATTCACTCAATATAGTACTGGCATTATTTCTTACTATCTTTAAATTATCTTGTATATCTCCGGCATTTATTCCATAATTGCTGTCATTTTTTACAGAAGCCACAATATAATCAGTTGTAATTTTTTCAGTTATATAATTGAAAATAATATCAATATTCTTCAAAAAATTCACCTTCCATTAGTTTACTTGTGTTTAGCATTAATAAGATAGTTTACGCTATCTTATTAATACTATTATAATATTTGATAAAAAGCAACGGAATATGTAAACCTTGTTATAATTAGAATTATAATTTAGTAGAGGGTTCAATGAAATATAAAATAGATTTGTTAGTTAGAAAATTTAAACAAAAAGTATGCACTAGGAATAAAAAGATTACTAGTGCATACTTTTTTACGCTATTTCAGTAAGTATGTGCACTAAGTCGTTATGCACTACATTGGCACGATAATTGCTTTGTATATATACATACAGATCATTAGTAAAGGAATACATAGTAATGAGGAGGAATATTTAATGAGCGATAAAGAATTGTTTAATAAGGATTTAGTCTTTTTAGATTATGAAGTAACTGATAGAAATGATTTTTTTACAAAAATTAGCAAATTGATGTTTGAAAAAGGTTATGTAACTACAAGTTTTTATGAAGCAATTACTACAAGGGAAGGCAACTACCCTACAGGGTTACAAACTGAAACTATAGGTGTTGCTATCCCTCATACAGATCCTGAAAATTTGAAAAAACCTTTTATAGCAGTAATTAGGCCTAAAAAAGAAATCGAATTTGAGCCTATGGGTATGACGGAAGGTCTAGTAAAAGCAAAATTAATCTTTGTTCTTGGAGTTTTACGAGATGGTGGTCAAGTAAAGGTTTTACAAAAATTGATGTATATGCTTATGAATGAAACTGCAGTAAATAAGTTGTTAAATGCAAATGAAAATGAAAATGTAATTGAAATTATTGATGAATTCTTTGAAAATGTAGAAATCTAATTATAAAAAAAAGGGGATAATAATAATGGCAAAAATTATAGTAGCATGTGGATCTGGAGTAGCAACATCTCAAGCAGTAGCATCAAAAATAACAAAATTATTAAAACAAAGAAAGATAAATGCTGAGGTTGAAGCTGTAGACATTAAATCTTTAAAGACTTATATTAAAAATGCCGATGTATATGTTTCAATTATAAGAACCAAAGAAGTATACTCAATTCCAGTAGTTGATGGTGTTGCCTTTTTAACAGGTATGGGACAAGAGAAAGAGTTAGAGAAAATTATTAATGCTGTGAATGCTGCGAACGATAAGAAATAGAATATATTTGAGGGGGGAGAATTAATATGCACATATTACAAACTATTGTTAATTATATGTTAAGCTTGGGTGCTGCAGTATTTGTTCCGCTAATTATGTTAGTTATTGGACTTATAATCAAAATGAAATTTAGTGAAGCATTCAGTGCTGCATTAACTCTAGGTATTGCTTTCACTGGTATGAATTTAGTCATTACATTCATGATGGGATCAATTGGACCTGCAGCACAAAGCATGGCCCAAAACACAGGAATAACTTTAACCGCTATTGACGGTGGATGGCCAGGAATGGCATCAATATCATGGGCGTGGCCATATGCATTTTTGATGTTTCCTCTTACAATAGGCATTAACATAATTATGATAATGCTAAACTGGACTAAGACATTAAATGTTGATATGTGGAATGTTTGGAATAAAATTTTTACTGCAGTAATAGTTTCATATATATCAGGAAGCGTTGTAATGGGATTTGTTGCTGCTGCAATACAAATTATTCTTGAATTAAAAATAGGGGATGCATGGGGTCCTCAAGTTGAAAAACTCACAGGAATTCCAGGGGTAACCGTACCTCACTTTGTTACCCTAATTGCAGTGATGTTATATCCTATAAATAAATTAATGGATAAAATTCCATACCTAAATAAACAGCTAGATGCTGATTACTTAAAAGAAAAAATCGGAATTTTTGGTGAAAATCATGTCATGGGAGCAATTATTGGCTTTGCACTAGGACTTGCTGGTGGCTATAGCATATCGGGAGCTTTAACGTTAGCAGTTCAAGCTGCCGCTGCAATGACACTATTCCCAATGGTTTCAAAATTATTTGCACAAGCGTTATCTCCAATTTGCGATGGAGTTTCTGAATTCATGAGAGCAAAATTTGGTGGAAAAGAAGTATTTATTGGATTGGATTGGCCAATCTTAGCGGGTAGAAATGAATTGTGGGTTGCTGTTATTATAACTATTCCTGTTTTAATAGTCTTCTCTATAATTTTACCAGGGAATGCTGTACTACCATTTGCTGGGATTATAAATCTTTCATTTGTTATTGGAGCTCTTCTTTTAACAGGTGCGAATTTATTAAGAATGATTATAATGGGAGTTATAACTGCTCCAGTATTTTTATATGCTGCAACATATTTTGCACCACATATTACTAAATTGGCAACATCAACTGGTGTAGTTGCTGTAAAAAAAGGCATGATGCTTACTTGGAGTACATTTGAAGGCCCAGATTTTAGATATATTTTCGCAAAAGCAGCATCAGGTAGTATTCTATTCATAGTAGCTGCTATTGCTTGGTTAGGTTTATTCTTTTTACTCTATAAAGATACAGTGAAGAAGGGTAAACTAAATGAATAAAAAAATCTTATGGTCCTCAATTTTATTGTTAGCAACAATATTTTTCGTAATTAGTCTATTTACATCAAATCTAATATACCTAGTGTATTCTTTATTTTTAGGTTTACTAGTGAAATACAAAGGTTACGATGTATTATTTAAAAATTATGATAAGAGAATTAATTGTATTCGTCAAAAATATAAAAATAGCATTATTAAAAAGTAGGACTATTTTAAGTGGAATGTCAGGAAAAGCACAAGATGTATTGAATACAGCTTGTGCTTTTTGTGTGGAGTTTAATTAATAAGGATAAGTTACAAATAAAACACGTATTTAGCGACTATTTATATATAATTATGTTGAATAATTGAATAATTGAATGATTATAGTGACATGTTGTATAATTGAATTAATACTTAAAAGAGTGAAACAATTTATTTTGGGGAGATGGTGTAATGAATTATAAAGTCGTTTATTTTACAAGAACTGGTAATAGCAAAAGAGTAGCTGAAAAAATAGCGAGTAAACTTTCCTGTGGGGTTATACAAATAACTGATAACATGAATTGGAAGGGAATCTTAGGATATATAAAATGTGGATTTTATGCTACAAGAAATAAGTCTGTTGATATAAAAATCAATGGTGATTTAACTAATACTGATGAAATTATTGTAGTTTCCCCATTATGGGCAGGTGGAGTAGCTCCTACCATTAATACTTTCTTTAAAGCAACTACACTAAGCAAGATACATTTAGTTGTAACTTCTGGTAGTAGTATCATAAAAGAACGGTCAGGGTTTAAATCAGTTAGTGATATTGTGAAAAGTAAGAAAAATGAAGATGTTGTTATAAATGATCTTGTAAATCGTTTATTTTAAATATTTAAGGGACGAAAAAGACTGAATAAGTTTTAAACATAGAAGTAGAGCCGAAAGAAGAGGAGAAGCTATGACCGTTTTAATACGGGAATAGCTTTTTCTCTTTAATTATTTGTAGATGTCTTAATAGCATAGCGATAGTTCTAAGCTATATTTTTGTGCATTAATATTCTGTTTTTATAACTTTATTTAGAATTAAATAATATAAAAAAATTATTAGAAGGAATGTGGAAAATATTGTTTGCATACATATAATATAATATACAATTTATTAATAATATAAAGAAAGCAAGGTGAATTATGACTTTTAAAAAAAACTGGGATATATTCTTTGATGAAGAGGTTAAGGAATTAACGAAATTAAATTTACCAGACCCAGAGACCTTGGATTATTATGAGAGAGTTAAGAATAGAGAAATATTTTGGAATTTTGATATCGATGATAGTTTGGTTGATTTTTCACTTATGATTATAAAGTGGAATAAGCAGGACAAAGGTAAATCTTCGCAGGATAGAATTCCTATTAAAATTTTAATAAATTCTAATGGTGGCGAATTAACAGCTGTACTAAATTTCATAAACGTTATCCAACTTTCTAAAACACCGGTGTATACAATAGGTCTAGGGAAAACATATAGTTCTGGTGGATTAATGTTACTAGCAGGTTCAAAAGGACACAGATATGTGTTTCAAGATACAACTGCTCTAATTCATTCAGGTAGTACAGGTGCAACAGGAAATACAGATAAAGTCTTAGATAATTTTGAGTTTACGCAAAGACAAGAAAAAAGAGTGAAAGATTTTATTGTAGCAAATACAAATATTACAGAAAAACTATACACTAAGAATTATCGAAAAGATTGGTGGCTAATGTCTGATGAAATAATTTCACTAGGACTTGCAGATAAAATTATAACAGATTTAGATGAAATATTTTAACTTCAAATATTTTAACATCAATGAGTGTTAAATGCCGTATAGAAAGCATAGAAATATGCAATCTATACGGTATTTTAATTAGATTAAAATAATTTTGAAATTAAATAGTTGAGTTATTATTTTATGAGGTAACTTTTCTCCTATGACTTGCATATAGTTAAAAGTATGAGTTTAACTATATGCAAGGAACTAAAGGAGGAGAAAAATGATCTATTGTACTAGTTGTGGTGCTAAGCTTGATGATAATCAGAAGTTTTGTATAGCTTGTGGGAAAGAGGCATTACCTAAAACAATCGAACCTCAGATAATCGAGCCAGATGCAGATGAGCAAAAAAAAAATAATAAGAACATATGTATAAGTTGTGGTCAAGAGCTAAGTGGTAATGAGAAATTTTGCACAATGTGTGGGTATACTGTAAATCAGGACCCTATTCCAGCTGAAGTTATAAACGAGGAAGTTCAGAGTAACCTGCCAGCAATAGCTAATCAAGATATTGCTGCGCCTATAGCTAAAAGAAATTTAATAAAGGGATGGCAAATAGTAGTTTTAGCAACATTTATTGCTATTGGCGCTTTAGTGGGTGTGTTTTTCAAACAAATTAAAGGCTGCTATTATATTGTAAGATATAATACAGAAAACAATTCAGAGAGGAAATTTTCGTATGCATGTCAAGCATTAAAAAACTTTAAAATTAACTCCACAGTATACGCTTTTGAAAAAAGTGCATCTCAGCTTATAAAGGAAAATAATGCAAGTGTCGAAGGTGAAATTTTTAAATTTGAGAGTTATATTAAAACGGAGGATTTTAAAGAGCTTAGTAAAACCCTCTATAATCAAAAAACTCTAAAGTTTGTAGAAGATAAAAAATACGATGATGCTTTTGCCAGCTTAATTAAGTATCAAGAAAACGGTGGCAACATAAAAGATAACCCTAAATATGCAATAATAATGCTTAATGTTATTGCAAAAATTACAGGCACTCAGGTATATGACACTAAAGTGGCTCTTTTAGAAAAGGGGAACATATGCTTTGATAATATTGATGAGGAGCCCTTTGATGAGATTATACAAATCAAAGACTTAACTCCTAATAACGAAACTTTAAAGGAATATGATGTGAATTTATTTAAGCTTATAAATAATAAGTATGAGAAAGTTTATACTCAAAAAGAAGAATACGGTATGTTTGTTTTGGGTGACATATATACCTATGATAAAGATAAGAAAGGTCTATATTTAAGTAGAATAGCTTCAGGTTATGTTAGCGGTTGCGAGGTATATAAATTAAAAGATAACAAGCTTGTGAGCATTGGATCTGTTGATTCTTCTGATCCATGTGAAGTTTTAGATTCTGATAACGATGGTATTTATGAAGTGAAAACCTCCACTTTAGATGATCCAAATGGAGATTACTCACATGCTGATGCTCCAAGAATCCAAGGCTATTATAAGTTTAAAGATGATGGTGCTAGCAATCCTCTTATGGTAAAAGAAGAAAAGATTAAAGGTGGAGCAACGCTTGATTCTTCAGATAGTGCGCAAGCTACAACTACAGAGGCTACCGCAAACAATGAGTTTATATTCG
>Ga0209123_1004203_pt1 | contig 10059 bp, 12 predicted proteins | sample BarGraIncu00431A_FD_184500 | JGI IMG/M metagenome (GOLD analysis project Ga0209123, IMG submission 184500) | Arctic peat soil microbial communities from Barrow, Alaska, USA - Barrow Graham LP Incubations 004-31A (SPAdes) (version 2) | ecosystem: Environmental > Terrestrial > Soil > Wetlands >...
CCATGAACGGCGCGCCGAAGCAGGCGGAAAAGGTAGCCTGCGGCTCGGTGACGCCTGCCTCGGTGCCGGCAACCTTGGCAGTGTAGCCGGATAGGAAATGGTACATCGCCTGTTCGGGGGTGAGACGTGCTATCGGTGGGAGCACCCCGAAGGCGTCACAAGTGAGCATGATGACGTTGCTCGGGTGGCCACCATTGCCCGAAGGGATGATATTTGGGATGTGGCTGATCGGGTAGGAGGCCCGTGTGTTTTCCGTGAAGGAGGCGTCGTCCAGGTCGACCCTGCGTGAAATGGTGTCGATTGCCACGTTCTCCAGGATGGTGCCGAACTTCCTGGTGCACTCGTAGATCTCGGGCTCCGACTCTTTAGAGAGGTTGATCACCTTGGCATAGCACCCACCCTCGAAGTTGAAGACCCCACGGTCGTCCCAGCCATGCTCGTCGTCGCCGATCAACAGGCGATTGGGGGCGGCCGAAAGTGTCGTCTTGCCGGTCCCCGACAGACCGAAGAACACCGCCACCTCGCCGTTGTCTGCGGCGTTCGCGGAGCAGTGCATGGAGAGCACCTTTTTCTGCGGCAAAAGGTAGTTGAGCACCGTGAAGATGGACTTCTTGATTTCTCCGGCATAGCTGGTGCCGCCGATGATGACCAGCTTGCGGGCGAAGTTGATTATGATGAACGCCTCGGAGTTGGTGCCGTCGTCCTTCGGGATGGCATGGAAGGCCGGGAGGTCGATCACTGTAAACTCGGTTTTATGCCCCAGCAGCTCTTCCGGGGTGGCGCGGATGAACATGTTGCGTGCGAACAGTGAGTGCCAGGCGCGCTCGGAGATGATGCGTACCGGTAGCTTATGCTCGGGGCTCGCCCCGGCAAAGCAGTCCTGCACGAACAGGTCGCGCCCCTGCATATACGCAGTCATCTTGGCGTAGAGGGCATCGAACTTCGCCGGGGCGAAGGGGTGATTCACCTTGCCCCAGTTGATCAGTTCGTGGCTTCCCGGTTCGTCCACGATGAACTTCTCGTTTGCCGCCCGTCCGGTATAGTGACCTGTCTTCACCGTCAGGGCGCCCAGGTGGGAGATGAGCCCCTCACCTCTTTTCACAATCTGCTCGTAGAGTTCCGCGGTCGGTGAAGTCCAGTAGATCAGGTTAGCGTTTGATATGCCATGTTCCTCAAGCCCCGTTCCACGAGTGATGTCGTTAAGTTTCACAGGTTTACCTCCCTTTTGGGTCTCGCGCAAGGTGCCAAGGATTGACGCCGAGCGGATTGACATGCAACAACATGACAAGCTTCTTTCCTGACTGAACAGTCCAGGGTTTTCCGATGCGGACCAGGTTCCACAGCATTACCATTTAACAGGTCCAGGCTCCTTTTTCACCAGCAGAATCGAACACGGCATCTTGCGGATTATGGCATCATTTTCGCCGCCAAACAGTGCATGTTCAAAATGTCCTTCTTCGTGCGCTAGCATTATAATAAGGTCTATATTCTCTTAACTTACGACTCTCACGACCTCTTTGGTCAAATCACCATCACTAATCTGTTCTTTTATAGGTAACCCATTTCGTATCTCTTGTTTGATAACCTTATCCAACCGTTCTTTCATTTCCTGTTTGCTGTTCAAGTAGGTTTTATATTCCTCCTCCAGGAACATTCCAGGCGCGTTTATAGCCATCAAATCGGCTGAATTGGAAATCAGATGGAGAACGCTGAGTTTGAATTATATTTCTGCGCAAGGGAAACTCCATAGCGAATCGCATTGCGACTGTAGGGGATCATCCTACTGATAACGAGGATATGTTTTATGTCATGCATCATCTGCCCCCTTGATCGAGTTTATTTGAAAGTACGCTTTTATGTTTGCTCTACCAGATTTCTAATCTTTTAGCCCCAAGGGGGGTCGCTACTTTTCTGTGAGGACCTTGGCCTGTAGTTTCATCACCGCCATGAATTTCTTCAGGGCATCTCCGCTAATAACCGCAGTTTTATTTGAGGAGTAATCACCACCATCCCAATTGAATGTCACCTCAATCCTCCCCGTTTTTTCATCGGGCTTAAATAGTCCGCTTCTCTCTGTTTCTTGAGTGACAAAGCAACCGTTCAAGACATTTACGATTCCCCGCACTCCAAAGTCATAGGAGCGGACAACCTCTACGAATTGGGGTAGTTTTTTAAGTTCTTCGTAACTGGACATTTTGACCTCGTACTACCCTCCTGCGAAGGGAAATGGGGTGCTGCAAACAAAGAGGGGGTCCCAGACCCCCCTCCAAGTGGCAACATTTACCCGATGTATGTTTTCGATGCGATCAACCTGAACAGGTCAACCACCGATTGCAACACGCAGTGCCATGAGGATCTCCTTAGGTCGTTAAATAATCCAATATCCACCGCGCTGGTAATGCTGATGCAGCCGGTTCTCGTAATCACGGGTCAGCAGGCCATCCTCAGTGTATTCCGGTGACTGCCTGATTGACTCAAGGGAGAGGTTGACGAAGACCTTTGACTCGGTCCAGCTGACCCCATCTACCCACAGCGTGGAAACCAGGACTTTTTTCCCGGGCCACCAGTTTCTGGTGTCGATGACGAGGTAGCGAATCGACCAGGTAGCATCGTCGATGATAAAATCCTCCACATGACCGATCTCGCCATCAGCGCCCTGGATGTTATAACCCTTCACTTCACCAGTGCTGCGCAAATGGGCATCCCAGCCCTGCTCACTTCGGGCAGACTCTGTCCATTTTTCACGGTCACGCTCAAGGGTCGGATAAGCTCCCCAGACGTTCGGGCCGTTCCAATACAACGGCCAGCTGTAATAATTGTTGTAGACCTCCTCCTCTTGTCGGGAAACGGGCTTGTCACTGTCCAAGGAGGGACTGTTCTCAATCTGTTTTTTGGTCAAATTGACAGCTACGTGTCGCTCTTCTTTATTGACATCAACCAGTGCATAGGGAGAGATCAGCACCAACCTGCCCGAAAGCCAGGTACCCGTATCGGCGACCATATAGCGGATAGTCCAGTGCTTGTCATCGAAGTAGAATTCGCTAACCTTTCCGATTTCCCCGTCAAGGCTGTCCAATGTGTACCCTGTCAATGTTTTAACTTTGACTAACATAAAAGGCTCCTTTCGTTCGTTTTTCTTGAATGTTTCGCGGCACTAGTCTGGAATCTGGTTTAGGACTCGGTTTTACCCCGAGCTGCACGGGTGCCACTAAACGGTATCCTGGGATAATGACTTGTGTAAGCTATCGCTAACGTCTCCAGTCAAGGTGACGGCGCCATTCCGGGCCTTATTTTTGATAGAATCACCCGAATATATGTCATGAATGCGTACGAATGCCTGGCAAAGGATTCGATGCCTATATCAATATTCGCCGCGTACACAGGCGTGCCGAACATCAGCAAAGCTACGAGTGCTATAACTGTAGAATAAAAGTACCCATCTCGCATAGCACTTCACCTTTTGTCGGTAGATATACCAATTCCTGGATCTATTTACTCTGTGCGAATCTGACTATTCAGAGTCTACGTGTGGCGTACCGATGCAACCACAGACTGAAGGCCAAGGGCACACCGACGTATGATTCACCGGTGTAACTATTCCCGCAGTACCTGGCGAATTTAGCCGATCCATATCCGTATTATAGTCACGAACATCTCCAGGGTTGTTATTCGGTGTACTGCTTGGTTTACGGAAGATTTCACCAAACGAACTATTAAGTTTTAAAAAGGTATCGTTCACTTGTTCCTTTGGATTTAATAGCATGGTACCATTCCTTAAAGGTTTATGACTGACTGTGACAGTTACAAACGAGTCTTCACCCTAGCCCGAGTAGTGTCCGCTACAATAAAACAAGAGTATGCAAAAAAGGTTTTGCCTAAATGCGTATCCATGTCAGAGAAAGAAACTCTTTGTTATCGGAAACCGACCAGCCTGCGAGTTAATATCACCACTCAAAGGTGTACATTTTATTATTGACCTATCTCGTAGCGCTCTGCTTTTTGAGCGGGGCAATATTGAGAGCGATATTTATCTCTTTTCGAGCCATAACCCGGTTATTTTGCGTGGCAGGAGATACAGAGGATTTCCCATCCTCGAATCTCGCCCAGTACGCTTCACGACGACGATATTCCTTATCCTTAGGTCCATTGTTCAGGAAGGCAAAGCCAATGGCGGCAAATACCCACATAATGATTATTCCGTAGTTGCCCATGATTTTCTCCTACAACCATAAATCAGTTCATTTCCTGCAAAGGCAGGTCGTCGGGACAGCTCCCAGCCTGCCTTTGCGGTCTTCAGGACTCAACCCGAAGGTGGTCCACTACCTCGAATACCCCGGGAGCGGACCATGCGGCACGCTCGGCCTCCTCGCGTTCGGCCAAGGAACGGACATTTCCGCTCAGGATCACTTTATTGTCACTTAGTCCCACCGTTATCCCCTTCGCATCCAGCTTGGCACTACGCTGAAGCGCCGCCTCGATCTTTGTCTTTACCTCGGTCGATGTCGTCTTTTGCACGATTCCGATCTGATTACTTATCCCCCGTACCCCCATCAGGTGGCTGACGGACCTCTCAGCAGACTGCCTTTGATATTGCCAATCGACCATTCCCTCCAGGGTAATCCAGCCACCTTCCACGGTTAGCTTAATCCGGTTGCGCGGCACGCTGACATTCCAGTCCAGTACGTTCTCCGCTGCCCTGGCTATGTCCGCATCAATCACCTTGCTGTCACCGGGGAGCCTGACTTCGATTTCGTTAGCCACCGCCGTGACGCCCAGCATCCGTTTTGCACCCCGATCAGCGGCCCATTTTTCAAAATAGCTGTCCACATACCCGTTGAGCGATACAACTCCATCAGTAACGCTTACCCCGATTCCCGATGCCTTTACACCTGGCTCCCACCCGAGTTCATCCAAAACAGCCCGTTGCAGATCTCTGTCGTTACTCATGATCAGTTTCCCCTTTTTATCGTAGGTTCAGCAAATCGAGACCAGGAATTCGTAGTGTATCCCGCATGGACATCGACTTGTGCGGCACCTGCCGTTTCGAGAATGCTCTTTGCCCTGGCAACTTCATCCGCTGTACCATGGGCAATAACGAGGAACTTATCCGATTTGAGTGCCGTCTCGTACTCCACGCTACTGTTGTTCGGAATGCCAATGCTGTACAGCGCGGCAGCCAAAGCACTCAAGCCACCAACGGCCACAGCACCTTCCAATGCACCGACAATCCAGCCGACGAGCGGGCCGAACACGACAAGAGGACCTACCCCGGGGATAATGAAAAACGCCGACCCGAACAGCAGCCCCCAAAAGCCTCCCCAATAGGCCCCCTGTTTGCCCCAGAACTTCATCCGGTCACCGACGTTGTAATAGCCGACCACCTGCTCCTCGGTGTGATAGTCCTTGCCCACTATGGACAGTTTTTTCATGTCGAACCCCGCACGCTGGAGTTCTTTGATGCTGGTTTCTGCCTCGGTGTGCGATTTGAAGATACCAACTACTGCATTGAGATCAGCCATGTATCTCTCCTTTTGTTTGTTAATGTTATGACATCCAATCCATTAGTTAATGTGATACAAATCAACTAATGTTATGAGTTTACCTTCTGTGCACAATCCACACTGGGATAACTATATTCACAAACTAATTTTTTATTAGTTCAATAAAATCTGATAAATTGCTTGCATTGTTTTATGTTTTTTATTTGAGTATTGGAATTCTGAATCTAGCAATAAGGAGCAACTAACGTGCCAGAGGTTTTTAAGGATGTTTGGTAGGTAACACACTGATAATACGCGGATTTAAGCAGAGAGCCTGCAGGGCAAAAGAGAAACCGTCAACGCAATCCGTCAGGTTTGACATTATTGCAAAATATGACGGGGACTCCGAACCAATTAAACACAAACGCTTTGAGTTTTAATTAGCAACGGAGTCGCATTTAGCGTGATGCAAGAATGCATTTTGGGTAAAAATCGTAACCTTTAGATACTTGTAACTGGACAATGCGTTACAAAAATTACCGGTTGAGACCGTGAATCAACTCGGCACTTAAAAAACTAGATCGTACCTTAGTGATGAAACAGAAGTAGCATAAGAGTCTTGAAGAGTGGTGACGTTAAGCCACATCACTTAAACGCCTTGAGCAGCGCCTTGAACTGCACCTCAAGGGACTTGGCATGGCACGTTACAGGCGGTATCTTACGGTCGATACCGAGCAGTTGGTAGACGGCCATCTGGGCCGCTCTCACCGAATACTCAACCGTAAAGACCACATCCTCCGGAATTTCCACAAACTGACTGATGAAGGCGAGGTTCTTAGAATCGCGAGGCACCGGCAACGGCCGATCGCCAGCCAGGCGTGGCATGAACATGGAGGTTAGGTACGGCATTCTGCAAGGTATGCAGTTGGCAGAGGCAACGCAATCCAAATCAAATCGCAAGTGACCGCAGAGCTCCCGCAAAATCTCAGCTCCATTGCAATCGGACATTGGCTTAGCAACGTAATTGCCGATTCGGTCCGGGAACAACGCGTAGCCCCAGAACACCTGCACGTCGGCAGGTTGGTTTGGGAAGTGAGGTTGATGAGCGAGCACAATAGACATGAGCCAATTGGAATCCTTGAACGTCACCAGTCCGCCGATCCCCGGCTCATTGCCGCTGAAATAAGTCATCATGTCGAAGAAACCCGGATTCTTCAACGTGACGGTAAAGGACTCCCAGTAGGACTGAGCGATACAACTATTGAAAACGGCAGGATTGCCGAACTGCGGTCGGTCCTGGGCCAGCTTCTCCCAGAGAGTCCAGCCGCAGCTGTCCGCTTTGGTCAGCTTCCCGGGGGCGCTCGTCATGGAACCCAGACTGGAGGCATCGGTCATGGAGCCATTTTGCAGAAAAACCAGGTCGCCTTCATGCACTGCTATCTCTTCGCATTTGCCCTGCCGCACACATTGGACGCCGGTTACGGTGAATTGGCCGCCTTCGGTCGTGTGATTGAGGTCCGTCACCTTGCAATCCGTTACCAAACGGACGCCCTTTCCTTCAAGCCATGTCAAGAGCGGCAGGACAAGAGAGTCGTACTGGTTGTAAATGGTTCGCTTGACGCCGGCAAGCGTGTCAATTCGTGAAAATTCCAGCATGAAGCGTAGCAGGTAGCGCTTGAACTCCACGCCGCTGTGCCAGGGCTGGAAAGCAAACGTGGTGCACCACATATACCAGAATTCAGTCTCGAAGAATTCGGGCGACAGCCAATCGGTGATGCAGCTTGCCGCCAGGGTTTCTTCGTCGGCCTGGCTCAGCTTCAGCAACTCGATGCGATCCTTCATGGTGAAACCCATGGAGATTACAGGGACCTTCGCACGACGACTATCGACAAGCCTTGCCTTTGAATGCGCCTTGTACTTTTCATTAAACTCCACGGTTTCGTCAAAAACAGACTTACCGGCGTTGTTCAGTGAGGGAATCGACCGGTATAGATCCCAGGTGCATTCGTAGTTGTCGGTGGTCAACATGCGCCCGCCGCGCAGGGAATACCCGACCTCGGGATCTCCTGCACCGTCCAGACTTCCCCCCATGACCGGTGCCGCTTCAAGAATCGAAATATTCTCGCCAGGAATCTTGCCGTTGCGGATCATAAAGGCTGCCGCGGCCAGGGATCCGATGCCGCCGCCCACCAGATAGGCTTTTGATTTAGTGTGCATATCGATCTGGCTCCTTCTAGTTTAATGAAACGCCAGCCACAGCCCAATGATTATCAGTGCTGACGTAAGAAACGCAGCTCGGTGCGCAGGTATTCCACCTCCTCGATAAGGTCGAACATAGCTTTAAGAAGGGTCAAATTGGGACCGTGCACCTTTCGCACGTGCTCGATGCGCCGCACGGTGAGAATAGCTTCCTCCGTGAATGCAATGACCCCATAGGGCGGCTGTTGTACCAATGGCACCAGACCGGCCCGGCAATAGATCAAAAGAGAGCGTCGGGGGATACCCGCGATGTGAGCGGCCGCATCGAGGCTGTAAAGGATATTGGGCCTCGGCTGAAACGGTTCCAGTGCATGGTGCGGGGGCAAGGCCGGATCAGGTCGATGTTTCACGGATTGATTCGTCATGGTGCGCTCCTCGGGTTGAAGGCCGAAATCGTGGACAACTGTTCCCACAGTAATTTTTCTTCAGGGGCAAGAAGCAAAGGGACCTGGATTCTGACAATAGCATGGAGATCGCCCGGCGCGCCGCTCTCCTTAGGCAATCCCTTGCCGCGCAGACGGAACTCACGCTCTGCTACGGTGCCCGGTGGTACCTTTAAGGCCACCGTCCCGTCAAGAGTCGCAATGTGGACGGTGGCCCCGAGTACCGCTTCCCATGGTGCGAGTTCCAGATCGCAGTAGAGGTTGTTACCCTTCACCCTGAAATCGGGATGCGTGGCGAACTTCACACGCAGGTATAGGTGACCCGAATCGCCCCCGCCCGCGCCTTCCTGGCCTTTGCCAGCGAGGCGGATGAGTTGCCCCTCCTGGACACCTGCGGGGATTTTCACTCGCAGGGTCTGGGTGGACGTTTCCCCGGTGCGCGGATCGGCCCGCTGCAGGTTGAGGGTACGAGTCGAGCCGTGCAACGCTTCGCCTAATGTCACCAGGATGTCGCTCTCGATATCCTGCCCCCGCTGGGCGAAGGCGCCGCCTCCCCTGCCCTCCCCTGGCGCCTGCCCGAAACCTCCGCCGGGGCGACCGCGGCTGCCGAAAAACTGCTCGAAGAAATCGCTGAATCCCGTGCCGTCAAAATGAAATTCAGAGCCTTCTTGAGCACCGCCCTGAAATCCGCCAGACTGCGCCGATTGACGCCCGGGTTGGTTCCAGTGTTCTCCCAGTTGGTCGAACTTGCGCCGCTTGTCCGGATCGATGAGAACCTCGTTAGCCTCGTTTATTTCTTTGAACTTTATTTCCGAAACTGCTTTGTCTTTTGCAACATCGGGATGATATTTGCGAGCCAGGCGCCGATAAGCTTTCTTTATTTCCGCGTCGCTCGCATCTTTTGCTACGCCGAGCACGTCGTAGTAGTTTTTGAATTCAACGGACATAATAAGTTCTCCGCTATCAGGTTAAATGAATGGCACAACATTACGACATAATCTCGCAAACTATTCTTTGGCGGGAGTATCCAACTCTTCGATTGCCACACGGATCAATGCTGCACTTTCATGGAGCGACTCCTCCTCTGCATAACTTAGGACCGGCGGGAAGCTCGCCAATATCCCTGCACCGCCAACCAGATGGGGGAGCGAGATCGTCACGTTGGCTCCCCCCCAGGTCTCGGGAATGGAGGTACACACGGTAAGAATGGCACGTTGATCGTTCAGGATAACGTCAATAATGCGGGACAGCGCACTGCCGATTCCATAGTAGGTGGCCCCCTTCCCTTCAATGATGGAATAGCCTGCCCGACGCACGTCGTGGTCGATTTTCTTCCGTTCAGCATGGCCTAACTGCACACCGCGCAAACGGCAGAAGTCTTCCAGCGGCATCCCGCCAACCGTCACCACTGACCAGGTGAGCACCTCGGAATCGCCGTGCTCTCCCAGCACGTAGCCGTGGAGGTGCTGCGGGTCTACTCCGAGATGGCTGCCCAGAAGGGTGCGAAAGCGGGCGGTATCGAGCATGGTGCCGGAACCGAGGACCCGACTAGCCGAGACCCCGTGCGCTTTCGCGTAGCGAGTAGCCAGATGCGTCATAACATCTACCGGGTTGGTGGCAATAACCAGCACGGCTTCGGGTGCATGGTCGAGCACTTGCGGAATAACTTCACGAAACACAGCTGCATTTCTTTGCAAAAGCTCCAACCGGCCCTCTTCCGGCTTTTGGTTGACTCCGGCGGCGATTATTACTGCGCGGCACCCTTTAAGGTCGGCATAACTGCCGGCAGTTACCTTGAGCGGGTGAGCAAAGGGTACGGCGTGGTAAATGTCGTTAGCCTCGGCACGACTGCGGGTTTCGCTCTTGTCAACCAGCACGATTTCACGACCAACCCCTGCCATCACCATGGCATAGGCCGCCGTCGAACCGACAAAACC
>Ga0209123_1004205_pt1 | contig 10057 bp, 4 predicted proteins | sample BarGraIncu00431A_FD_184500 | JGI IMG/M metagenome (GOLD analysis project Ga0209123, IMG submission 184500) | Arctic peat soil microbial communities from Barrow, Alaska, USA - Barrow Graham LP Incubations 004-31A (SPAdes) (version 2) | ecosystem: Environmental > Terrestrial > Soil > Wetlands >...
ATGAGAAACGTTGGCAGGACGTGGAGGAAATCCTTGCAGCCGGCATCGACGTCTACACCACAGTGAACATCCAGCATTTCGAAAGCCTGAACGACGTGGTGGCACAGATCACCGGGGTAATCGTGCGAGAGACGGTTCCCGACAGACTGCTCGACTACGCGGTGGAGATCCGACTGGTAGACATCCCCCCGGAGGACCTGCTGCAGCGCCTGCAAGAGGGGAAGATCTACATCCCCGAGAAGGCTGCACTCGCCACGGAGAAGTTCTTCAAGCCGGGGAACCTGATGGCGCTACGCGAACTTTCCTTGCGCCGTGCAGCCTCCCGGGTGGACGACCAGATGCGCGCCTACATGGAGTCGCGTTCCATCGTGGGTCCCTGGGCTGTGGCCGAGAGGCTCCTGGTCTGCGTCAGCGGCAGCCCCTACAGCGATCGGCTGATCCGCACCACGAGAAGGCTCGCCGACGAGATGAAGGCCACCTGGCACACGGTCTACATTGAGACGCCCGGCGGAAACAAGCACACCAGGGAGAACCGGGAGCGGGTTTGGCGCGACCTGCGTCAGGCGGAAAGCCTCGGTGCACAGGTGGCGACCCTGTCCTCAACCTCGGTTGCCGAGGCGCTCATCGCGTACGCGGTAAAAAACAACGTCACCAAGATCGTGGTGGGGAAGCCGACCAAGCCGCGCTGGCGCGAGTTCCTGCGCACGCCTTTGGTAGACCAGATCATCCGCCTCTCCGGTTCCATCGACGTGCATGTGGTCAGTATCGCCGAGGAGCAGAAGGGTGTCCCGAAAGGCGCCTCCCGCCCCAGCGTTCCCGTACCCTGGCAGGGGTATCTGAAGAGCCTGGTTCTCGTGCTAGCCACCTCGCTTGTCTGCGAGCCCGCACACCGATACCTCGCCCCTACCAACCTGGTGATGGTTTACCTCCTCGCCGTGGTCCTGGCTGCTACCAGGCTGGGGAGAAAGCCCGCGATACTTACCGCGTTTCTGAGCGTGCTTGCCTTCGACTTCTTCTTCGTGCCGCCACGCTTCACCTTTTCGGTGACCCATACTGAGTACTTCATTACCTTCATCGCCCTCTTCACGGTTGGTATAGTCATCAGCACGCTGGTTTCACAGTCCAGCGAGAGGGCCGAGGCTATCCGGGAGCGTGAGGTCCAGACTGCGAGCCTCTACTACCTGAGCCGCGACCTGGCGGTATCCTCCGACCTTACGGGGATCCTGGGCGCCATGGTCAGGAACATTGAGGAGAGCCTCGGAGCACAGATAGCGGTGCTCCTGCCTGAAGGGGAGCGGCTGGAGGTGAAGATGGCGAGCAGCAATCTCACTCTCGACATGAAGGAATCGGCCGTCGCGGACTGGGCCTTCAAGAATCGCTCCGCCGCCGGGCGCGGCACGGGAACCCTCGTTTCGGCGACGCTCCTCTACCTGCCGATGCAGACGACAGGCGACGTGCTCGGCATCCTCGGGGTGAGGCTTACCGACGAGGCCGACTACACCTCGCCGCTTTCCCGCAGGCTGCTTCAGGCGTTCGCCACCCAGGCGGCTCTCGCCATCGAACGTGTCCATCTCGGCAAGCAGGCGGAGCAGGCCCAGATTCTCCTGGCGCGAGAATCCCTGGAACGCGCACTCCTGAACTCCATCTCCCACGACCTCAGGACGCCGCTCGTCTCCATAACCGGCGCGCTCGGCGCGCTAATGGACAAGCGCAGCGTGCTCGAGGCGGAGACACGGGAGGACCTGTTGGCCGCCGCCTGGGAGGAGGCGGGCAGACTAAATCGATTCGTCGGCAACCTTCTCGACATGACCCGCCTGGAGTCAGGGGCGTTGAAACTGAAGCAGATTCCCTGCGATGTTCAAGACCTCTTGGGCTGCGCCCTGGCTGCCCTGGAACCTCAGCTCGGCAAGAGGAAGATTGAGGTGCGTGTCCCCCCCGGACTCCCGCTGATCAGAATGGACATGGTCCTGATGGCCCAGGTAATAGTCAACCTGCTAGACAACGCCCTGAAGTACACACCACGCGACAGCTCCGTCGAGCTTGCTTCAGGGCTTGCCGACCACACACTGACCCTGACGATTTCCGACCGTGGTCCCGGCATCCCCGAGCAGGACCTTTCGAAAGTCTTCGACAAGTTCTATCGCGTACCAGTTCCGGAGGGTGCCGGGGGGACGGGACTCGGCCTCTCCATCTGCAAGGGAATCGTCGAGGCTCACGGTGGGAGCATCCGTGCAGAAAACCGTGACGGCGGGGGCCTGCAAATGATCGTAACGCTCCCCGTCACCTGATACTGGAGGAAATATATCGTGTCCAACCTGAAGTGTAATGCCAATCTGCCTCGCGTGCTTATGGTCGACGACGAGGTGACCATCCTCCGCTTTCTGCGCTCGGCGCTCGACACCGGCGAGTTTTCCCTTCATCAAGCGGATAATGGCCATTCTGCGCTGGCTTCGGCTGCGGCGGTTCGCCCAGACATCATCCTGCTCGACCTTGGTCTTCCCGACATGGACGGAGTGGAGGTGATACGAAGGATCCGGGAATGGTCGCAGGTGCCGATCATCGTGCTGTCGGTTCGCGACGGCGAAGACAACAAGGTGGAAGCACTCGATGCCGGGGCGGACGACTACCTGATCAAGCCCTTCAGCGTCGCGGAGCTTCAGGCGCGCATCAGGGTTTCACTCAGAAGGAGCCTGCAACAAGCGCCGGATCCGGTATTTAATTGCAGTGGGTTGGAGGTGGACCTCACTCACCGGCGTGTTGTCGTGCGCGGCGAGGACGTCCAGCTCACCCCGACCGAATACGAGCTGCTTCGAATCCTGGTGAACCACGCCGGCAAGGTACTGACGCACGGTCAGATTCTGAGGCAGATCTGGGGCGCCGCCTACGCTGAACAGCAGAACGTGCTCCGGGTTAACATCAGCAACCTCCGGCAGAAGATTGAAGATGACCCATCACGACCGAGGCACATCGTCACGGAATTGGGCGTCGGCTACCGCTTGAAGTGCGAGTAAGCTGAGACTGCATGGACGACTATCCCTCCAGCTGCGGGGATCATTCAGATATTTACCCGCACCGGTAGTATCATCGTTTTAATCCCCTCCCATTGCAGGCGGCGCTGAATCGCAAAGGAGGTCTGGTTGTGCAGCATCAGGTGGTAGATCTTAGGCAGGGGAAATACCAGCTGGCCGGAAAAGACTATGCTGTTCGGATATTGATCGCTGGTTTCGCGGCAGACCGCGGTTGCGGTTTCCACTACCTCGGTTCCGATTTCCATGCGGTACTCAGCGTGGAATCCGAGGCGCTTTGCCAGGTCGACGTACTTCCCCAGAGAGTCGGCCACCGAGCGTTCCAGCGCGTCCAGTTGCTCGACTCCCTTGAAGGACCCCGAGTCGATGACGGCAACGGAGACGAAGACCAGGTTCGTGAAGCATTTCCCCAGGCTGGTGACGATTGACAGCAGCATATGGACTCCGAAGCCGTTGTAGCCTGAAACCAGCAGGATCGCCGTCTGCCCCTCCGGCTTGGGAGGGCCCGGATCTACCCCTTCTTGCAGCGGGAGGTCCAGGAGCATTTCGTCCAGTTCCCTCATCGCCTTGCCCACACTCGTGTAGTGCCGCCTGATTCCGTAGCAGAGTGCGATCAGGATGCCGGTAATGAGGAGGGTGAGCCACCCACCTTCGGCAAACTTTTCCACGACGGTAATGACGAGTATTGTCAGGCAGAGCGTCCCACCCACCAGGAAAACGGACAGGTGGCGCAGCCACTGCCGGTCCTCCTTCCGGCGACGGATGAAATAGCGCGCCATGCCCACTTGGGACAGGGAAAAGGTGATGAAGACGTTGATGGAGAACATGACTACCAGCGCCGAAACCGACCCTTTCGTGTGCCACAGGAGCAAGAGCGCCGCCCCCCCCATCAACGCGACGCCATTTCGCATGGTGAGACGGTCCGACAATGCGGAAAATCTGTGGGGGAGCCACGAATCGACCGCCATGTTTGCCATGACCCGGGGACCGTCAATGAAACCGGTCTGCGCTCCAACGAGTAGGAGCGCCCCTTCCGATAGCAGTGTAACAAGCGCCAACAACCCTCCCGCAGGAAATGACGCAAAGACTTTCTCCGCCAGGGCTGCGTTCAGGGTCTTCCCCTCCGCCGGCGAAACGCCGGCAAGCACGTAGCAAAAGAAGAGTCCTCCGGCGGTCAGGGCGAGCGACGCCGCCATGTACAACATCGTCCGTCTCGCCGTCTGCACCTTTGGTTCGCGCATGATCTGCAGGCCGTTGGAGACCGCTTCCAGACCGGTGTAGGTCCCCCCGCCAAGCGAATAAGCCCGCAGGAAAATAAGAAGGATGCCCCACCTGCCGATGGTAGCCATATCCTTCTGGTATGATTCCTGTGTCCATTGCGACATCGCCCCCACATGGTCCGAGAAATTCGCCATCGCGGCGAAGAGGAGTAGGTGAGTCCCGATAAAAACTATAAAAATGGGCGCGAGGACGATGACCGATTCCTTCACGCCGCGAACGTTGAGAACGATGAGGAGCAGCAGCAGGACCGTCGCGGTGAGGAGTTTGTACTCCTGAAAGGAAACGGGGAGAAAGCTGAAGACAGCATCGACGCATGCGGCAATGGAGACAGTGATGCAGAGGATGTAGTCGAGGATCAGCGCACAGCCGGAAAGGACGCCGGCGGGGGGGCCGAGCATGTGGGAGGCCACGATATAGCCGCCTCCACCGTGAGGGAAATGCTCGATAAGACGGGTGTATGCGTAGGAGATGACGACAACGGTAAAGGCCGTCGCTGCCCCGAGCGCGAGACAGAGATAGGTGTGCCCCTGGATTGCGGCGAACGCTTCTGGCGGTCCGTAGGAAGAGGAGGAAAGACCATCCGCTCCTAGTCCGACCCACGCGAGCACCGGGATGAGGGAGAGCTTGTGAAACAGTGTTGGGTCCCGGATTTCCTTGGGGGCCCCGAACAGGCTAATCCGAATACGATGCCAGAATCCTTGCTGCCCGTCTCTCTGTTTCATGGAATCTCTCCACCGGAGTACCCTATCAAGGGAAAGTATATCGGGAGAACGGATTTTAACAAGGAACGAGTCAACACGGATCAATCAGGACTGAGACCTTCCCCTTTCGGTGATATACTTCGCCGGGATAGTGGATGCGTCACTTAATTGCCATCGGTATTGGCCCGAATGATGATACACATCAATCTTTCCGATCAGGGCGGCAGAAATGAATAACAGTGTCACAATTGAACAGATCGCATTCCTGCTCCTTGTTGCTGCAGTAGTGGCAATAGCAGCACGGCGGCTTCGCCTACCCTACAGCGCGGGGCTCGTGCTGGCCGGTGTTGTTATTGCGTTTCTCCCGTTTGCTTTGCAAACTCCGCTGACCAAAGACCTCATATTCTCCGTTTTCCTGCCGCCGCTCATCTTCGAAGCGGCTCTATATATCCGTTGGCAGGAATTGCGTCGAGATCTCCCGCTTCTATTCGCCCTTGTGACGGTGGGGTTGGTTTTGTCGGCAACCTTGACCGCGATTGGCATGCATTTCCTGATCGGATGGGAATGGTCAGGTGCGGTCCTTTTTGGCGCGCTCATCGCTGCAACCGACCCAGTTTCGGTGATCGTTACTTTCAAGGAAGCTGGAGTGCGTGGCCGTTTACGACTTCTCGTGGAATCAGAAAGCCTTTTCAACGATGGCACGGCGGCAGTCGTCTTCGGCGTTGCCCTGACAATCGCAACTGGAGGGTCCTGGAGCTCATTCGCTATCGTCCGGACGCTCTTAACAATGGTTTTCGGCGGCATCATCTGCGGGGCATTGGTCGCGGGAGGAGTATTGCTGATGGCGGGCCGGACTGAAGACCACCTTGTGGAAATTTCCCTGACCACCATTGCCGCCTACGGCGCCTTTCTTCTCGCCGAGCATTTCAGGCTGTCGGGAGTGCTGGCAACCATGACGGCAGGGATTATCATAGGCAACATCGAGTCACCGCGGGCCTTGTCAGCCAAGGGTCGGATAGCGGTCGAGTCGTTCTGGGAATATATTGCCTTTGTCGTCAACTCGCTGATCTTCATCTTGATCGGGATGCATGAGGCCAAGCAGAATTTCCAGGATGCGCTCCTGCCGGTAGTGGCTGGCATTGCCCTGGTGCTGGCGGGGCGGGCGGCGACCATCTACCCGTGCTGTGCCCTGCTCGGCCGTTTCTCCACCCCGGTGCGGATGAGCCACCGGCACGTTCTGTTCTGGGGCGGCCTGCGCGGCGCTCTCGCCCTTGCCCTCGCCCTCGGGCTTCCGGCGGAGATACCCCGACGAAACGAGATAGTTACCGTCGCCTTTGCTGTGGTCGCCTTTTCCATCTTTGCCCAAGGCCTGACCATGCCCCCGCTGCTGCGCAGGTTGGGGGAACTCCCGGCGACTGAAAACCCTGCAGAAAGACGCGATGATTAATGTGATCCGTGAGTAAGGAGACCTGCCTGTTGATCTATTCGACTAGGGTCTTGGTGGAAGAGGCGTCGAAACTTGGGCCAGTTCCCCCCGACATATCAACGCACATATGCTGCCAATAGCAAAACACACAAAGCCGACGCCATAGCTGCCAAGAACCATGACCCAAGCACCAAGAATGCAAATCTCATCGAAGGTCACCACTTTTCTTCTGTGATAAGAATCTCCCTCTATCAGTCATTGCATAATAGGTCGATCTATTATCAATCTATCTTTTTTCGCATTAATAAGGCGTTAAAAGGAGGGCAAAACCGTCAAGAAAGTATTAAACCCCCCTCGGTCTAGACCGCCTTAGCGGGACGTGCACCTCTAGCAGTTCTGCTTTTTCTCGTTGCCTTGACTGGTTCCATGATATCGACGGGCGCCTCTGCTGCGTCCGGCTCGGAAGTCAACGACTTCCTGGTACGGGACCGACGCGCCTTCTTGTGTTTTTCCTCGGCAATCGCAGGCTCGAAAGGCACCGGTATCGCACCCTCCGCCGTCAACTTCGCTCCACCCTCCGACTCGGCAATCTCCTCAGCGACCTCAACCAAAGTTGCTTCATGGGAAGATTTCCCCCCACGCCTTCTCTTGCGACGGCGCTTCTTCTGCCCCTCCTCCCCGGACGGCTCTGCAGTCTGCGCCTCGGCTGGATTTTCGTCCTGCGTCGAAGTGCGAAGTTCGCCCGGATGTTCGGGCTCGACAAGCCGGGAAAAGGCGGCAGCCGTATCGGTAGTTTGCTCTGGGGAAAGTCCCTCTGCAGCCGCGACCGAGACCACAAGTTCCGCCTGCGGCTTGGCATTTCCCTTCTTCCTCTTCTTGCGTCCCTCGGCGGCAACGGCTTCCTGGCCGAACACCTCTTCCTTGGTCGGGCGGGCAAAGGCTTTTTCCGGCAGTTCCTCCTGGTGGTGACTTTCCCTCTTGACGAGATCCAACTCCATCTGGTTCAGCAGGTAGGAGGGCTTCCCTTTCACCGTCACCTCAATGTCGTAGTCGGTCTCGATTCGCGACAGCTCGTGCCTCTTGCGGTTCAAAAGGTAGTATGCGACCTCGAGTGGCAGGCTCCCGACCACCTCGCCGATGGTCCCCTTCGCAGCCGCCGCATGCACCTTCCTCAGGAAGGAGAGAGCCATCGCCTCGACCGATTTCACCTTTCCCCTGCCGTCACAGTGCGGACATTCCAAGGTGCTCGCATAGTGCAGCGTCTGGCGGATGCGCTGCCGGGACATTTCCAGAAGCCCCAATTCGGAGATGCTGCAGACATTCACCCGGGCCTTGTCCCCCTTGAGCGCCAGCTTCATGGCCTTCTCCACTTCGACGTTGTGCTTTTTCTCACGCATGTCGATGAAGTCGATGACGATGAGTCCGCCTAGGTCGCGCAGTCTGAGCTGTCTGGCGACCTCTTCGGCAGCCTCCAGATTGGTTTTGAAGGCGGTGTCCTCCACACTCTTCTCGCCGGTCGACTTGCCAGAGTTGACGTCGATAGAGACTAGTGCCTCGGTCGGTTCTATGAAGATGGAGCCGCCTGACTTGAGCGGCACCGTCTTCTCGTAAATCAGGTCGATCTGCTCTTCGATCTGATAACGGGAGAAGACGGGGCGTTTCTCCTGGTGCATGTTGACTAGCTTCTCGAACTGCGGGTCGATCTCCTTCAGGCACTCGCGCACATCCTGGTAGACATCCTTGCTGTCCACCAGTACCTCATCGATGTCAGCCGAGAAGTAGTCACGGATGGTCCGTATGATGAGGGCCGATTCTTGGTAAATGATCCCCGCTCCCTTCATGGCCTTCCCCTGTGCCCTTACCCCTTCGTACAACGCGATCAGTGCATCGAGGTCCTTCTGGAGTTCTTTCCGGCTCCTGCCCACCGCCTCGGTTCTGATGATGTAGCCGTACCCCTCCGGGATGACCATCTCAGAGATTACTCCCTTGAGTTTCTTTCTCTCCGACTCGCTCTCCACCTTGCGCGAGATTCCGGAGGAGTCGCTTCCTGGCATCAGCACCATGTAGCGTCCCGGCAGGGAAGCGTAGGTGGTGAGCGCGCAGCCCTTGGTGTCGCGCTCCCCCTTTTCGATCTGGACGATCAGTTCCTGACCGCGACGCAGCACCTCCTGGATGCGGGGGCGCCGGTGGTGCTGGTCCTCGGGTGCATCATCGTGCCACTTCCAGTTTTCCGGGTGCAGTTCACCCATCTGGAGGAAACCGAGTTTCTTGAGGCCGACATCCACGAAGGCCGCTTGTAGCCCTGGTTCCACGCGGACGACAACTCCCTTGTAAATGTTGCCGCGGATCTGTTCGTTACCTGTGATCTCCACTTCCAGGTCGACAAGGCGTCCGTCCTCTACGATAGCTACCCGTGCCTCGTCGGCATGTAGCGCATTAATCAGAATCTTTTTTGACATGATGTATCCATTTCCTTTCGGGCTGGCATGGCCCGGGAACTCTATGATTAGCCTCCCCCTGATATCATTGCAGAACGAGTATATATGTTTATCATTTTATACCTTTTCGCGTTAAGAAAGCGTTAAAAGGGTGCAGGAACGCATTAAGGACGCATTAAAACCGCTAAAATTTGTTGAATGAACTTTTGGTACGGAGAGCATTTCAAATGCAAAGTGCGGGTGAATGAATCACTTTAATAAGCAATGATGACCGGCATCTTTTTGGTCTTCCTAAACCGGGGTGGATTGGTAAGGTTACCTCACATTTAGTCGCTGCTATATCCAATCTAAATTCTTTAAGTTGGGGTTACCCTCCATCCCGGCATGCGGTAGCCCCACTGCGAGTTAGTATCAAGGCCACAAATTTCTACGATTTCATGGCATTAACTTAGCAAATAATTGATGCAAAAATGAAACAGGGGATGCAAGAGGCATTAAGGGTAGTGAAAAAAGTAGACTTCGTTACCTGCCCAACGTGCAGTAGAACGACCAGGTGAACTGGCTCGCTACGCCCAGTTAGTCCGAATTTGACGAGTGCAAAAAGTCTACTATTTACACGCAAAAGCACTGCGAATTCAAATGTCGATTTAGTCTGTTTCCGATCGGCGTTGAATTTAGACCTTTTTTGGCGTCCTGCTTAACCCACCACAGTACACGATTCCAGCAGGTTACAGCCGATTAGGTGGGTCAGGCTGGCGCCGATGGTGGGTCAGATTTGGATCCGGTTCACAATATCGCCATACCTTCCATTCCTGTTTTGGTTTCCTGGCTATTTTTTTCGACTTCTCCAGCGCAACTATCCGGTTAAAACGTAATAATATTATTTTACTAGGTGGCTCGTCTGCTGTATATTCACATGCAGCTGTGAAGGATTAATGTCACCATCTCTTAGGCTCGTCGCTGTTTCTGCAGGTAGGCTTGCGGGTAGCGGCTAATACTCGTCCTGTTTGGCTCACTTTTCACTGCGGTGGTGACAAACTTCTTTCATCAGTCAGCCTGCCTTATGACTGTTCGGTTCAGAGGTCTCTGCATGTTGAGTAAAATTTTTTACATAACTGGCCTCCTTGTTCCCATGGTTCGTAGCGCTTCGGTGTATACGGGGTGTTATTTGGCGCTGTCCGTCAT
>Ga0209123_1004206_pt1 | contig 10057 bp, 8 predicted proteins | sample BarGraIncu00431A_FD_184500 | JGI IMG/M metagenome (GOLD analysis project Ga0209123, IMG submission 184500) | Arctic peat soil microbial communities from Barrow, Alaska, USA - Barrow Graham LP Incubations 004-31A (SPAdes) (version 2) | ecosystem: Environmental > Terrestrial > Soil > Wetlands >...
GCTCGGGCCAGCGCGTTGTAGCGCCGTGCCGCTGTCAGCGCCTCCGGGCGGCCCCAGCGCTGCTTGCGGGTCGATTCATATTTGGTGATACGGGCTTGTGCTGGCGCATCAGGCCCCGTCAAGCCCGAATCGTCGTACTTGCCGGTCAGCAAGCCAAAAGCCAGCGGCGAATACGCCAGCAGCGACACCTTGAGGTGGTGCATGGTTTCGTCCAGTGCGTTTTCCACGCTGCGGTTCAGCAGGCAATAAGCATTTTGCACCGTGGCCACGCGCGGCAAACCGAATTGCTCTGCGAGGCGCACAAACTCATGCACGCCATAAGGCGTTTCATTGGACAAGCCCACCGCGCGCACCTTGCCCGCTTGCACCAGTTTTTGCAAAGCCTCAAGTTGGGCGTGGATGGACGTGCCCTCATCTGCGCTGGCTGGCTGGTAATAAATGCCGCCAAACGCAGGCACCGAGCGCACCGGCCAGTGAATCTGGTACAGGTCAATCACATCGGTTTGCAGGCGCTTCAAGCTGCCGTCGCAGGCAGCGAGGATGTCGGCACCGGTCAGGTCAGCGCTGCCGCCGCGAATCCACGGCATGCTGCGCGCAGGGCCCGCCACTTTGGTGGCGATCACCAGCTTTTGCCGCGCACCGGGGCGCTGGGCCAGCCAGTTGCCAATGATGATTTCAGTGGCGTTGAAGGTGGCGGCGCGCGGCGGCACGGCGTACATCTCGGCCGTGTCCAAAAAGTTGACCCCGCGCTCCAGCGAGCGGTCCAGGATGGCAAAGGCCGTAGCCTCATCGACTTGCTCGCCAAAGGTCATGGTGCCCAGGCAGATCGGGGTCACGGATAGGTCGCTAGACCCAAGTTGAATGGTTTTCATGGTGCGGCGAAGGTGCGTAATTTATACAGCCACGAGTTTACGGTTTCTCCTGCTGCTGCACTTCAGCCCGCCCGTTGTTGGGCGCGCTGCGCCTCCTGCAGCCGCAACACCCGCCGCTGCACTTTGCCGGTGCTGGTCATGGGCAGGGCATCGATGAATTCAATCTCTTTCGGGTACTCGTAAGGGGCCAGCTTGCCTTTGACGTGGGCTAGCAGCTCGGTCGCCAGTTTTAGATCAAATTCGGCCCTAGCCCCCGTCCTTACTGCATAAGCAGCTATCAAATATGGATCAAGTGCAGCATATGCCTTTGCCCGTTCGCCCCGTTCCCGGTCAGGCTTGCCTGCCAGGACGGCAAGCCAGACACGGTTGGAGGGTCAAGCCAGGCACATTGGGTTGAGCTTGCCCAGCAGCACGCTGTCGATCAAAGCGTAATCATCGTTCTCGGGCAGAGCGTAGTGCCACCACTCATGCGCAATATGCTCGAAGCCTGAATCTTCCATGATCCTGAGCAACAGCAGCCGGTTGGCCTGGGCCTGCGGAGATACCTGCTCACTGAAATGGTGCGACAGCAAGGTCATTTCGTCAAAGCCCGTGCCCATTTCCAGGTCGCGGCCCTGGTCGTCAACCAGCGTCAGGTCGATCGCTGTTCCCCTTGTATGGTTGGAGCCAAGTTTCGGGTCGGCAACATAAGCCTTGTCGGGTGCGTTTTCCCAAAGCAGAACCTGCGCTTCATGGGGCCGGAAAGCATCGAATATCTTGAGCCGACAACCCGCTACGGCCGCGTTACGCACTGCCCGGCGCAAACAGATGTCCGCATCGCGGTGCAACAGGCACAAATGACGCGCATAGATCGCCCGGCCCGCAATGTTGTGGGGCGAGGCATAAACCAGATCAAGCACCACGTCATGCGTTTCGGGACTTACTGAAATCAGGGGATTAGTCATAGGTGAGGCTTGGTTTCGGTACCAAGAGGAGCAATAAACATGGGCGGGACATGGGTGCGGCGACTTTCAAGGATGAAGCGTTGCGGCCAGTTCGCCAGCCCGGTGACAGCGGGCCAGGTGCGCTTCAGACGCCAGTGTGGCAAGCGCCTGAACTTGATCGCAACCGGCAGCGGCGAACAGGCAGCGCTCACGGAAGAAGCAGCCTTGCGGCAGGCGGCGATTGCTCGGCAGCTCGGTCTCGCCTATCGGCAGGCCCGCATCCAGCGCCCGGCCGATCTGCGGAACAGAATCGAGGAGCAGGCGCGTGTAGGGATGGGCTGGGCGGGCAAGCACGTCCGCGGCAGTTCCCAACTCCACAATTTGACCCAGATACATGACGGCGATACGGTCGCACATGTGCCGGATCACCGAGATGTTGTGCGAGATGAGGATGTAGGTGAGCCCGCGGCTACGCTGCAAGTCGGCCAGCAGGTTCAGTATCTGGGCCTGCACCGAGATGTCGAGCGCCGAGGTCGGTTCGTCGAGCACGATCACATCGGGCGAAGAGGACAGCGCGCGGGCAATCGCGATGCGCTGACGCTGGCCGCCGGAGAACTCGTGCGGGTAACGGTCCATCTGCTCGCGTCGCAGCCCCACCTGTTCGGCCAGATCCCCGGCGAGACAACGCAGGTCGGCACTACTGCGCCGCTCGCGCAGGAACACCGGCTCGGTGATCACGCGCCAGGCCGGCAAGCGCGGGTCAAGCGAGGACTGTGGATCCTGAAAAACGATTTGCAACTGCCGGGCTGCACCGGCTGCCCACGCCATGCGGCCTTCGGTCGGGCGCACCAGGTTTGTCAGAACATTGGCCAGCGTCGACTTGCCGCAGCCGGACTCACCCACAATGCCAAGCACCTCCCCTTTCATGACGGAGAGATCAATGCCGTTGAGGGCGTTGACCAGCGCGGTTGGCCGACCCAGCCAGTCCGCGCCGATGGAAAAGCGGACCCGAATGCCGTCCAGGGACAGGAGCGAGGTCTTGCTCATGGGAGGGTCTCCTTGACGAGCCAGCAGGCGGCACGGTGGTTTTGCGGGCCGACGTCAGCCAGTTGCGGTTTGCCCGAGCAGGCGGGAGCAGCGTGTTCGCAGCGTGGGGAAAAAGCACAGCCTGAGAGCAGGCTCGATAGATTGGGAACCGACCCGGGGATGGACTGTAGAGACTCTCCCGGACGGACCCGTTCGGGCAGTGCATTGAGCAACGCGCGAGTGTAGGGATGACGCGGTGTGCCCAGAACGACGCCGGTCGGACCCTCCTCTACCACCGCGCCGGCATACATGACGTAGACGCGATCACAGAACTGCGAGACCACCGCCAGGTCGTGACTGATGAACAGAATGGCGGTACCCAGTTCGCGCGCCTTCGCCCGCATGAGTTGGAGCACCTGACGCTGCACTGTGACGTCAAGCGCCGTGGTGGGCTCGTCAGCGATGATGATCTTCGGGTCGCAGCTAAAGGCCAGTGCGATCAAAATGCGCTGGCGCATGCCGCCCGACAACTCGAACGGGTAGCGCTGCAAAACCTGTTCAGGATCGGCGATGCGCATGTCGCCCAGCAGGCGAATGGCCAGCGCGCGGGCCGCGCTGGCGCTGCAGCGGCGATGCAGGCGAATCACCTCCAGCATCTGACGCTCGATCCGCTGGGTCGGGTTCAGGGCGCTTAGCGGCTCCTGGAAGACCATGGCGACGTCGCGGCCGCGGATATCGACCATCTCCTCTTCCCGGGCTGCGATCACGTCGCGACCGAGCAGCGTGACAGACCCACCGGTCACGTCGAAGCGGCCTTCCGGCAGCAGGCGCATCGCCATCATGGCCGTCACCGATTTCGCGGAACCCGACTCGCCGACGATGCCGACGATCTCACCACGCCCGACCCGAACGCAGACGCCATTAACCGCCCGGACTGCGCCCTTGTACACAGGGAACTCGATGGAGAGGTCCTGAATATCCAGGACCGATGTGTTGGCACTTGTCATGTTAGCGCCCCTTCTGCCGCGGATCGAGAAGGTCGCGTACGCCGTCTCCGAGAAGGTTGAAGCCGGTTGCGGTGAACAGGATCGCCAGACCCGGAAAGGCCGAGTACCACCATTGATCCAGCATGTAATTGCGCCCGGTCGCGACCATGGAGCCCCATTCAGCCGTCGGTTGCTGCGCGCCGAGGCCGATAAAGGACAGCGCCGAAGCCATCAAGATGGCGCCGCCGATATCGAGGGTGGCCTGGACAATCAGCGGCGGCATCGCATTGCGCGCCACATGCCAGCGCAACACCTGCCAATTCGAAGCACCGAAGATTTGCGCCGCCTTCACGTAAGGCATCTCGCGAATCGTGAGTGCCTGGCCGCGGGCGAGCCGCACATAAAAGGGAATACGAACAAGCGCCATCGCCAGCATCGCGTTAACCAGGCTGGGGCCAAGCGCCGCAGCGAGTGCCATCGTCACGACGAGAGAGGGCACGGACAGCACGATGTCCATGATGCGCATCAGGATGGTGTCGACCTTGCCGCCCATGATGCCAGAGAGGCAGCCGAGGATGGTGCCGCTGGTGCCCGCGATGAAGACAACAAAAAAGCCAACGCTGACGGACAGGCGTCCGCCATAGACGACGCGGCTGAAGAGATCGCGGCCGACCTCGTCCGTACCAAACCAATGCGCCGCCGAGGGCGCCGCCAGACGGACCTTGAGGCTGATGACATTGGGGTCATGGGTCGCGATGAGCGGGGCGAAAACAAGCAGGATGAGAACGATGACGATCATGAACAGCCCCACAACGGTGAGCGGACTGCTGCGCAGACGATAGAGCAGGAACCCCCAGTTTGAGGTCTGGGAGGTATCGGCTGGCTTGACAGAACCGGTCGCGACCACGGCATGAGAAAGGCTTGCCATGTCAGTTAACCCCCTTGATGCGCGGATCGATCACCATGTAGACAAGATCGACCGCGAGATTCACAAATACGTAGGCGAAGGACACAACAACCGCGAAGCCCATGACGGCCGGAAAATCGAGCGACTGAATTGAATTGACGACGTAGGCGCCCATGCCGGGCCAGGCGAAAACGGTCTCGGTCAAGACGGCACCATAGAGTAGATCGCCAAGGGCCAGGCCCAATACGGTGACCGAAGGAATGAGCGCGTTGGGCAACGCGTGACGGCGAATGACCCGCCATTTTGAGATGCCGTTGGCGCGCGCGGTTCGCACGTAGTCCTGCTGCAGTTCGTCGAGCATGGCCGAACGGATCTGCCGTGCGACAACGCCCAAATGAATAAAACCGAGGGTGAAAGCAGGCAGAATCAAATGCTTCAACGTGCTTGCGAACGCGCCAAAGTCGCCAGCGACAAGGCTATCGACGAGATAGAGGCCAGTCACACGCGGTGGAGGCACGAAGCCGGAGCCAATGCGCCCCCCTCCGGGGAGCAGCCCCAGCGCGCCGTAGAACGTCATGATCAGAAGGAGGCCCAGCCAGAACGCCGGCGTTGAAATACCCGTCACCGCCAACGTGCGGACCACTTGGTCAATCGGTCGGTCACGGTACACGGCTGACAGCACCCCGAGCGGGATGCCAACCAGTGTGGCGAGAAGCAGGGCCACGAGCGCCAGTTCAATCGTGGCCGGAAAGAAGATAGTGAGATCTTCAATAACCGGCCGGTTCGTACGTAGCGAAATGCCGAGATCGCCGTGCGCGATGCCGACCAGGTAGCGCCAGTACTGTTCTGGCAGCGGACGGTCCAGACCCATCTGGGTACGGATACTGGCCACGATCTCCTCGCTCGCCCGGTCGCCAGCCACGAGTCGAGCCGGGTCACCGGGAATGAGATGCGAAATGGCGAAGGTGATGACGGAGACGCCAAGCACGACGAGCACGAGGAAGACCAGGCGCTTACGAATCACGTTCAGGAATGACATTGGCGGCCTTGAGCTGCAGGGGGCAATATGTGCGAGAAAAAAGCAGGCCACACCAGTCAGTACTGGTGGGTCCTGCTTTGGGTGCTCTTATTTGCTCTTGGACATCGTCCCGATGTTGTAGATCTGTTCCAGCATCGGATTGAACGCGAAGCCCGTCACCGAGTCGCGCATAGCGATCTGGGTATTCTTCTGGTACAGGTAGACATAGGGTGCTTCCTGGACCACGATCGCCTGAGCCTGTTTGTACAGCTTGACCCGCTCAGGCTGCGCTGTTGTGATGGCCGCCTTGCGGATCAGTTCGTCAACCTTGCTGTTTGAATAGAAGGACCGGTTACCGGCCATTCCCTGCTTCTTCGAGTCGAACCAGAAATTCATGAACATGTAGGGATCGGCAAAGTCGGGGCTCCAGTTTCCAACAGCGATTTCAAAGTCGCCTTTGCCGAGACGCTCGCGGAAAGTAGCGTGCGCGAGCTTCTCCAGCTTGACATCAATGCCGAGGGCAGCCAGGTTAGCCTGGACGGTCAGGCCAATCGGTTCCCAGCGGGGGTCGCGATCAGAATAGAGGAAGCTCAGCTTGCTTGGCTTCGATGCGGTCTTGGCGAGTTCGGCCTTGGCCTTGCCGATGTCCTGAGTAAACTGGAAGATCGTGGGATCTGCACCCCACATTCCCTCAGGGATTGGGCCGCGCATTTGCTTGCCTTTGCCCGTCAGGATGCCCTGGATGATGCCCGTGTAGTCGATGGCCCACGAAATCCCGCGGCGTACTTCCTGTTTGTCCAGCGGTGCCTTGTTATTGTTCATGTAGAGAATGGTCGTACTCAGGCTGGGGTACTCCTCAATCTTCAGACCTGGCTTGACTTTCATGGCGATGAGCTGATCAGTCGGCAAGTCCTCAGCAATGTCAAGATCGCCGTTCTCAAGCTGCAAGCGACGGGCCGACGCCTCACCGACAATCTTGACGCGAACCTTGGAGAAAGCTGGCTTTTTGCCACCGTAGTAAGGATTCGGTTCGAGGACAAGCGACTGCCCCTTCTCCCAACTCACCAGCCTGAAAGGTCCAGAGCCGGCGGTGTGGCCAGCGAGCCAGCCCTTGGCGGCATCGCCGTCCTTCGCTTTGGCTTCAACCTTCGGGTTGACAATGCCCGCACCGTTGTTGGCGAGCGTGTAGAGGAAAGGCGTGTAGGGCGTCGTCAGCTGAAAACGCACGCTCATCGGCGCAGTGACTGTCACCACTGTTTTTTCGGGGAAAGCCTCTGACGGGCCTTGTTTCAAGGTAAACAGGCGATCGAAGGTGTACTTGACCGCTGCCGCATCCACCGCCGCGCCGTCGTCGAACTTGTTGCCGGCCTTCAGCTTGAAGTCCCATGTCAGACCGTCCTTGGATACCGTCCAGCTTTCGGCGAGTTCAGGCTCAACTTCGGTCGAACCTTTGCCACCCACGATTTTGTAGCGCACCAGCCTCTGATAAGCATGGTAGGAGGCGGTCCAGTCGTTGTTGTCCATGGTGACGCCGGGGTCCAGCGTCTGGGGATCGGCCGCCTTGCCGATGACCAGAACGTCTTTGGCGTTCTGCGCCAGCACCGGGCTGGCAACAACGAAAAGCGCAATGAGCGCGGTCGCTAACGCGGTGGCCGCGTTAAACGGTTGCCACTTGCGCGGATGCGATAGTTTCTGGGTCAAAGTCATGTATCACTCCTTCTTCAAAAATGGCTGCGGCGGCCAGCCCGTCGTAGTCCAAAACAATTTACTTCGCTGAGGTCGAAAAATTCGAGCCTCATTTCAGATACTGGCCGAACAGCTTTTGAGCGTCCGATAACAACTTCATCTGGTCTCGCACACTATCGCCAAGCTCGTCAATGACATCCTGAATAAGCAGGCTGAGGCTGAAATGAAGCGCCGTAGTGGGTCGAAAAAAGAAGCCGGGTTCGGATGGCAAAGCCACCACATAGGGCGTGATGCTTGACGCCCAATCACATAGCTCGTCGCAAAAGATGATGACGTCCACGCCACGGTCGCGGGCAGCTTTAGCGAGCACGGGCCCGTTTCTTCCATACCGGAACGTATCAATGATGATGAGTGTTCTCTTGGGTGCCGGGTCGGTCAAGAGCTTGGCATAGACGCCGTCCGCTCCATCCAATTCATGCACGTTGGCTCTGACGTAGCCAAGACGCTGCACCAGGCCGTTTGCCAGATAGCTCATGGTCTGAAAGCCGGTCGCGTACACGCTGTTAGCGTAGGCGACCAGACGCACTATGTCTTGCCAAACCGGCTCTGCGCGGTACTCGCAGGCCCGGCTGGTGGCCGCCGCGGCGGCTTCGTAATGGGCATCCTGATCCGGCAGTGGACGTGAACGTCGAAACTCCTCGAATCGGGCACCAATCGCGTTGAGCTCGGTGCCGTAAAGTTGCCGCTTCACTGCATCTTTGGCAGCGGCGGCGCTTTCGAAACCAATTCTTTTGAAGAAACGAGTCACGGTCATGGGACTGACATGGGCCTGCTCCGCAATCGCGGCACTGGTGTCGACGACAACGGCCGTTGGATTGGCAAGCAAATACGCAGCGATGCGCCTCTCCAGCTTGGTTAGGCCAGCCTGATGACTAGTGATGAGGGCGGTGAAATCGTTGTTCATGAACTAACGCGATGGATTTACCTTGGTTTTGAAAGAGGCGGTTTTATTTCAACAGGTATTCTCCTAACATTCAATAACAAAAGATATGAATGAATCATTTTCAGGATTTGGCACCTTTTCGCAACGCCGGCGCCGCCATGGGTCGACGCCTGCTGATGGACCGGTATGTGCGCGAGGCTCGGCTAATCGCGGCCTTCAGCGCTAAAGGACCTTACAGCGTGAGCAATCTTGCCCTGTCTTCTTCCTGCAGCCGCAACACCCGCCGCTGCACTTTGCCGGTGCTGGTCATGGGCAGGGCATCGATGAATTCAATCTCTTTCGGGTACTCGTAAGGGGCCAGCATGCCTTTGACGTGGGCTTGCAGCTCGGTCGCCAGTTTTAGATCAAATTCGGCCCTAGCCCCCGTATCCAAAGGGCGAGCAGCTAGAAAATCAGGAGCTAGCACGACATAGGCCTTGACCACTGAACCGCGCGCCGGGTCCGGCTTGGGCACCACGGCGGCGTTGGCCACCGCCGGATGCTTGACCAGGCAGTTCTCGATCTCGCCGGGGCCGATGCGGTAACCGGCGGCCTTGAACACGTCATCGGCACGGCCCTGGTACCACAGGTAACCGTCGGCGTCACGCAACGCCAGATCGCCGGTGCGGCACCAGTCGCCGGTGAATTTGCCACGGGTTGAACTCTCGTTTTTCCAGTAGCCCAAAAAGAAAATCGGGTCCGCATCACCATGCCGGTCAAACCGGTTCAAAGCTACGTCACCGGCCACACCCACCGGGCACTCGGCGCCCGCATCGTCTATCACCGCCACCCGGTGGCCGGGGTAGCCCATGCCCATGCTGCCGGGCTTGGGCGGCCATTGGGCAGAACAATTGCCGACGATGTAGTTGATCTCGGTCTGACCAAACATCTCGTTGACAGTCACGCCCAATTGCTGCTGGCAATAGTCAAATACCGCGTCACCCACCGCCTCGCCCGCGCTCATGATGGCTTGCAGTTGTAGCTTGAACTGTTGGCGCACGGTGTGGCGCGCGCTGCCCGGATAAGCCTTCATCATGGCCTTGAGTGCGGTCGGAAACAAAAACGTGTGCGTCACATGGCAGTCGCGCATCAGATCCAGCGCCGTTTGCGGGCTGAAACGGCCGTTGTAGGCCACGATCGTGCGGCCAAAGTAAAGCGTGGGCAAAAGGGCATCCATCAGGCCGCCGGTCCAGGCCCAGTCGGCCGGGCTCCAGAAGACGGCGTCCGAGCCCACGGGCAAATCGCCTGGCCCCACGCTGGCCGGATTGGCGGCTGGATCAAAGCCAAACCAGTTCTGGCTGCAGACAAAACCGGTCAGGTTCCCAATCAGGGCGCGGTGGGGGATCAGTGCGCCCTTGGGGTTGCCGGTGGTGCCGCTGGTGTAGATCAACACGGCGGCCTCCTCGGCCAGCGTGGCGACCGGCGTGAAGTGTGCGTCTTCCTGCGCCAGCGCCAGCGCGTAATTGACATCGGCGCGCCCGTGGGTGGCCTCCAGATTGCCCACGCCCAGCACGTGGTCCAACACCGGGCAGTTGGCGCGCACCGCCTGCAAGCCTTCCAGCGCGCTGGCAGCGCCAATGGCCACCACGGCTTCGCCGTCATGCAGGCGAAATTCCAGCGCCTCCGGGCCAAACAGCATCGACAACGGCATCGCCAC
>Ga0209123_1004208_pt1 | contig 10054 bp, 12 predicted proteins | sample BarGraIncu00431A_FD_184500 | JGI IMG/M metagenome (GOLD analysis project Ga0209123, IMG submission 184500) | Arctic peat soil microbial communities from Barrow, Alaska, USA - Barrow Graham LP Incubations 004-31A (SPAdes) (version 2) | ecosystem: Environmental > Terrestrial > Soil > Wetlands >...
AGGAGCTTTTGTTATAGTAATAATATGCTTAGTAAAAAAGCAAATAACCACTAGATAATTATTAGTATTATAGTTATAATTTGACTTAGAAATGCAGTTTCATAAAGCTATATTTTGACGCACTACAAAATGGTGAGGCTGGATATCATCCATGGAGCTTATTTACAACAAAAAATTTCTATAGCTATAAAAATGTAAACAATGTTATCCCATATTCTAAAAATACAGCCGACCAAGATATAGCATTAGGTACGGGTTCTGTAATAAAAGATAAGGACGGGTTATATCATGCTTTTTATACAGGACATAATCCAACGAAATTACCTAAAGAAGCAATTATGAGTGCTACAAGCAAGGATCTTAAAAGTTGGACGAAGATACCAGAGGATACATTTTTCCCCTCAGAGCAGTATTCTTCTGATGATTTCAGAGATCCATATGTTATTTATAATGAGGATCATAAAGAGTATTGGATGCTTATAACAACTAGACAAAACAATATGGGCGTAATAGCATTATATACATCACCGGATCTTAAAAAATGGAATGATGAAGGAGTATTCTTTACTAATGATATGGGCAATGATTCAAATATGGAATGCCCAACCTTAATTAAATACGGAGAATATTGGTATTTAACTTTTTCAGATCAGTCCGCACAACGTGTTGTTCATTACAGAATAGCAAAGGATTCAAAGGGGCCATTTAACAAACCAAAACTGGATTATTTTGACGGTAACGGTTTTTATGCTGGAAGGCTTGAAAAGGATTCTAAGAATCTTTATATGTTTGGGTGGACACCAACTAAGGTGAATTATGATGATGCCGAGAAATATGACTGGGCAGGAAATTTAGTAATACACCAGATTAAGCAGAAAGAAAATGGTGAACTTTATCCTTTCCCTGTTGAAAAAATTGTAAAAAAATTCAATCACTCAATTAAGCTTGATGCACTTGCCCAAACTCAATCGGTAAAATATTCAAAGCAGGACTATTCTTTTTCAGGAGAGGCTTATGAGGTAGTAACTTTCTCTGAAATAGAAGGAATAAATAAAATCACAGGAAAAATAAAGATTAAATCTAAAACCAGTAGATTTGGGTTTATGTTCAATATGGGAAAAGATGGAATTTCTCCTCTGAATATTGTTATTAATAATGAAACAAAGCAACTCGAATTTTATAACGTTGCAACTGATAAAATTTTAAGTTCAGATCCTCAATCAGTAATGCCACTGGAATTTAAAGAAAATGATACTTTGGATTTCACATTGCTAACAGAGGATTCAGTTTCTGTTTTATACGTAAATAATAAAGCTGTGTTAAGCTCACGGATGTTTACTATGAAAAATCATAAATGGGGAATATTTTCAATAGATAGTAATGTTGAATTTGAAGATTTGAAGCTAAGTAAATAAGAACTGACTGCTATTTGAATTTCTTAATACAAGTTACGTTACCAAAGATTGCAATTTGTAGTTGAGTACCTTTATTTAATATATCTATGTAGAAATCATCTAATGATGAATCTCCAATTGTTACTAATGTTTCAGAACCAATACTTGTAATTTTACTGGAGATCTCTTCAGCTGTTATTTTATTATTACCTGCAAAAGATGCGATCAAATCTGCAATGTAACTTCTTTCATAAAATTAGTTGCTCTAATTTTATTATTTTGTAAGAATATTTCTTTGGTCACAAGTTTTCCTATTATTGTATTAGCCCTAAAATTTTACTGTGAAATGAGTAATTAATTAAAGGCTATTAAAGTTATTAAAAATACTAAAGGGAGCTCACTTTGTGAACTCCCTTTTTTAGACTGTTGACCCCTTATTATGGATGAAATTGTAAACAGTTTATCCTCTTATACATGATTTTCAAAATCGAGTTTTCTCATGATATCCAGATATATTTGATAGGTACTTTCCATCGTTTCCTTTGTGAAGCGATTACTTGGTCCGGTAAGAGCAATGCACCCAACAAGGGTATCTCCAGATTTGAAAGGAACGGCAAAACAATTCAGTCCTTTATCTACTTCTTCTAGGTCTGTTTCATAGCGTATTCCTTCTGAATAATGGCTAAAGACTTTGGAAACAGCAGAATTATCAGGTAGGTCAATAAAAAGGTCGTTATCCGGAACCACTTTTAATGGTTGTGTGGAGAGAACAACATCATAGTAATAATAACGTTTGCCTATTTTAATTTCGAAGTATGCAGTTTCGTCTACTTCTTTCACTAATTCGCATAATAGTAAGTGGATTTTTTCTGTCAAAACTGATTGTGTGTTGTAACATAAGCCCAATTTTAAGCTGTTTAGTCCAAGACAATAATCCAATCCTTTATTTGTTCTTGTAATATATCCGGTATGCTCAAGTGTTTGCAGCAAACCGAAAGTCGTAGAAGTCTTCAAATTTGCATACTCGCTGATACCATTTAATCGGACTTCTCCGTTATCAGCGATGTATGACAATATCTTTAATGCTCTTTCAACTGATTGTATATATTTTTTCTCTTCCATAGAATCACCCTCGTATCATATGATATTTATGTCTTATAATACCATATCAGAATCTGTTATACAATAAAAATACAAAAAAATGCGGCATAGTCGAAAACAAACAATTTTTACTATAATGCCGAATAAAAGCATTATAAAGTATAACAATATTTTATAATGCCGAAAATATTATTGACATATGCATTATACAGTGGTATTTTTAATATAGGTTACAGTATATGTAACAACAATTTATCGAAAGGAGAAGATAAAATGCAAAAAAAAGAAGTCGTAAAAGAACTTGAAAAAGCAGCACTTGAAATTAGAAAGAACTTATTGAAACTGTGTACGCAGCATGTTATCCATATTGGAGGGGACTTATCCGTAGCAGATGTTATGACTGTGCTATGGCAATATCAAATTAAGTATGATCCGCAGAATCCTAAAGATGAGAGCCGGGATCGTTTTATCTTATCAAAAGGTCATGCTGCTGCGGTAACAAGCTTTAATCAGGCTGCAATCGGCTGCTATGAAAACGATGACATTGTCCGGGAATATGCATCTGATAATGGACGTTTTGCAATGCATTCCTGTAATCTTATCAACCCTCATGTGGAAGCTTCAACAGGAAGCTTGGGGCATGGGCTTCCGATTGCTGGAGGATTTGCAGCAGGTTTGAAGTTAAAGAACAATACAACAAGCCGAGTATATGTTGTGATGGGAGATGGTGAGCAATCGGAAGGATCCATTTGGGAAGCAGTTATGAACGCAGTCCATTACAAACTTGGTAACTTGGTTGCCATCATTGATAATAACAGGCTTGGATTTGATGGAACCTTGGAAGAAATCACCGGTCTTGGGGATATTGCCGAGAAGTACAGGGTTTTTGGTTGGAATGTTATCGAAGTAGACGGTCATGATATTTCTGCAATCGTAGAAACATTTGATAATCTTCCTCCAGCTGATAATGACAAGCCAACAGTGATCATTTGCCATACTGTGAAAGGAAAAGCTGTGGACTTCATGGAAAATCAAGTGAAATGGCATGCTGGAAAACTAAGTCAAGAAAACTGTGAAGAGGCAATCCGACAGGTGGAAGAATCTTATTATGAAAAGTGGGGTGAAAGATAAATGGGTAAAACACAAAGTCTTGGAGATATGGTAGCTGTAAGGGATGTGGCAGGTAAGTATATTTCGACTCTTGGAAAAAAGAATAATAAAGTTGTAGTGGTAAATGCGGATTTAATGGGCACAAGTAGAAACCGTGGATTTTTTGATGAATTCCCTGAAAGAACTTTTAATGTTGGAATTGCCGAACAGAACCTTATCAGCTTTTCCGCAGGATTAGCTCACGAAGGATTTATGCCATATGCATTCACAATGGCACCGTTTATTTCGATGCGTGCCTGTGAACAATGTAGAACCGATGTGGCTTATGGTCATCTCAATGTCAGGATGATCGGTAACTATGCAGGTTATTCATCCGGTGTATCGGGCGCTACGCACTGCGCACTTGAAGATTGCGCTATTATGGGTAGCATGGCAGGCATGACGGTCTTGGAGCCCGGAGATCCTTATCAGGTTTGTAAGATGTTGGAAGCTACGCTGGACTATGATGGCCCTGTCTACATAAGAAGTGGCATTGAAGCCATTAGCCCAATTTATACTGAAGATTATGACTATGAGATTGGGAAGGCCATTATCACAAAAGAAGGGGATGACGGAGCTTTCATCTGTAGCGGCATAGTGGTTCAGTTCGCATTGGAGGCAGCTAAAATCATTAAAGAAGAATTAGGAAAGGATATAAGAGTTGTTGATATGCATACGATAAAGCCAATCGATGAGAAAGCAGTGATTTATGCGGCTAAAACCGGCCGGGTTATTGCAGCTCAGGATCACAATATCATTGGCGGCTTGGGATATTATACAGCAGCAGTCATCGCAAAGAGCGGGATATCTACAAAATTCGAGATTCTGGGGTGCCCGGACCATTTTGTTCCGATTGCAACTGCAAAGTATCTGTTTAAGGTCAATGAATATGATACTGACGGATTAGTTAAGCATATGAAGAAAATGTTAGTGGATTAATCAAAATCACTATAGTAAAGGAGAACTTCGAAATGATTAAAAAGAATTTGGATTTTACTGTTGAAAATGAAAATGCTGCAGATGGGTTGGGTAATTTCATTATGAGGCATGCATTGACAGGGTCAGAACTACCATCTCATGTCAAGCTTGTTTGTGAGGTAATCATCCAACCGGGAGAAGAATGCATTATTCATTAACATAAAGGTGACAGTGAGCTATATTATATCCTTTCCGGTAATGCAAAGTATACAGGAAAGGAAGGTACTTCTTATCTTGAAAAGGGCGATGTAACGTGTTGTTATGATGGTGAAACTCATGCAATTAAGTGTTCAGGTGATGAACCACTTTTATTTTTAGCATTCATAACTTATACAAAATAGTTTCTAAATTTAAAACAATAGACAGGGGATTATTTATTTTGAATGTCCGGTCTATTATTTTCAAGACTTGAATAAAAAAGCTATTTCAATCTCGGAAAGATTGGAATAGCTTAATTGTGATACGAATACCACTGGCTCATGGGTGGATTGACTTAAATATATAGTGAGAATGTTTCAGGTTCAGCAGTAAATGAAGAAATAGTAGCTGTTCCTTTTGTAAAGTATAAAACTGCAAAAATTCCATCGTCAATGTTATACATAGATTTTAAAATTGGAACAGCTTCAAGTGCAATTTCCTTTACTTCACGTCTATCATCATTTGCTACTTCTCCAGTAACACGAATCCATTGTCCTTTTTTATTCATACCAGAGATTTCAACTTTGGGATTTTCTAACATTTGTTTAAAACATTTTTTTGTATTGTTTGTGACAATGTATAAATTTTCTTCATATTCAAAGACAGCACCAAATGGTCTGACTCTTGGTTGGTCGCCTTCAGTAGTCGCTAAGTAAAAAACACCACTATCTTGTAAAAATTCTAATGCTTTATTCATAATTATTGTTCCTCCCATATATATATGTTAAAATTGACTTCACAGTAATAATACCATGTATATCTAAAATAACAAGTACAATCTTTAGATGATGTAAGTATCTAATGGATACTATGGAGGAGCTATAATGGAGAGTAACAATAGTCTTTTTGGGAAATGCCCATATTTTACAGCGCAAAAAGTATTTTCGGGAAAATGGTCAATATTAATTTTGTATCATTTGAATGATGGGGCACTACGTTATGGGGAGCTACAAAGAGGAATAGGGGATATCACGCAGTCTACATTAACAAAGCAATTAAGAATGCTAGAAGATTATGGATTGATTAGTCGATATGTTTATTCGGAAATTCCACCCAAGGTGGAGTATTCACTAACTGATTTAGGAAAGGCGTTCAATCCAGTATTAGAACAGTTTAGAATTTGGGGAGATAAGTATATTGAGTCTCTTAATAATGAATAGGTAACACTAAAAGCTTATCATCAGTTAGCTTTTGTTAAGCCAATATTCCATTGGGCAATATAACATATATAGATGACATTTAACCATTTACTCGAATACCATAAAAGTCTACTATTAAGATAGTCTTTATTTAAATGCTATTTCTATTATAAGGAGGAATTAATATGAAATTTGATCATGGTGCTTTTCAAGTATCAAATAAGTATAAAATATCGAGGCAAGGATTATTTATAAAATATGAAATATTAATTTAAATAAATTTTATAAGCTATGGAGGTTATTATGACAATTAGAGAGAAAATGAAAAATGGTATGCTGTATATAGATTCAGGAGAGGGTCTTGAAGCGGAACGTAAAAGGTGTAAAGAATTATTATATGATTATAACCATACACATCCAAGTGAAGAAACAAAAATGAAAGACTTACTGAAAAAATTATTGGGCGATATGGGTGAAAATATTTGGATTGAACCACCAGTACACATGGCATATGGTACAAACGTGCATATTGGTGACTATTTTTATGCTAATTTTAATCTTGTAATTGTAGATGATATTGATGTTTATATTGGTGAGCATGTAATGATAGCACCTAATGTAACAATAACACCAACAGGACATCCTGTTGACTCAAATCTTCGCAGACCAGGTACTCAGTTTTCAATTCCCGTAAGAATTGGTAACGATGTATGGATAGGTTCCAATGTAGTTATTTTACCGGGCATCACTATAGGGGATAATTCAGTTATAGGTGCTGGAAGTGTTGTTACTCATGATATTCCTGAAAATGTAATCGCTGTAGGAAATCCATGTCGTGTATTAAGGAATATAAATGAACGTGATAAAGAATATTATTATAAAAACAGAAGGGTTGAATAATTTTCAGTAGCATTTAAAAATACAATTAAAAATACTAAAGGGAGCTCACTTTGTGAACTCCCTTTTAAAATATAAAATATTTAATTTTTAATTAAGTAGAGTATAGTCATTATTTTTTAATTAAAGTATTTTTCTTTGTCTTTTACATATCTTAAAGACCTCTTACTTATAAAATCGTACTATCCTCTAAAAACTCTGAAAATTTAATTTGAACCATTGGACTATCCCCTTTCTATTAGCAAATTTTTTTGGTTTATCTAATGAAAGTTAATATTGATTTAAATTCTATTACTTTGTTTATGATGTAATAATATCATAGTAATAGATATTTGTAAAGAGATATTTTCAAATAATAATTAATACTATGTGAACAATTTTATTAATTAATATGAGTATTATTTATCTGGTGTTGCTTTCAGATAGACATTAAATCTGGGTTAATGGCATTATCTTAAGGGCTAAAAAGTAGTGTAAAGGAAAAATCAATGTGCTATAATAAAAATTATTAAAGAGTTATAAAACTACAATTTATGTAGTCCGGCGATAGAAAATAAAATACAAATATATAACCTTAAGACTATTGATGTAGAAAAGTGAGATATTAAGAATATCAAAAGGAAGATGGAGGTGTATTAAAATATGAGTATAGGCGGTATTGGAAGGTCACTATATGAAAGTATTATTAATAAGAAAGAAAAAATTTCTGTTGTAGGACTAGGCTATGTTGGCATGCCACTAGCAGTTGCTTTTGCAGAAAATGTTGATGTCATTGGTTTTGATGTTAAACAAGATAAAATAAAGCAATATAAATTAGGCAATGATATTACTAATGAAGTTGGAGATGAAAGGTTAAAGGCGACAAAAGTGCATTTTACATTTAATGAAGAGGATTTGCAAAATGCTAAATTTCATATAGTAGCGGTTCCAACACCTGTAAATGATGATAAAAGTCCAAATTTAACACCTGTAATTAGTGCATCCCAAATAGTAGGGAGAAATTTAACAAAAGGGTCTATAGTAGTTTTTGAATCAACAGTTTATCCAGGTGTAACTGAAGAGGTTTGTATGCCTATACTTGAAAAAGAGTCAGGACTTAAATGTGGTGTGGACTTTAAAATAGGATATTCACCAGAAAGAATAAACCCAGGTGACAAAGTTCATACAGTTGATAAGATTATTAAGATAGTATCAGGAATGGATGAAGAAACATTAGAAGAGGTTGCAAAGGTCTATGAACTTATTATAGAAGCAGGTGTTTATAGAGCTGAAAGTATAAAAGTAGCTGAAGCTGCCAAAGTTATTGAAAATTCACAAAGAGACATTAATATTGCATTTGTTAATGAGCTATCTATGATATTTGATAAGATGGGAATAGATACAAGAGCAGTGCTTGATGCAGCGGGAACAAAGTGGAACTTTCTTAAATTTAAACCAGGACTCGTTGGAGGGCATTGTATAGGAGTGGATCCATATTACTTAACTTATAGAGCTCAGCAATTAGGATATGAGTCACAAGTTATAATGGCTGGAAGAAGATTAAACGACGGTATGGGAAAATATATTGCTGAAAATACTGTAAAAAGTTTAATTAAGGCTAATAAACAAATTAAGGGAGCAAAGGTTGCAGTACTAGGGGTGACATTTAAAGAAAACTGTCCAGATGTAAGAAACTCAAAAGTAATTGACATTATAAGAGAACTTAAAGAATACGGAATTGATGTACTTGCATATGATCCTATTGCAGATAATGAAGTGGTTTTACATGAGTATGATATTGAGTTAACTGATATAAAGGATATTAATAATGTGGATGCTGTTGTAGTAGCTGTATCACATGATAAGTTTAAAGATTTGTCTTTAGAAAATTTAATACAAATATACAGAAATTATAATTATGAGCTGCAGGAAGTTGCAGTTTCACTAAATGAGGATTTAATAAAAGAAAATGTACTTATAGATGTTAAGGGCGTTTTTAATAAGGCAGAAGCCAAGGAAAAAGGATTTATTTACTGGAGGCTCTAAGCAAGATTTACTCTGGAATATTAATTTTTAAACATTTTATATATTTAATTTATTGATTTTAGTAAAGGGAGTTCATTTTTTGAACTCCCAGACTGCTTACAAACATAATTCTTATTTTATATTTAACTGTTTTACTGGCCTTGCCTCAATATATCCTCTATAGCCCATAGGTGCCAATTGAAATCTCGGTCCATCTTCATCTGCCCATTTAAAGCCATAAATCTCAGGATTATAAATTTTCATAGTATCCCATAGTTCGTTTATCGCTTCATCGAATTTTTCGTCATCAAAAGGCTGTCCTTGAAATATCATCATTTTGCAGGGGGGAAGGACGATTAAATCAAATCCTTCTGGGACTTCTCCTGCATAACTTATAGGAACTTCTACGCCTTGAGTATATGCTGACGTACCTGGTTTAAGCAAGTTTTCAGGCATCCACATTCCAATAGGTTCATACATAGCTTCTTTAATACTAGAAAGCACTCCCCATATATCACATCCTACTTCCTCACAATATTCAAAATAATCTGTGGCTTTAATACCACGTTTCAAAATTAATTTTCTTTCAGGACGGTCAATCACTTGTACAAAAATCGTATTCACATTAGAATTTTTAATCATGTTATCCTCTCCTTTTTGTATCATAAGGTAATAATCACGGATATTACTGGGTATAAATAGTTTTAGCGGCGGAGTATTTTTGCGGTAGTAATTAGGAGTCATTCCAAACTGCTTGGAAAACGCCCTTGTAAAACCTTCATGAGAGTCAAAGACGAAATCAAGTGCAACATCAATTATTTTAACATCCTCATCTCTCAATTTAATTGCCGCCCGAGATAAACGAAGTGCTCGAATGTATTCAAATGGTGTTTTGCCTGTTAATTCATTAAAAATTCTCGTACAGTGCCAGGGTGAATAGCCAGCTGCATTTGCAAGCATATAAAGAGTTATTGATTCGGTTATATGATTCTTAATATAATTTTGCATACGATCTACCGCATTTATCTTTTTCGGATTTTCCATGTTTTCACCTCTTAAATAAAGAAGTGCACTCTCGGAAACTCTTAAGGCATTGCTAACTCTTGATTCATTTTTGCTCAAAAATCAACTTCACCTCAGAATTTCTTCGTGCTATATATTGTACGGATAGCCTAGATAATTCACGCTATTCGT
>Ga0209123_1004209_pt1 | contig 10052 bp, 8 predicted proteins | sample BarGraIncu00431A_FD_184500 | JGI IMG/M metagenome (GOLD analysis project Ga0209123, IMG submission 184500) | Arctic peat soil microbial communities from Barrow, Alaska, USA - Barrow Graham LP Incubations 004-31A (SPAdes) (version 2) | ecosystem: Environmental > Terrestrial > Soil > Wetlands >...
GACCCTCAGTGGCGCCATCCTCGCCTCCGCAGCCATCATCTCGGGCGTCATCGGCATCGCCGCGCGGGCGCCGCTCGCCAACCTCGTCAGCGGCGTGATGATCGCCTTCTCGCAGCCGGTGCGCCTCGGCGACTACATCAGCGTCGACGACGTCTACGGCACCGTCGAGGAGATCCGCTTCACGTACACGTACATCCGCACGCCCGACAATCGCAGGGTCGTCATCCCCAACGAGGCCTTCGCCAGCCAGGTCGTGAACAACTTCTCGATGGGCTCGCCGGGGAGCATGGTCGCCGTCGACTTCGTCGTCCCGATAGCGAGCGACGTCGATGCGGTGCGCAGTTCGGTGCTGGCGATCGCCGACGAACTGGCGGCGGCACCCGACGGCGAGAGCAACAGCGTCACCGTAGAGGATCTGGGCGCGACCGAGCTCACGCTTCGCCTGCACGCCTGGGCGCGCGACCCTCATGCGCGGCGCGACGTCGCCAGTGACATGCGCGCCGCCATTCTGCGCCGGCTCCGCGACGACGGCGTGCTCGGCGCCGCGCGGGAGGCGAGCGGCGCTGCCGACTGACGTCGAGCAGGCGGCTGCCGGCCCGGCGGCGACGCGCCCGCTGGCGCGGGCCGTGGTCGCTGCCGCCGGCAGCCGCCTGCTCGTCTTCGCCGCCGCCTTCGTCGCCGCGACCTTCATCGGCATCCAGGACCTGCCCATCGGCTGGCGCTTCCCGGTGCGGGCCGAGGTGTTCCGCGGAGCGCTCGGCCATCTGCTGAACCCCTGGGCCCACTGGGACGGCGTCTGGTACATCAAGATCGCCACCGGCGGCTACGCCGACGGCGACGGCAGCACCGCGTTCTTCCCGCTGTTCCCCACGCTGCTGCGCTATGTCGGTCTGGTCTTCAGCGGCAACCTCGTCATCACCGGCGTCGTCATCTCGCTGGTCTGCTACGCCGGCTGCGTGTGGCTGCTTTACCGGCTCGTGCGGTCGGACTTCGACGACGAGGTGGCTTCCCGGGCGGTCGTCTATCTCGCCATCGGCCCGCTGTCCTTCTTCCTTCAGGCCGTCTACACGGAGTCGCTCTTCCTCGTTCTGACCCTCGCCTGCTTCGTCTTCGCCCGCGAAGGCCACTGGCGCCTCGCGGGCATCATGGGGCTGCTGGCTACGTTGACCCGCAGCACGGGAGTGCTGCTGCTCGTCCCCATGGCCTACTACTACTACGAGCGGCGCGGGTGGAAGCTGCGTCGCACCGACTCTCACGTCGCCAACCTCCTTATGGTGGTGGAGGGCATGCTGGTGTGGATGACGTACCTGAGCCTCGCCTTCGGCAAGCCCCTGCTCTTCTCGTCGGCTCAGGCGCAGTGGGAGCGTGGCTTCGCCTTCCCCAACTACACCGTCGCGCGAGCCGTCATCACGCTGGTCTGGGGGCTGCGGAAGCTGGTCTCCGCCGAGTTTTACCGAGTCTTCTGGGAGGTCCCCCGGCCGGGCTCCGAGTACAGCACGGCCGGCACTAACATCATCAACATGGTCTTTCTGGTGGGCGCCGCCCTGCTGCTCTGGTACGGCGCCCGGCGGCTGCCGCGCGCGTACTCCTGGTACGCCCTGGCCGCGCTCGCCTATCCGCTCTTCTTCCCCTCGCAGTACGTCCCGCTGATGTCGTACCCGCGCTTCACGCTCACCGCGTTTCCGCTGTACGTGGCGCTGGCCCTGTACACCCGCGACAAGCCGCGCGCGCACAAGGTAGTGGTGGTGGTCGGGCTCGTGTTGCTGGTGGCGCTCACCGCCAAGTTCGCGGCGTTCAGCTGGGTAGCCTGAGCGCCGGCGCGGGCTACGGCGTCTGGGAGGGCCGCGGCGACGGCGGCGACGCGCCACCACCCTGCGGCGTTCCGGGGTTCGGCGCGACTCGCTTGAAGACGTACACCCCGCTTTTGGCGTAGACCGAGATGAAGCGGTTGTCGAGCACCAGCTTGCCCAGCGCGAGCTGGTGCATCTTTTCGTCTTCCTTGTCGTAGAAGAACGGGTGCTTCTCGTCCACCAGCACCCAGTCGGCGCCGGCGAAATAGGGGAACACGTAGGCGACCCGTCGCGCCGCAAGCTGCGCGCCGGCGTTGTTGTTGGCGGAGACCTTGGCGCCAGCCGGGATCATCCGCACCGCCTCGTCGAGCGCGACGTCGTGAGCGGTCCGCGCGTAGTCCTTGCCGTCGTAGGCGGCGCCGGGCAGCGAGAACGGGAGCGGCCCCATGAAGTAGTTGCCGGCGAGCGCCGCGAGAAGGACGACGAGGGCGAGCGTCTCGCGGCGCACGCGCTGCCCGGCCATGGCCTTCTCGGCGCGCCGAAAGCCGCCGCCAAGCCAGCGCCAGAGGCGCATCACGCCGAGCACTGCGGCGGCGAAGAGGAAGGGGATCTCCAGCGCCGTGTAGTGGAACTCGACGCGGCGCTGGAAGGTGATCGCCGAAAGGGCGTTGAGGAGCAGCTCCGGAGCCGCGATGAGCACGGTGAGCGGGCTGAGCACAGACGTGAAGCCGAGGGGCCACAGGAGCTTGAGCCAATAGTCGAGGTTGCCCAGCGCGGCGAGGTCAGCAACGGTCTGGCCCGGATGAGTGACCGCCGTCGTGACCACCTCGCCGGCGCCCTGCCCGTAGTCGCCGTAGCGGGCGATGAAGGCGCTCTGGTCGCCGTTGTAGTGCGGGATGATCACCCACACCGCGACGGCGAAGTAGGCGGCGGCCGCGGCCGTCAGGATCAGCGGCCGCCACGACCGTTTGCGGATCGCGAAGTACACGCCCATCGTCCCGATCACCAGCGGCACCGTCTCCTTGCAGGCTGCCGCCAGCACGAGGAACGGCAGCGCCCACAACCAGCGGCCCTCTTCGAGGTACAGGAAGGCCCAGAGGAGCAGAGGCGTGGCCAGGGCGACAGGGTGGAACTCGTTGAGCACCAGAAAGCCGAGGGCCGGATAGAGAAGGTAGGCGCCGGCGAGCAGCGCTCCGGCGCGCGGGTCACGGGTGACCCGCGTCCCCAGGCGATACGCCGGCCAGGCGCCCGTGGCGACGATGACGGCCTGCAGCACGAGGAGCATCACGGGGCTCGGCCACACGAGCCAGGGGATCGCGAAGAGCGCCAGGATGGGGTCGACGTGCGAGCCGAGCCGCGACATCTGCCGCGGTTTGAGCTCGCCGGTCGTGATCTCGACAAAGTGCCCGTGCGCGGTGTTGTAGACCGCCTGGACCATGTTGCCCAGGTCGAAGCGGGCGTCCATGTAGGCGCGGTACTTGAGCCACGAGAGCAGGCCGTAGATCGCGGCGAACAGCACCGCGCCGGCGATGACGTAGACGGCGTTGCGGCGCAAGAGCCGGGCGCGCTCGGCGTCCTCGAGTTCGGTGACCGGAGCGAGGGCGAAGGGGCGGGCGGCGCGCCTCCGCGCCGCCTTCTCGCGGCGTCCGCTCACGCCGTGCCCTTTCTCCGGCGCAGGAGCGCCTCGCCCGCCACGACCAGGCCCACGAAGGCCAGCTCGATGACGGTCACCCACATGCGCAGAAGAAGAGCCCAGGCCAGCGCGACGCCGCCGGGGAGCTGCTTCGCGAGGGACGCCGTGAACACCGCCTCGCGAACGCCGATGCCGCTGGGAAAGACGAAGGCCGCCATGCCCACCACGTAGGCCAGGGCGTTAGCGACGACGACGAGCGGCAGAGCATCGACGGCGAGACCGGTCACGGCGCGCGCCAGGAGCCACGCGCCCGCGCCGGCCACGAACCAGCTGACCACGAAGTAGCCCAACAGCACCAGCACCGCGCCGAAGCCCAGGGTGACGTCCAGCGGGGGCCGCCGCAGCACCCGCAGCACCCACGCCGACAGCGGGGCGAACACGCGGGGGTGCAGAAGCGCCATCAGCACGGGGATGGCGCTGAGGCTCAGCGCCGTGACGCCGGGACGGTACTCCCAGAACGGGAACAGGATCGCCATCGTGACCAGCGCCGAGCACACCCCAAGGGCCTGCTCGTACACCATGGCAGCGGTCACCCGGTCCACTGGCAACCCCTGAGCGTGGCTCAGCCAGGCGCGGCTCAGGTACATGAAGACGTTGCCGGGGATGTAGCGCGCGAGGATCGACTTGGCCCAGGTGGCGGCGGCCACCGGGAGCGGACTGCGCAGGGCGAACCCGCGGAGCAACAGCCACCAGAAGACGATCTGCATGAAGTAGAACAGCAGAAACGCCACGGCCGAGAGCGCGAGCCACCCGGGGCGCAGCGTCCAGTCGTAGTCCTTGACGCTCGCCCAGGAGCGCACCAGATAGGCGGCGAGGAAGTACACGGTGGCCGCCACCAGTAGGACCTGGGCGACGCGCAGCAGCGGACGGAGCCAGGGGCGCGCCGGACGCTGCGGCGCCTGGGGCGGCGAGGCGGCCGACGGACCGGCGGGCGGCGGCTCGAAGGCGCCGCTCACGTCGTCTCCAGCGCGGCGAGCAATCCGCCGGCGATGAGCGGCGGCGTCAGCGCCCGCCGGTACAGTGCGAGCGCGGCGACGCCGAGCCGGCCGCGCTCGTCGAGAACGAGCAGGCGCCGCAGGGCAGCCGCCAGGGCGTCGCCGTCGGCGGCCGGCACCAGCAGCGCGTCCTCGCCGTCGTGCAACAGCTCACGGGCGCCCGACGTGCCGGCCGTCACCACCGGGCGGCCGCAGGCCAGCGCGTCGTACACCTTGTTCGGGACCACGCGAGCGGCCTTGTCGGAGCCGCCGAAGACGCCGAGGCAGATGTCGGCGGCCAGAGTATGAGAGCGGAGCTCGGCCGGCGACAGCGCGCCGAGCCACTCCACGTTGGCGAGGCCGCGACGGGCGATCTCGACGCGGAGCGCGCCCGAGAGCTGCCCCTCGCCGGCGAGCACGAAGCGGAATGGCTCGGCGCGCAGCAGCTCGGCCGCCGCGAGGACGGTCGCGGCGCCGTGCAGGGGGCTCCACTTGCCGTACTGGAAGACGGTGACCCGCTCGCCGTGCTCGAGCGGGCGCGCGCCGCCGGTGGCCTGCGGCGCCGGCAGCGCCCCCACGGGCACCACGGCGAGCTTACGGCGAGGGAGCGCGAACTCGGCCTCGTAGTAGGCCGCGTGCGCCCAGGTGTCGGCGAGCACGAGGCTGGGGAGGACGAAGGCCGCGCGGTCGACGGCGCGCACGGCGCCCGCCTTCCAGCCGCCGGCTGCGACCAGGCCGCGATCTCCGGCGAACGTGTCCCAGAGCGACACCAGCGGGTCGAACACGAGCCGCGTGTGCCGGAAGGCGGCCAGCACGCGGCCGAACGGCACCATGAAGTGCCCCGGGTAGCCGACCACGACCGCGTCGATCTGGAGCCGGCGGCGGTGCTGCGCGAACAGCCGCGCGTGAGCCTCGAGGACCCCGGCCGCCAGCCGCACGACGCCGCGAGGGGTCGCCATCTGCGCCGCCGTCAGCGCCGGCAGCGGCGTCTGGAACTCAAGCACCGAGACGCCCAGCTCTCGCAGCCCGGCGATGAGCACGGCGTTGCGCGGGTAGGCGGGGTCGTACGTGCCGAAGTAGGCGACGGCGCGGGTCACGGCTCGTCGGCGGCGCCCGGGGCGACGGGAGCCGGGGCGACCGCGGCGTCTTGTGGAGCGGCGGCCCCGCGAGCGGCCGGCGCCACGGGCGCTGCCGCGCCCGCCCCGCCGGCGCCCACCACGAGCGCGACCTGTGCGACGTCGGGTCCGCCGCGGGCCCGTGAGTTGGCGATGAGCTCGCCGATCAGGCCCAGCGACAGCAGCTGCACGCCGACGATGATGAGCAGCGCGCCCAGCAGCAACAGCGGGCGCTGCCCGATGGGGTTGCCGAAGACGAGCTTGTCGACGCTGAGATACAGCTCGACAAGCACGCCGATGAGGATCAGCAGGGTGCCGATGCCCCCGAAGAGATGCTGCGGGCGGTGCTGGTAGCGACCGAGAAAGAGCACCGTGAGAAGGTCGAGATAGCCGCGCAGGTAGCGCTGCCAGCCGTACTTGGACTTGCCGGCCGTGCGCGGCCTGTGACTGACCGGCTCCTCGGTGACGCGAAAGCCGGCCTGCGCGGCCACGACGGGGATGTAGCGGTGCTGCTCGCCGTAGACATGGATCGTGTCCACCACGTCGCGGCGGTAGGCCTTGAGGCCGCAGTTGAAGTCGTGCAGGGGGATCCCCGAGGTGCGCCGCACGGTCCAGTTGAAGAAGCGCGAGGGGACGGTCTTGTTGAGCGGGTCCTGGCGGCTCTGCTTCCAGCCCGAGACCAGGTCGTACCCCTCGTCCAGGCGCGCGATGAGACCGGGGATCTCGGCGGGGTCGTCCTGGCGGTCGCCGTCGAGCGTGACCACGTAGTCGCCGCGCACGGTCTCGAAGCCGTGCGCCAGCGCCGCCGCCTTGCCGAAGTTGCGCCGCAGCTTGACGACGCGCACGTCGTCACGGGCGGCGGCGAGCCGCTCCATCGCGGCGAACGAGCCGTCGGTGGACCCGTCGTCGACGAAGACGACCTCAAAGGCCAGGCCGGCGGCCCCAAGCGCCGCGTCGATCTCCGCGACGAGCGGCTCGATGCTGTCGGCCTCGTTGAAGACCGGGATGACGAGTGAGGTCAGGGCAAGCATATCGGCTCACTAGGATACAACGTCGCGACGTACGGCGATGGGCCGGGCGCGCGTTCGCGCCCCCGGCCCATCGCCCGGTGTGGCAGCTTTTCGCCGGACTCACTCGTCCAGGCCCTCGTCCTCTGTGATCACTCGCACGGTGCTGCCGTCGGCGCTCAGCGGCCGGCGGTGAACGTCCTCGTAGGCCGCGCGACTGTCGCCCGCGAACGCGTCGCGGACACGCCGGCCTATCACCTGCACGTCGTCGCTCACGCTGCTGTTGAGCAGAGCCGCGAGGTGCGGGTTGTTGACCTTGAGCTTGACGCCGAAGAACTCGACGCTGCCGGGCCCGTCGCTTGTCTCGTCAACCGCCATCATGTGCACCATACCATTCCTATCGGCGCCCCAGACTTCTAGGTTTAGCCGCCTAGACACATGTTCCTGCCGCGCGACGCCGAACGGAGGTCGCGCGGCCCGCGTCCCCTTGGGGACGGGAGTGGGCCGCCCCGCCCCTTCTCGTCACGGTAGCCGCAGCAAGCGGGGCTTGGTACGATGGAGCACGGCCTCCCGCACCAGCGCGGGCGAGTTGGAGGATGAGGATGGGCAGGAAGATCTGGCTTGCGCTCGCGCTCGCCGTCATCGTGGCAGTGAGCTTCGCCGCCGGCGCCGTTGCGGTGAAGCACAAGGCGGCGTCGGATCCGCGCCCGAAGACGGTCACCAAGGGCCTCGACTACTTCCACGCCCGCCAGAAGGTCGACGGCGGGTTCGGCACCATGGCCACCACAGCGTGGGTCATCCTCGGGGCCGTGGCCAGCGGCGACCGCGTCGGCTCCACTATGCGGACGGTCGACGGCAACAACCCCTTCGGCTACCTCCAGGCGCACAGCCACGAGGCGGCCGCCACTGGCCCCGACGTCGACAACGCGCCCGTCTACTACGCACGGGCGATCATGTCCTACGTCGCGGCCGACCACGCCGAACGCGTGTTCGTCGCCGGGACCCCGCGAATCGACCTCCTGGCCAAGCTCTACGGCTACCAGGACACGGAGGGCAGCTTCTCGCCGTCCGCCTCGAGCCGCACGTTCCAGGCCGTCCACACCACCGCATGGGCGATCCTCGCCATGCAGGCTATCGGCGAGAGCGGGACGGAACGGTTCAAGCTCGCCAAGCAGCGGCTCGCGACCCAGCAGCGTGCGGACGGCGGCTTCCCGGCGCAGTCCGGCGATCCGTCCAACTGCGAGGACACGGCGGTGGCGATCCAGGCGCTGGTGCTCGCTCCGGACGGGCCCCCCTACCAGGCCGTGATTACGGCGGCCCGTCAGTACCTCAAGACCAACCAGCGCGCCGACGGCGGGTTCCCGTACAAGCCGGGGACCGGTACCGACGCCTGGGCCACGTCGGCCGCCATCCAGGCCATCCTCGCCATGGGCGAGAAGCCCGACAGCGCTTACTGGACGAAAGGCGCGAACACGCCCAAGTTCGCGCTCGGCGCGCTCCAGCAACAAAACGGCGCCTACGACAAGAAACGTGGCGACGACACGGGGCCGCTGCCCACCACCAGCTGGGCTCTGGCCGCGCTGCGCAGCAAGCCGTTCACCACGTTCCCGCGAACGCGGCCTCCCGCCCTCAAGGCCTTCGTGTTCCGTCCGCAGATGAAGTCCGTCTTGCCGAAGAACGGCCAGAAGTACACCAACACCCACTCGGTGCTCATCCGCGCCACGTACGCCGACGGCACCAAGGGGACGGGCGTGAACCCCAAGGCGTGCCGCGTCTACGTCGACAACGTCAACAAGACGAAGCCGGCCGACATCGGGCGCTACGGCCTGCACCTGCAGCTCAAGAACGTGCCCGACGGCGTCCACACGTACAGGCTCGAGATCGTCGACCACGCCGGCAACGTCAAGAAGGTGGAGCGCCGGTTCACGGTAGCCACACCGGCGGCGCAGCCCGCCCCGGCGCCGACCTCTGTGCCCAACCCGAACCTCACCTCCATACCGCCCGCCACGATCCACTCCACGCCGAAGTCGACGTCCACGCCGACGCCGTACACCACTCTGACGCCCCCCGCCTACCCTTCGAGCGACACGACGGGCACCCCGACCCCGTATCAGAGTGGCGGCTACCCTGTGACCGGCGTGCCGGTCGCGTCGCCGAGCCCGTCCGGCAGCCCGGGCGCCGCGAGCGGCGGCGACTCGGGTAGTGCTGCGGGCTTCCTCGGTGGTACTCTGCTCGCCATGCTGCCCATCGGCGCCGCCATCTCGTACCTCGCCCTCCGCCGTCGCGAGCAGGCGCTCAGCGCCGCCGGCGAAGGCAAGGGGCTGAGCGGCGGCGGCAGCGCCTGGGAGCGTCTCAAGGGCGCCCTCGGCAAGTCCAAGGACCTCGTGAAACCGGCCGGGAGGTAGGCAGAGCGTGAACGGGCTCCAGCAGGTGATCTACGATGCCTCGCGCGTGCTCCTCTGGCCCGTGCTCATCGCGGCGCTCGCCTGCCTTCTCTGGGTGCTCATCGAGTTCGGCTTCTTCCTCTACGAGTTCTACCTGCGCTTCCGGTACCGAGACCTCGACGCACTCGAAGCGCGCACCCTGCGCGCGCGGAGGGCCTTCCAGGACGGCAAGCCGCGCACCGCGTACCGCTATCTCCAGGAGAACAACTACTCGATCGTCGTCGCGCGCTTCCTGTTTGACCTCATCCGCAACTACCAGGCGGAGCGCCTGGCGGCCAAGCCGCTCAAGCTGCTGCAGGACTACGAGTTCTACACGGTCAAGCGCCTCGAGCGCACGCGCATCCTCGTGCGCGTAGGCCCGATGCTGGGCCTCATGGGCACGCTCATCCCGCTCTCGCCGGCGCTCATCGGCCTGGCAAGCGGCAACACCACTCAGCTCGCCGAGAACCTCACCACGGCGTTCTCGGTCACCGTCATCGGTCTGCTCATCGGCGGCATCGCCTTCGTCATCAGCATCGTCCGCGACCGCATGTACTCGCAGGACATCTCCGACATGGAGTACCTGCTCGAGCTTCTCGAAGGCGGGGCCGACCGCCTGCAGTCGGGCCGGAGACGCAACAAGAAGGGCATCTGGGACGCCGACCCGGTCGTCGAGTACGAGGCCGCCGTCGAGGACGCGGACAAGACGGTGGCCATCCCCGTGCTGCTCGAGACGCCCAGGGAGCCGCTCATCCCGTTCGCCTCCGGCGACGGTGGCGAGGCACCTGTCGCCGCCGCGCCGCCGGTCGTGACGCCCGCTCCGGCGGCCGGCGAAGCGCCGCCGCTCACCTTCGACGATCCCGCCATGGACTGGCGGCGCGACGAAGACCCCTTCGCCGACCTCGGACCCGTGGATTCCAAGCCGCCGGCCGGAGGCGCGTCCGCGCCCGGCGCCGGCGCACCGCCCGCACGTCGCTGAGGCCGCCATGCCGGCGTCCGACGACCACCCCACCATCAAGAATCTCGGGACCGTCTACGAGCCCCGCGGTG
>Ga0209123_1004211_pt1 | contig 10047 bp, 9 predicted proteins | sample BarGraIncu00431A_FD_184500 | JGI IMG/M metagenome (GOLD analysis project Ga0209123, IMG submission 184500) | Arctic peat soil microbial communities from Barrow, Alaska, USA - Barrow Graham LP Incubations 004-31A (SPAdes) (version 2) | ecosystem: Environmental > Terrestrial > Soil > Wetlands >...
CCAGTAGCCCCAGTAGCCCCAGTAGCCCCAGTAGCCCCAGTAGCTCCAGTAGCTCCAGTAGCCCCAGTAGCCCCAGTAGCTCCAGTAGCCCCAGTAGCTCCAGTAGCTCCAGTAGCTCCAGTAGCTCCAGTAGCTCCAGTAGCCCCAGTAGCTCCAGTAGCTCCAGTAGCTCCAGTAGCCCCAGTAGCCCCAGTAGCCCCAGTAGCCCCAGTAGCTCCAGTAGCCCCAGCTCCAGTAGCTCCAGTAGCCCCAGTAGCCCCAGTAGCCCCAGTAGCTCCAGTAGCCCCAGTAGCTCCAGTAGCTCCAGTAGCCCCAGTAGCCCCAGTAGCTCCAGTAGCTCCAGTAGGCCCAGGTGCCCCAGTAACCCCACATGTTGTGGTGATGTTAATTGTTGTATTGAATGTTGGGTTGAATGATATACTCAAATTGATTCTCCTCCTTAGATTATTCGTTGTAACCGCCGGTAAACCGGGTTGAGATCTTCGGCACAAACCTAAACCGATGGATTGTGGTGAGAGGGCTAGTACATTATATTTTGCTCGTCCTGTTTTGGTTACTAAATATTGCAAGTGATTATCCAATTGCTCAAAAACACAAAATCAGGCGTCACCTGATTTTGTGTTTTTGTTTGTGGCTTTTGTTGGTGCAGTTGTTAAAGTAGCTATTGATTTTCCTCCTTGAATTTTTGAAAAAGAAAAAGCCATTGATTAAAGTCAATAGCTTAAAGGAACGTAATAATTCGGTGAGAAATGCTAAACCAGTAACTTTGATTCAATCATGAAGCAAATAAGATACAAAGGGACTTGTCTAAAACACAAACTGTATTTACGGCACACCAAGCCAGTAATGCTCCTATAACAAATGTTGAGGGAGTTACTGGCTTGTTATTATTCCTAATAAATTTTAAGGGAAGATAGTTAATGCAGTTATAGACGGTTGATCAGCGCTCTTCCGAAAAACGGTAGGTCCAGAAAGACTCTTTCAAGAGCATGTGACTAAACTGATTTTTGGAGGACTTTTCTTTGTTCTGTCCACTCGCAATACGAGACAGAAACATTTGGGATTGTGATTTATGGGCTCGTACCGCAGCCAGCTTCACTTCGGATACATCTGAAATATCATTGACGACATCCGGCGGGCCGAGCACATCTTGGGTGTCGTGCGAAAAAGCATGGGCGTACACGACAGGGCGGTCCTGGACAGAAAGACGAGCAATGGCTCGGATAGTCACATCACCGAGTGCATTGTGATCTGGATGCACTGCATATCCTGGATAGTGGGTAAGGACCAGGGAGGGCCGAATCTCGCGGAGGATCCGCCCAATTCTATCGATTAAGATTTCTGGGTCTTCAAACTCTATCGTTTTATCTCGCAACCCGAGTTTAATCACGTTTTTGATGCCAATAGCTTGGCAAGCCTCCGCCAACTCTGCTTCCCGAATATGAGGTAGCGATTCTCGGGTGGCAAAGAACGGTTTTCCCATGTTGCGTCCCATTTGGCCCATAGTACCGCAGACATAAGTGATAGGAACACCCGATTTGGCGAATTGTGCTATGGTTCCGCCACAGCCAAACGTTTCGTCGTCTGGATGTGGGAAAACTACGAGAACATGTTTTTCCAAAGAATTATTCCTCCCACGTTAATCAAAATCTCAATGAAAACTCTAAACACCCGTATACAGCGGCTAGGCAACAAGTTTATTGTTCAAATGGAGATAAACTAAGTTCCAGAGCTACAGCCAATCGTCCTTCTTGATCATGCCCGGCGAGCAAGAGCTGATCTTCTTGCTCCATCTCAAAATCGGTCAGTCCTTCGGCGTAAACCCAGCCGAATTCCATCTTGAGTCCGACTCGGTAAGGGCCGTCACCTGTGATGATCCCTCGGGTAAAGTTGATGCGACCATTGCGAATATATGCACCAACTGTCATTTTGCTCTCTTGACTATGGACCGCGTAGGCTCCGTTGGTCGTCTCCAGGTGGAGGTATACTTCGCGGTTGAGAAAACTCTCCAGCGCAGGTTGCACAATCGACTTATCAATTGGGTTCATGAACTATCCACCACCTTAACCAATGCTTTTTGTCTTATTATATACTATTTTGCTGTTATTAACATGGAGTGAGTTCTTTAGAGAAAGAACCTAATCGTTACCCACTTAGGATACCCCTCTGATAATTATTGTAGTATACTAACGTATGTCCGTTAAACGGGTATAGGTGAAAGCTATATGGAAAAAATATATAGGGTAAGCAAAATAACTATTAAAAGGTGGAACACAATGAGAAATTTGAAAATGACTATAGAGTATGATGGTTTTAAATACAAAGGCTGGCAAAAACAAAAAGATAATGATCTAACAATTCAAGGTAAAATTGAAGCAGTACTATCTAAAATGGCAGGAGAAGATATTCAGCTAGTGGGTTGCGGAAGAACAGATTCAGGCGTACACGCTGAGAATTACATCGCAAATTTCCATACGAAATGTTCTTTCAGCACAAACGCTATGTTGGATTATTTATATGAGTATTTACCCGAAGATATAGGGATTAAATCGATCGAAGATGTAGCTGAGAGATTTCATGCAAGATATAATGTGAAATCAAAAACCTATGTTTATAGAATAAATACCAACAAATTCAGAAATGTCTTTAATAGGAAGTATATTTATCATCTCGCAGAGAAATTGAATATAACTGAAATGAGAATGGCTTCAGAGGTTCTAATCGGAAGCCATGATTTTAATAGTTTTCAGAACTCAAGAAAAAGTGACAAATCAACTATTAGAACGATCTATTATTTAAACATAAATGAAAATAATGGTGTTGTAGAAATAGAAGTCAATGGAAACGGATTCTTATGGAATATGGTAAGAATAATTGCTGGAACCCTCATAGAAGTGGGTAAAGGTAATCTTAAAGCAAGGGATGTTGAAAGAATACTAAATGAAAAGAAACGATGGGAAGCTGGACCTTTAGCCCTAGCAAAAGGTCTGTTCTTAAAAGATGTTCAATACTAGGATTTCCCTTGGCAAGAAGTGAGATAAAGTATATCCATTAAAGAAGATATACTTTACAGAAGTACAGAGCGATAGTGTAGAAAGAGAATAACCCTCAATAGTTTGTAGGACTATTGAGGGTTATTCTCTTTTGAGCTATGCCCATCGACTATTATTTTGCTGAAGGGTTTAGTTTGGGTTGCCCTTTCGGGAGGTGCCCTTCATTTACATGGCAGGCTACACAGTTAACGTTTGCATCGATCATAGGTTGGTGATATATGGGAGGTGCGTTCGGACTGGATCCCGGAACTAACGTAATGTTCTTGGCTGTCGGGTACGCACTATCTTTACCGGTATGGCAATCTATACAACTTTCAAGATGAGGTGTCCATTCAAATTTTTCGGGAACCTGATTAGATACGTGCAAATAGACCTCTTTATAACTTCCGATTTTTCGAACTAAGTAGCCGATATTACCAGGAGCGGCATGACAACTTAGACACTCGACACCTTTGTGTGACCCAGTTTCCCATGAAGTGACTTGAGGTGCAATCTCGTGACAACTACTACAGAAATGTGGTTGGGAGGTGTAGTGCATGCCTGCATATGCCCCGATACCCAATAGAATAACTATTATTAGCACAATGAGCATCGTTTTTTTGGTCTTGTTAACTGGGGCCTCTTTACCCTCGTTCGATGCCAAACTTATCATCCCCTTATTTAATGATTTAATAATCATCCTAACAATCTTTATTGTAGCTTTAAACCATGAAAATTATGTAACAAGCTGGATACTGTCTTTGTTGTTCCGTATAAAAGGAGATTTAATCGGTAAACTATGGATGTTTAAGTAACTAGCGAAGGGAGGAATTATCTGTGAATCGACTTAAGGTTCCTGTATTATGTCTATTGACTTTACTCATGCTCACATTGTTAGCTGCATGTAATAAGCAGAATCCCACTCCAGCACCTCAAGTCCAGTCGGGCTCAGCGACTCAGGTACAGAAACTGACGACCACCTATGTTGGTGAGCAAACCTGTCAAAATTGTCACCAGAAGACTAAATATGACACTACAAAACATTTCCAATCCTTTAAACCTTTATCGGCATATAAATTAGATAAGACTTACGGGACGGTTACTGTTTATGATGGAGCCGCCAATAATGCAAAATCGACGACTGTGGATTTAAATAAAGCCCTTGGGGTGGAAATGGATACCTATGTCGTAGCTCAAATTCCTAAGGAGGCAGGCTTCAGCAAACAGTTCTATCGAGTTGGCAAACTCATCAAAAACCCTGATGGAACGTATAAAATTGAAAGCCCTGGTTTGGTCAAAGACACTCAGAACTGGTCAGCGGGCGATTACTCCTGCGCCAAATGTCATAGCCCCGGTATGGGTGGCGCTGGTGCTCCTGACCTAACAGTCGGCTGTGAAGCTTGTCATGGCCCTGGCGGCGCTCACGTTGCCGCGACTACCAATGAACAGAAAAAAGCCACTATGCTATTGCCGGATACGAGTACTTGTTTGAAGTGCCACAACAGTGATCCAACCAAGGATACCACTGCAGGCGCAACACCGGGTGCCATTATTACAAACAACCACTATGGCACGCGTGACTGGACATTCAGTAAGCATAATACCACCGGACAAATTAACGGATGCTTGACTTGCCATAGTCCACACGGTAGCAATCTTAGCGGACAAGGACTGAAAAAGGATAATCCCAATGACATTTGCGCGACCTGTCATGCGGGTAAAAACTATGACGTGAACACGATCATGTGGGAGAACAAGTCTGATCCACGCGGTCATATAACTCGGGACCACAGCTTCACGGCTATTCCTGAGTCAGCTACGCAGGTCAATCCAACAACCAAGAATGTGGAAATCACGAATCCTGCCGCGCTTGACCTGATAAAGAAGGAATTGCCGGACCTCTTTAAGTAAACTCAATAAAGTTGTTAATTAATCCGTAAGGAAGAACTGCAACCTCAAATAAACAAACCCTTTGTCGAAAATATCTCGACAAAGGGTTTGTTTCATTACCCTCCGTGTATGGAAGCTGGACCATTATAGTTTAGCGATCTTGATTCGATAAACTATAAAACCTAATCCCAAGGTAAATAAGGAGAAGATCAAAGCTAGAGCAGAAAGAGCGAGTATATAAGCATTGTACCGAGCCACTTGTGAGCTATAACTATACAATGCGTTGACACGCATGAAGTTACCCATCATCGCCAGAATAAATAAAACTACGTAAAGCGAAACAAGTCCATGGGTTGCCCCTTTGATATCTGCACCACTTAACGCCATATGGGAAGAAACGCTAATGGCGATCACAAGGAAAACCCAGAAATAAGGGCTGCATAAATTATTTAAAGTAAAGACGCTCTGGACTAAAATGAGACTGGCCCTGGTAAATTCTTCGACAAAGGTGAGATCGAAGGATTTAGTCATGACAGCTTTTTGTAAATAGACTTCAAAGACTTTGAAGGAGCTAGGTAACAAATAATATAGGCTCAGATACAAGGTGCCAATGCCACTGAGAATTGGGGCTATACCAATGAAGAAGTTGCCCACGGTTTGATAGATATTCTTCGGATTATACGAATGATTGACGTAGCCCAAAGTGCCATCTACTTGATTGATCATTAACAATCTCATGTCCCTTATTTTATGGCCAAAAATAAGACACATCAAGGCGTGACCTATTTCGTGAATCGGAGTTCCTATCCAGGCGGTAGCCAAAATTCCTTTATAACCAAACGTAGCAAAGAAGTAACTATTAGCTTTTCGTTCCATTAAGCCCAAAACAAATCCGATAACAATCAATAGCCCTACAAGACTTACCATTTCTAAAATGCTTAATTTGAAGGCCTCTACTAAAAATTGTTCCATAGTTTATGCTCTCACTTCTATAGGTTCTTTCCCCTCGCAAGAATAACAGAACTAGAGCCTATAGTCCAGCAACGTAGAGAAATTGGGCATGGTTTTGTCTAAACACTTGACAAACATCAAGTGGCCTTTTCTTTTTGACCTTTTCGGAATAACTATCTAAGAACAAGTGTTTAATCATACTGACGTTTTAGGTTCATGTAAGAGAATAAATTAATATTAGCATAAGTAGCAAAAAGGGCGTAGCGAAACCAAAGTTTCGTTACGTCCCTCTTCTTTTCGAAATAAGTTGCAATGTGCCTGCTTTTAATATCTGATAAGTTTCCATAAAAGACCGGGTGAGTTTATTTGTTGGGTAGCTTGAAGCGGGACGGTCTGGGTTTCTTGACCCGAGTGAACCGTTAGAACAGCAATATCTTTATTTGCTAAAATAGGTAATTGCGAATTATTTAACTTAATTGAATACGACACTTTCATGCCAGGATAGCCAAAAATTTGTACAGCTTTTGAGGCTTTCAAATCACTCTTGCTGTTCCAGGCACTTGTAATTTGACCAAAACCTGTAGTAGGCTGAGTTATAGGATATAATTTAAATTCAGAGCGTACCTGATCTAAAATCTTAACGTTTTCGTCTAGTGCGCTTTTTAGGGATTGAACGGACTGCTGACCCAATACTGCCGCAATAATATAATGCGTTTTATTCCCGACAGTTACCGGTGTTGCAGAGACAAAGTTCCCGCCGGCTTTCGATGTGGTTCCAGTTTTGATTCCTACAACTCCATGTTTCCCAAGCATACTATTAACATTATATACTGTACCAGCTGTGGGAAGAGTCGCTTGTGGCATGGCGACTATTTCGCGAAAGGCCTGGTCCTCCATGGCTGCTTGAGCAACTTTAACTTGATCCACTGCATTGCTAACAGTTGCCGCACTAACCCCACTGGCGTCAGCATAGTTCGTGTCGGTCATGCCAAGGGACTTAGCGGTTTCATTCATCTTGGCCACAAAAGCAACATCTGAGCCAGCTACCCAACGGCCTAACCTGTCCGCGATGTTGTCTCCAGACGGTAACATTAGACCTTCTAGAAGTTGCTTCTCGGTCAGGCTTTCTCCTTGTTCAACCTTTAAGACGGAATAGCCTTTTGCTAGAGCATTTTGGTACTCAATGACATCATTTGCATCCATTGTTAAGCTGGGTCCATCCTCGCCTGGTTTCAGAGGATGGGTCTTTAAGACCAAATAAGCCGTCATGATTTTGGCTACACTGGCAATTGGGACCGAGGTTTGGACGGCAGAGGAAGCAATCACGCCAAAGTTCTCTGTACCAACCGCTGATTCTCCTTGTTCTGGAAAGGTAACTGAAAAACTACCTGGTAAAGTGGTACTTTGAGAAGTCGGGTTCGCCTCAACCGTTGGATAGGAACGAGTAATCTGAACAATTCCCCCTACAATAAGCAAAAAGACAAGGACTAAAAATAAAATCGCTTTAAAGTTCGGAGACTTTAAAGACTTCAAAGACTCAGACATAATGACCTCCCTGAAAGTATATTTTGACCTATTTGTTTTATTGTACAGGAAGTTAGAGGATTCAACAACATATAGACACTCCATTTGTATTACGAATGTATACAAAAGGTTTTATTTAGTAAGGAGCGGACAATCAATGATCGAGTGCAGTATTAACAATTTAGCCAAATATTATGGTGCTAATAAAATCTTTCACAACATATCCTTTGACTTGAAGACCGGAGAAAGAATTGGTCTGATTGGCCAAAATGGTTGCGGGAAAACGACTATTTTGAAAATAATTATGGGAATAGAAGATTCCCACGAGGGCAGTATAGCTATTCGTAAAGACGCTAGAGTAGGCTATCTCAATCAAATGCCTGTTTTTGGGGATAGTGCCACCACTAGGGATGTTATTGAACTCGCTTTTGAAAATGTCTTTAAGCTTAAGCAAGAGATGAAGGCTCTGGAAGAACGGCTCAACCATTTGCAAGGAGAAGCTTTAGAAAAAGCTGTTCAAAGCTATGGACAGTTCACTGAGCAATTCGAAACTCTTGGCGGGTATGACATGGAAACGAAAATCAGCAAAATAACAGAAGGTCTTAAAATAACAGACCTTTTGAAAGAGATGCTTTTCGAGCAATTGAGTGGTGGTGAAAAAACAAGGGTTATTTTAGCTAAAATTCTGTTGGAACAACCAGATATACTATTACTAGATGAACCATCCAATCATTTGGATTTGGAAGCGATTGAATGGTTAGAAGGTTTTCTGAAGGAGTACAAAGGATCAGTTCTTGTCGTATCTCACGATAGGTATTTTTTGGACAGTGTTGTCAATAAGATTGTGGAGCTGGAATTTAGCCGAGCTGTGCCCTATCTTGGTAATTACAGCTATTATGTTGTAGAAAAGGAACGTCGGTTTTTAGTGGATTTTAAGATATACCAGACTCAACAGAAGAAAATCGAAAATATGGAGCGACAAATTGAACGTTATCGTATCTGGGGTGTCATGAGAGACAGCGACAAAATGTTCAAGCGGGCCAAAGAATTGGAAAAACGACTAGAAAAAGTCGATGCACTGGATCGACCCATTCTTGAAAAGAGAAAGGTTCGAATAGACGCTCAAGCAATCAGCAGAACAGGCAAAATGGTCCTCGAAATAGAGAATCTAGTTAAGTATTTCGGCGATAAAATTTTGTTGCAAGACATTAAGATCAATATTTTTTATCAGGACAGTGTATGTATAGTTGGTAGTAACGGTAGTGGCAAAACAACGTTGTTGAAAATGATTCTGAAGGAATTAGAACCAAATGCAGGTTCGATTAAAGTAGGTTCGCGGGTAAAAATAGGTTATCTACCTCAAAATGTGGTTTATGAAAACGAAGAGCTGACGGTTTTAGAGTATTTTACACAGTTATATGATTTGACCTTAGGCGAAGCAAGATCTCAATTAGCAAAAGCCTTATTTATGAAGGAAGATGTTAATAAGAAAATCAAATCTCTATCGGGCGGAGAAAAAAGCAGGTTGAAGATTTGCTCGTTGACGTTTGATAAAGTTAATCTTATGATTTTGGATGAGCCAACCAATCATTTGGACATTGATTCGAGGGAAGTATTAGAAGAAACCTTGATTCAATTTGATGGGACGCTACTCTTCGTTTCTCATGATCGGTATTTTATCAATAAAGTAGCGGATAAGATGATGGCGATTGAGGATAAGGGTATCAAAGTATATCCTGGAGACTATAGCTATTATCTTGAAGAACATAAAAAAGTAATGGAAAAAATGAGCGTAGCACTACCCGGTATTTCTCCAAAGGGGATTCAGAAAAAGGTGGCCTCTCAGCAACCTAAAAGGAACAATGTAGGTAAAAAAATAGAGCACCTTGAAGAAGAGATAGAACAATATGAACGTAAGATCGAAATTATTGACGGAGAAATGGTCGACAATGGTTCGGATGCCAATCGCTTGAATGAGCTATTCCAAGAAAAAGAAGTTCAAGAAAAAAAGCTTGAGAAATGTTTAGAGCTATGGGCAACATACCAAGAATAGTGAACGGATCAATTGGCTACATATTATTCTCGGATTGGCTTTGAAAATAGAATAACTGCAGTGCTCTTGGGGGTGAACTTCTTCAAATTGTCGATCGGCTACTTGAAGAAGTTCATCCCCTTTTATTTTACTACTTTATTTACCGTCGTGAAATAAGCTGATTTATCCTCTGACTTCCTTATTCATAGAAGGCGTATAATTCTGAAAATTATTAAGTAATGTAATTATTTATACGAAGATTTGACGTCGAAATGTTAAAAATCAAAGAAATAATGTCGAATTATATACTAAACATACATTTAAAACAATTTGTTGTAATAAAAACTAATTTTATGTTATATAAAAAGTTGGTATTCTGTCATAAAAGCCAGTATTATGAATGTTAGTTAAGCGAGTGAATGATCACTCGCTTAACTAACGGGGGAGAATTTGCCCAAATTATTAACGACTAAAGAAAGCTTAATTTTATTAAACAATTAGTAAAGTGTTAGGTATTTAAATGACTCCAAGTCAAAAGGGGGTGAATGAATTGTCAAACCAGTATGTCAATGAACCAATGCTGGATCTCTTCATTTTTGAGTCGATGCAACTGATTGA
>Ga0209123_1004212_pt1 | contig 10045 bp, 10 predicted proteins | sample BarGraIncu00431A_FD_184500 | JGI IMG/M metagenome (GOLD analysis project Ga0209123, IMG submission 184500) | Arctic peat soil microbial communities from Barrow, Alaska, USA - Barrow Graham LP Incubations 004-31A (SPAdes) (version 2) | ecosystem: Environmental > Terrestrial > Soil > Wetlands >...
TCTGCAGCATTGTCGTGTAAAAAATTACACAACTTTGAAATTACCTGTTAAATTTCAACTTCCAACATTGATACCATCAATATGTCAAATACCGCACGAATGTCCAATGTTCAATTTCTCTTCTCGAACCATTAACATTCGCAGCAAATGTACGGAATTATTTTATAAAATGAAATATTATTTATTAGTATTTTTATAAAAAAACAAAAGTTTTCCAAAATAATTTCTAAAATACTAATAATCAGATAAATAAAAATTTAAATTTTGGAAAATATTTTCTAAAATAAATTTGTTATGCATATTTATTAATTCGATATTTGCATATATTTAAAGTTTTTTATTTGCATAAATAATTTAAAATCAGATAAATAACATAAATACACATTATATATTGTATATTGATACCATTGTTCATAAAATTGTTTATGAACAACCAAAATAGAGTATTTTTCGAAAATAAAACCATTCAAAGCAAAAAATCAGTCCTTTTTGGTTATTTACAAAATGTCCAAAACAGACGTTGACACACTTTTGTATTTTTACAAAAGGTCCAAAACAGACGTTCACGGACTTTTGTATTTTTACAAAAGCTCCAAAACAAGCGTTCACGGACTTTTGTATTTTTACAAAAGGTCCAAAACAAGCGTTCGCACACTTTTGTAAGTTTACAAAAGCTCGAAAACAAGCGTTGACACACTTTTGTAAGTTTACAAAAGCTCCAAAACAAGCGTTCGCACACTTTTGTAAGTTTACAAAAGCTCCAAAACAAGCGTTCGCACACTTTTGTAAGTTTACAAAAGCTCGAAAACAAGCGTTGACAAACTTTTGTAAATTTACAAAAGCTCCAAAACAAGCGTTCGCGCACTTTTGTAAGTTTACAAAAGCTTTAAAACTTACGGTTACATACTTTCTAAGGAATACAAATGCATTAAAATATAGCTACTTAAGTAAAACTAAGTTTCTAATTATCGAATTCATACTTGGTTTTGCGGAGAATCAGAAAGTTAATTGTATATTTGCATTTGACAAATGAAAGTCATTCGCTATTAATCAATAACCATTCGTCACTAAATAACTTGTTTTCAGTCATTATTCCCCTCCATAACAAAGCCGCATACGTAGAGAAAGCCATACGTTCGGTACTTTCTCAAACTTTTCAGGAGTTTGAGCTAATTGTGGTAAATGATGGTTCTACAGATGAGTCTTTAAAGAATTTACAATTTACAATTTACAATTTACAATTGCCGGAAGAAAAGATAAGAATTATTGAGCAACAAAATCAGGGAGTATCCATTGCACGCAATAACGGTGTAAAAGAAGCAAAATACGATTATATTGCCTTTCTCGATTCCGATGATAGCTGGGAACCGACTTATCTGGAAGAAATGAAAGCTTTGATAGAAACCTATCCTGATGCCGGTATTTATGGCAGCAGTTATTATCTGGTAAAAAACGGACAAAAACGAAAGGCACCAATTGGTGTGGAATCTGATTTTGAAAAAGGAATGATTAATTATTGTCAGGTATATGCTAAAACACTTTGTATGCCTCTCTGGACCGGAGCAACAATAATCAGGAAAACAATTTTTGAGTCCAAAAAAGGTTTTAAACCAAACTTAAAATTGGGCGAGGATTTTGATTTATGGGTAAGGGTGGCGATGAAATATCCGGTGGTCTTATTGAATAAACCATTAGCAAATTATAATCAGGATGTAGAATTATCCGGCAGAGCAATAGGCGAAAAACTCTATGAACCACTTGAACATATGCTTTTTAGCAATTATAGTGAACTAAATAAAGATATTTATTTTCGGTATTTGTATGAACGTCTGGCTGTCTATGGCTTATTACCTTATTATGTAGCCGAAAAAAATAAAAGAGAAACGAATGACATTTTATCCGGGATAAACTGGAAACAACATGCATTCAAATATAGCTTGTATTATCGGATTTTGCCGAAAGCATTGGTGAAGTCTTGGTTCTGGTTACAAAAAAGAGGTTCGCAAATGAAAAATAAAATACATTCACATAATGAAAAGTAAAGTAATTATTGATCCACTTGTAAATGTATATTATGCTGGTTTTTATATACAAGGACTTTTTGATATATTTGAAAAGCAAAATATCATTTTTCAATCAACACCTTTCGAAAGCATAGAAAACCGATCTGAAAATTTCAATTTTATTGTTACTTCTAATGGTAGGAATATAAAATACTCAATTCACGTTGATGATCCTTATGATATAAAAGAAAATCATTATAATTGGTGCGATGTTTATGGAAATGTAAATGCTAATTTTGATAAAACCCCTCACGAGTATCATGCAAAGCTTGTTTCATTAACACCCTCTTTTGGAATTCGAGTATGGAACTTTCCTCAAACTTTATATTATTGTTTTACAAATTTATTAAAGGTAAACTCAAAAGTAAATGTTCGAAAGTTTATCGGAAAGTATAGGCGACAATTTGAACTTCGTTTGCCTTTAGAGTATTATCAATTAATTAATAAGCCAAAAGAAATAGAAAACTATATTTTCCATCTTAGCACCTTATGGCAATCAGACGAATGGAGTAAAAATGATGAAGGGGTCAATAGAGTTCGTGCAAATTTTATTAGGGTATGTAAATCAATTGGTAGTATTAATTTCGAAGGTGGGTTGTCGTTTAAAAATGATTCTTCTATTACACAATTCAATGATGTATTATATAATGGTACAATGTCGATGAGAGATTATATTGAAAAGACAAAACAATCGTTATTAGTATTTAATACACCCTCATTTTGGTCCTGTCATGGTTGGAAACTCGGTGAGTTTTTAGCGTTAGGTAAAGCAATAATTTCTACTCCTTTATCAAATGATCTGCCCGAGCCTCTGGAACATGGGAAAAATATTCATTTTATTGAGAATGATAGCGAGGAAGAAATAAAAAAGGCTGTTTTCCATATAATCAATAATACAGAATATCGCATACATTTAGAAAGAGGTGCAAAAGAGTATTGGAATAAATATGGTACGCCCATAAAATCATTAGAGTTGTTGGGTTTGTAATTGTTGATCATTTATATGATTAGTATAATTCGTTTAAATTAGTGAAATTCGTTTTCGTATGAAGATTATTCAGATTGGATCTTTTCCGATAGATGCTAGCTCAATAAAAGGTGGGGTAGAGGCATCGGTTTATGGTCTTACCATAGAACAGGCAAAGAATCATCAGCTTTTTGTTATTGATACTCCGAGAAGAGAGATTGATAAAGATTTTACTGAAGAGATAAATGGAATAACTGTTTTTCGTTTTTCTGCAAAGGTAGGAAATAATTATACCGCTCTTCTTCGGTTAAAAACGAGTTTAAATGTTATTAGAGGGTTAAAACCGGATATTTGTCATATTCATACCACGAGTTTATTCTCATTTTTTACTTATCTATTGCTAAGACTATCGCGTATTCCGTCCATAGTTACGGTTCATGGTTTGGCACATATCGAAAAACGAAATTTATGGCGCAAACAGCATAGCATTCGAAACTTTATTAAATATTTAGCTCAAAGTCTGACAGAATTTCTTTTTCTGAGTTGCTGTTCTAAAATAATCGTTGATACCCAATATGTAGCCGATGCCATAAAATTATTCAAGAAACAAGGACAAATTTGGCGAATGCCAATATACAAGATAATTCCACAGGGTGTAAATGAAGCATTTTTTCATTTGGAAAATACTCCTATTCAGCATCAATTGTTATCGGTTGGAGCTATTGTTAAACGAAAAGGGCAGCTGCAATTAATTGATGCAATGGAAAAAGTTAAAACTGAATTCTCGGATTTTTCACTTTCCATTGTAGGTGCTTTGTCTGATAATTTATATTATGAATTAATGCAAAGTCTCATACTGGAAAAAGGATTAGAGAAGTATATAAATATTTACCTCGATGCCTCTTTTGAGCAAATAAAGAAATTCTACAAAAATGCGGAAATTTTTGTTTTGCATAGCGAAGAAGAATCACAGGGTATTGTTTTTTGTGAAGCCATGGCAGCCGGTAAGCCTATTGTTGCTACAAATGTAGGAGGAATCCCTTGGGTTATTGAGGATAATGTGAACGGACTTTTATCCGATTTTGGAGATATTGATACTTTTGCCAATCATGTTATAAAACTATTGAAAAATGATTTATTGCGAAAAAAAATGGAAGAAACCAACAGAATACAATCGCATAAATATGACTGGAAAGAGATTGCAGAAGAGATAATGACCTTATATAAATCATTAATTTAGTAATGTTGACTTCAGACTATAAACTACCGACTATAAACTATCTATGCTAAATTACTTACCCAAATATTTTACCTCCAAAGCCATTACACTCTATTTTGTGGCATTGGTTCTTATTACAGTCATCTTCTTTGCACATGCACTGCCACTTGTGTTTATGCTTTTTGGTGTGGTGGAAGTAGTCGGTTTCTTTTATTTTGCCAACCTGTTGACCAAAAAATGGGCGAATTATTCTCCAAAAAGATTTAGTAAACAGCTTTTTCAAACCGCTTTAATTATCCGGTTAGTCTGGATGCTATTCGCCTATGTTTTTTTTACCATAATGTACGGTAAGCCTTTTGAGTTTGAGGCCGCTGATTCTTTTGCTTATCATAATGAAGCGCTTTGGGTGGTTCAAATGATTCATAATGGGGATTTACAACCTTATTATAAATATCTCGAAGGTCGCTATTCCGACATGGGTTATCCTTTTTATTTGGGCTGGCAATACTCTATAACCGGAGGTTCGATATTAATAGCGCGTTTACTGAAAGTGTTGTATGGTGCCTATATGTGCGTGCTTGTATACAAACTAGCAGTCCGTAATTTTGGCGAAGATGTAGGACGTATGTCTGCTATTTTCTGTATGCTGATGCCTAATCTGATTTATTATACCGGGTTGCATACAAAAGAAACGGAAATGGTATTGCTAACTATATTATTTGTGGAACGATCCGATTTGATGTTGCGGAATAAAAATTTTAATTTTGTGGAGATCGCTCCACCGCTGGTTATTGCAGCTATACTTTTCTTTTTCCGAACGGTATTGGGAGCTACGGCGCTCTTTGCCTTATTTACAGCCCTGATGTTTTCTCCTACCAAAGTAGTAGGTTGGGGAAAACGAATCATATTGATTGTTTGGGTGCTTGTTACTGTCGGTTATTTTATCGGAGGTAGCATCTCTACCGAGGTAGAAGCTGTTTGGAAAGCCAGAGGAGACACTCAAAAAACGTCGATGGAATACAGATCAGTGCAGGCAGGTGGTAATAAGTTTGCCAAATTTGCTTCAACTGCGGTTTTTGCACCGATAATATTCGTTATGCCTTTCCCTGCCATGGTAAGTACTTTTGGACAGGATAATTCACAAATGATACATGGGGGTAACTTTGTAAAAAATATCCTGGCATTTTTTATATTTTTCGCACTGTTTTGGATATTGAAAAACCGGAAGTGGAGGGATTATACGCTGATAGGGTCTTTTGTGATAGGGTATCTGGCGGTAATTGCTATGAGTTCCTTTGCACAGGCGGAGCGTTTTCATCAGCCGGCCCTGCCTTTTTTACTGATATTCGCGGCCTTTGGTGTTAGCAAAGTAACCAACAATGAAAAAAAATATTTTACCTGGTATATGGTCTTTATTTTTCTGGCAATTGTTGCCTGGAGTTGGTTTAAGCTGGCGGGACGGGGAATGGTTTAAGAAGTTATGAGTATTGAGTATGGAGTTCTGAGTAAGGAGTTTTGAGTAAGGAGTTCTGAGTAAGGAGTTCTGAATTTTGAGTATTGATAAAGAATTAAAAATGAAGTAAATGGCAAATCAATATAAAGATTTTAGGGAATTGCTGGCATATAAAAAGGCTTTTGAACAAGCATGTCAAATATTTGAGGGGACACTTAGCTATCCTAAAGAAGAGAAGTATTCTTTAACGGATCAAATACGACGTTCATCACGTTCAGTTTGTGCAAATTTGGCAGAAGCATATCCTAAGAGAGATTATCTCAAACATTTTCTTCTTAAAATAACCGATTGTATGGGAGAGAATAGCGAAACACTTGTATGGCTTGAATTTTCATTAAATTGCAAATACATTACTGAAGAAGTCTATAACCAATACATTGAACTTAACGAAGAAATTACAAAATTATTAAAATTTATGTACAATAATCCCGATAAATTTGGTGTTCAGCATTTATAGTTATGAGTTTAGAAAAGTTCTGAGTATTGAGTTCTGAGTTCAGAATAGTTCTGAGTTAGGAGTTTAGAAAAGTTCTGAGTATGGAGTTCTGAGTTCAGAATAGTTCTGAGTTTATAGTTCAGAGTTCTGAAATCTGTCAAGCTAATTTAGGACAATACTCTATACTCAATACTCAATACTCAGAACTCAGAACTCAGAATTCAGAACTCAATACTCAGAACTCAATACTCTATACTCAATACTCTATACTCAATACTATGAAGATACTTATCGTTTGCAGCCGTAATTCGGGCCGGATAGCTCCTTTTATTCTCGAGCAGGGTGAAGACCTGAAGCGGGCAGGGGTGGAGTTGGATTATTTTCCGATAGAAAGAAAAGGCTTTTGGGGGTATTTGAAAAACAGAAAAGCTTTACTTGCAAAAATAAAGACCTTTCAACCTCAATTGATACATGCGCACTATGGATTATCCGGTTTGTTGGCCAATACGCAGCGGCGGATTCCCGTAGTCACTACCTATCATGGAAGCGATATCAATAACGTGAAAATTTATCCTTTTTCTCGCCTGAATATGATCTTATCGGCACATAATATTTTTGTTTCTGAAAAAAACAGGTTGAAAGCGGGACTTCAATTTCATCAATCTTTGATTCCCTGCGGTATAGATATACAGCTTTTTACTCCCGGAGACAAACAACAGGCCCGCAAAGCTTTGGGTTTGGATGCTGATAAAAAATATATTTTATTTGCGGGAGCATTTAAAATTACCGTGAAAAATCCGGATTTGGCAAAGGCCGCAGTTGCATTGATGCCGGGAGTAACATTAATGGAATTAAAAGGATATAGTCGTGAGCAGGTTGCCTTATTACTCAATGCAGTAGATGTGGTTTTGATGACCAGTTTTACCGAAGGTTCGCCACAAATTATCAAAGAAGCACTGGCTTGTAATTGTCCGGTAGTTTCAGTTGCTGTAAGTGATGTTCCTGATGTAATTGAGAATATAGCGGGATGCTATATTACCGGTTATAATGTAAACGAAGTAGCTGAAAAACTTCAATTAGCTTTAAGTGTTGGTAAATTGAAAGATGGACGAAATAGAATAACTGAATTGGGATTGGATGGAGAAATGGTGGCGAAGCAGATTTTGAAAGTGTATGAAAAGTTTATAGTAAATAGTTTATAGTAAATAGTTAGTAAATAGTTTATAGTAAATAGTTTATAGTAATGGACAATTAAATTATTATATTTATGAGTGATTATTATCAGGATTTTAAAGATTTATTGGGTTATAAAAGGGCATTTTATCAGGCTTGTGAAATTTTTGAACTAACAATTTCATTTCCTAAAGAGGAGCGATACTCATTAACAGATCAGATTCGGCGTTCGTCTCGTTCTGTTTGTGCTAATTTGGCAGAATCCTATCGCAAAAGAGATTATCATAAACATTTTTTACTAAAAATATCTGACTGTTTGGGTGAAAACAGCGAAACTCTTGTCTGGTTAGATTTCTCATTAAAATGTAAATATATAGATATAGAAAAATATGACCAACTTATAATATTAAATTCAGAAGTAGGTAAATTATTGACTTATATGCTAAATAACCCTGAAAAATTTGGAGTTTCTCCACTATAAACTGCTAATTACTAAACTATAACTATAAACTAATTACTATCTACTATAAACTACTTACTATAAACTATAAACTATAAACTACCTACTATTTATATGTTGTCTATCATTTCCTCTGTTTCCGATATCGATTCCATTCAATGGAAAGAATTAGTGGCCAAATCACCTACCGCTAGTTTTTTTCAGACGCGTGAATGTTACGATTTTTATGCCACACTATCGTTTCTGAGACCTTTTATTTATGCAGTTTCGGAAAATGATCAGTTAGTGGGAATACTGTGTGGTTATGTAATTTCAGACGGGAATATTTTCAAAAAGTTCTTTAGCCGTCGTGCCATTGTACCCGGTGGTTTATTGTTGGATGCCGGTATCTCGCATATCGCCTTACAACAGTTATTAGAACATGCTACCCTTCAACTAAAAAAACAAGCCATATACCTCGAAATCCGCAACTACAATGATTTTTCATCATTTCATTCAACTTTCGAATCGGCAGGGTTTAGTTTCAAGGAACATTTAAATTTCCACGTGGCAACTCCAGATTTGGAGAGTTCATTGCAAAAATTAAATAGCAGTAAACGTCGACAGATAAAACTATCTTTAAAAGCTGGCGCAACAGTAGTCGACGCTATTACAGATGATGAGATTGCACAATTTTATTATTTATTGAAAGAACTTTATAAGAATAAAATAAAATCTCCCTTATTTCCATTGGATTTTTTTAAAAAATTGAATGCTTTACAATATGGGAAAATATTAGTGGTTAAATTTAATGATAAGGTAGTAGGCGGCATTGCTTGTGTGTTCTTAGATAATCGAGTGGTTTCTGAGTGGTTTGTTTGTGGTGATGATGGAATAGAAAAAAAATTGTATCCGTCAGTACTGGCTACATGGGCAGGTATCGAATATGCAGCTAAGAATGGTTATGATCGATTTGATTTTATGGGAGCCGGAAAACCGGATGAGAGTTATGGTGTGAGGGAGTTTAAATCAAAATTTGGTGGTGAATTAGTGGAGCACGGAAGGTTTCTGTATATTTGTAAACCATTATTATATTCTTTGGGAAAATATATTGTTCAGAAACGAAAAAGGGCTAAGTAATAAGTATTTCACTTTAATTCAAAAAATATAATTCAATGTCGTTTAGATAAGGAATTGAAAAATTGGATTTTTAATGGTATAATCATTTTAATAAGGGAATAAGGGTGTTGATGGTATAACCTTTTTCCTACTAAGGGGTTCGAAATATGACATTCTTCTCTTTCTTAACCCTTAGTAGTAGATATCAATAATCTCCTTGTCTCCCCCTTATTTAATCTTAAATACTTAACTAAACGACATTGAAATATAATTAGGAATTATATTAACAGATAGTAAAAATAAAAGATATAATATGGGCTATAACTGGGATTATTTAGACAAAAAAGCGTACAATAATAAAGTTGGACATTATAAATTTAGATGTCAGTATCAGTTTATTGTTGAGAATGGCAAAACCCATTTTGACAAAATTCTGGATATAGCAGGCGGTTCAGGTAGGTTTGCATTACCTTTGCGTGATTATTCGAAGAAAATAACGGTGCTTGATTTAAATCCATTTGCTCTTGAATTATTAAGAGAAAGAGATAAGAATATAGAAATAATTAATGTGGATTTTACGAAAAAAGAAATAAAAGATACTTTCTCGTTAATTTTATGTATAGAAGCAATTGGAAATTTTCAAGATTGGGAAGTTTTTTTCAATAAAGTCAGGAAATTACTCAATGATGATGGTCGTTTTATTTTTTTATATACAAACCCAAGCAGTTGGCGGTTTTATCTTCGGAAAATCAAACATTGGAGAAAAGGTTTCCACCCCTATAAAGAGATGGAATTATCTGAACTTAAAGCATTGCTTAGTAAATGTAATTTTGAAATAGAGAAAATGGAAGGTATGAATTGGATACCGCTATCACTTTCATCAAATAGTAAATTAGTTTCGATTTTTGAATATATAGAAAAAAAATTAAAACTCAAGAATTGGTATTCTCAAAGTCCCTGGCTAATGATTTCAGTAAAAAAATCATTAATCGATAACCATTAATCACTAATAAAGATGAACATCCTAATAGATATTGCCCATCCTGCTCATGTACATTTGATCCGGAATACCTATTTTGAATTAATAAAACGAGGTCACAAAGTAGTTGTATCGGT
>Ga0209123_1004213_pt1 | contig 10044 bp, 10 predicted proteins | sample BarGraIncu00431A_FD_184500 | JGI IMG/M metagenome (GOLD analysis project Ga0209123, IMG submission 184500) | Arctic peat soil microbial communities from Barrow, Alaska, USA - Barrow Graham LP Incubations 004-31A (SPAdes) (version 2) | ecosystem: Environmental > Terrestrial > Soil > Wetlands >...
TTCCTGACTTCAGCAGCATCTCCAAGCGCAGCATCGAACTGCCCCGGCATGTCCTGAGCAAAGCACAGGAGCCAGGCAGCCTTGTCATCGTTGATTCAACCGGACTGAGGGTCTACGGCAAAGACGAATGGCACCAGGAGGAGCACGGTGTCCCCGCTCGCAGAACGTGGCGCAAGCTTCATCTGGCGGCTGATGAAAGCCACCAGGTTCTGGCCTGCGAATTGACAACTCCAGAGGTGGGAGACCCCACTGCTGTGCCAGACCTCTTGGCTCAAATTGAAGCGCCATTCGAGGTCTTCATGGGCGATGGTGCCTTTGATGGCGAAACCGTCTCCAATGCCATATTGGTCAAACAGCCTGAGGCACAAGTAGTGGTGCCGCCCCACAAAACAGCAGTCTATTCAGAGGCAGGCGAGACCCAGCGCGACGAGCATATTCGAGCCATTGCAGCGCACGGTCGGATCGCCTGGCAAAGGCAAAATCACTACGGCTTGCGCAGTCGGGTCGAGCTGGCCATTCAGCGCCACAAGCGCATCATTGGCAACTGCATGAAGGGGCGCGCTTTGCCACAACAAAAAATCGAAGCGTGGTTCAGTGGGTCTGCACTGAACATGATGACAATCCTTGGGATGCCAGTGTCGGTGAAAATCTAAAGAGAGTCGGAAAACGGGCGCGCTTTAACCAAATTTCGATTTATTCAACAACGCCAACACAATCGGGGCAGTATTCAGACTGCTAACGGAACAGTTACTTTTCGCGACTGAAAGTAGAAGGTCAACAACTGCCACACGATGAAGAGGGCAATCAAGCCGAGCAGGGTCCCGCTGATGGGGCGGTTGATGAAAGCGCTGAAATTTCCGCGGCTGAGCAGCATGGCGCGTCGGAAGTTTTCTTCCAGCATGGGGCCCAGTATGAAACCCAGCAGAAGCGGCGCAGGATCGAGTTTCAGGCGCATGAACATATAGCCGACAAAGCCAAAAAGGGCGGTGATGAAGATGTCATCCAGATTGTTGTTGATGCTGTAAGTTCCAATACAACAGAAAAAAATAATCGATGGAAACAGCACACTGAAGGGAATCTTGAACACCGACAGCCAGTAGCGTACCAGGGGCACGTTGAGAACGACCAAAAAGCAGCTGCCCACCCACATACTGGCGACCAGACCCCAGAATAACTCGGGGTGCTCGCCGATCATGTTGGGGCCGGGCTGGATGCCCTTGATGATGAAGGCGCCCATCATGAGGGCCATGACCGCGTTCTCGGGAATACCAATGGCCATGAGTGGGATAAAACTGGTGCGCGCAGCCGCTTCGTCGGCGGCGGCTTGCCCGGCAACGCCCTCGATAGCACCGTGGCCGATCTCGTCTTTGTATTTGCTGAAACGCTTATCGACGGCATAGGCCGCAAACTGGGCAATCGTGGGACCCCCACCGGGCAGTATGCCCAGGAACGAGCCGATCACGCTGCCACGCAAGGCGCTGGGAATGATACGTTTGAACTCAGGCCAGGTCGGCATGAGCTTGATTTTCCCGTTGAAGGGCGTGAGCTGACTGCCACTGTCGAGGTTCTTCACAATCTCGGCAATGCCGAAGCACCCCAAGGCGATGCTGATCAAGCCAATACCGTCCATCAGAAAGGTAAAGTTCAAAGTGAAGCGAGCAACGCCACTATTCACATCGGTGCCGACTGTCCCAAGCAGCACGCCGATAAAGGCCATGGCAAGACCATTGAGCAGGCTGCCGGTGGTGACAAAGCTCACGCACATGAAGCCGAACAACATGAGGGCACAGTAATCGGCCGGGCCAAATAAAAACGCCACCTCGCCCAGTGTCGGGGCCAGCGTCGCCAGCACCACGATGGCCACGGTACCCCCAATGAAGCTGGAAATGCCCGCGGTGAACAAGGCCAAGCCGCATTTGCCGTTGAGCGTCATCTGGTAGCCATCGATGCAGGCAACGATGCTGCTGGCATGCGGAATCTTCATGGTGATGGCGCTCACGCTGTCGCCGTATTGGGCGCCGTAGAAAATCCCAGCCAGCATGATGAGCGAGCCCGTGGTGGGAATGGAATAGGTCAAGGGCAGCAACAAGCTGATGGTGGCCAAAGGGCCCAGTCCAGGTAGCAGACCCACCAGTGTGCCCACCACGCAGCCGATGGCGCAATACATGAGGTTGTGCAGGGTGAGTGCATGTTCAAAACCAAATGCGAGGTTGTGTAGGGTTTCCATCAGAATAAGGGCAGTTGTAGGCCGAGTAGGATGCGAAACATAAAAGCAACAGCAATCAGGCCGGCCGAGATTTTGAGGTTGCGCACGACCGAATAAGAGATGCCGGCAAACGAGGTGCAAAACACCAGAAACACGATGCCCGCGATCATGTTGAGGTACTGGGAGAGCAGCGTAAACCCGCACAGACCCAACAGGATGAGGGCGATGTTCTTCATGTTGTAGCTCAGGGGTACGGACTCGACGAAGCGCGAACGTACCACGGTGATCAAGCCAATCAAGAACAGCAGGCAACTCACCATCAGGGGAAACAGGCCGGGGCCGGCCCTACTGAATTGACCTATTGTGTAATTCAACGCCCCTATGCCAAAGACCAGGGAAATCGCCATGAGAACCAGGCCCCTGACTAAATTCATGTTATTCATATTTCATTCCTCTTGCTAAAACCCTGTTCCGACTCAAACCTCTTTGCACAATGCTTGTCTTGGTTCCGCTTGGCGCCCCGTGTTTGAATCATGATGAGAAAGTCTGGTTGACGAGAGATTCCGGAAATTCATTCTAGGGGGCCGCAGGGGTGCCTCGCGTGTGGAAACTACGCAAGGGAAACTACCTAGTCGATGTTGAAACATTCAACCGTGCTTATCCGGATGTCTCCCAGGCCCACTACCGGTAGTATGTTGAGCATCTGCGCCAACCTGGGATGGTCATGGTTATCGACGTGCTTGAGCGAGACGATCTGCTGTTCCCGCGCTCGCTGCCGGAGTTCCAGCACATGTTTCCGAACGAAGCTGCCTGCGCGGCCTACCTTGAGTGCGCCCGATGGAGTGACGGGTTCGTTTGTGACCACTGCGGCTCTCCTGGAGAACCTTATCGCTTCGCCAATCGCCCCGGCGTTTGTCGGTGCCGTCATTGCAACCGCGACACGAGCTCACTGCAGGCACCGTTCATGGAACGCACGCATACACCGCTCTCGGTGTGGTTCTGGGCAGCCTACCTGGTCGCCAGCCAGACGCCCGGCATGTCGGCCGTCCAGTTTCAGCGGCAACTCGGACTGCCGCGTTACGAGACGGCTTTCCAGATCCTTCACAAACGGTTCTGTCGCGATAGTGGGGACGGCCTGAAATGATTTGTTCGGTTGACCTGCGATCAAGCAGCAAGGCTGCAGAACTGGTTGGCTGCCGACATGGTTTGGCTGCCGGGACAGTCCAGCTGCCCCTTGCGGATCATGTGCATGACCTCAATGCCGGCAATCACGATTCGTGCACTCCAGAGTGACTTGAATCCGAGCATCGGCCGGGTGATTCGTTTGACGGCCCGATGGTCCTGTTCGACGATGTTGTTGAGGTGTTTGTTTTGACGCATCAGGATGTCGACACAGGCGCCAGCCTTGACACTTTCAATGGCGGCCGTGTTGGCGCCACTCTTGTCAATGAGTGATCTTTTCTGGCAAGTCGTGCAGATTGATGGCACGTTCAAGAAATCGGCGGGCAGCAGCCAGATCTCGCTTGGCGGTGAGCAGGAAGTCCACCGTATCGCCCGCGCGATCTACAGCTCGGTAAAGATACTTCCACTGGCCAGACACCTTGATATAGATTTCATCCATTCGCCAGCTCCGTCCCACAGGGCACTTGCGCTTGCGAAAAATGGCGGCAAGAACCGGCAACATCTTGATCGCCCAGCGATGCACGGTGGAGTGGTCAACGAAGACACTGCGCTCTTGCATCATCTCCTCCACGTGTCGCAAGCTCAACGGGTAGGCCACGTACCATCTCACGCAAGTCAACATTACTTCCAGCGGATAGTGAAGGCGTTTGAGCACCTTGCGTAAGGTGCTGTCTATCAGACTTTTACGGAAATCAAGCATGGCGCTGATTGTCGTTTATGCTTACTGCGACACCTATGAAGCTGCCATTGTGCCGCCTGCCCAGCAGCCGGCGTGGTTGCCCTTCCTCGCCCAGCGGCACTTCAGGTCTTGAGAAACGAGGCGACGCCGTCCTTGAATGCCGCGCTGCCGTACACCGCTTCAATCAAATCCTGATCCGCCAGGCTCTGTTCCACCACGATGCGCCGCACGCTCTCCTTGACGCAGTGCTGGGTGACCCGGGACAAGCCCGCCAGCCTCAGCGCCAAGCCATGGGCCGAGGCCTCCAGCTCGTCTGGCGCGCAGGCACTGTAGACAAATCCACAGGCCGTCGCCTCCTGCACGTCGATGTATTCAGCCAGCATCAGCATGCGCTTGACCCGGGGTGCGCCGAAGGCTGCCATCAACCGGGCAATGTTTCTGCTCGACAGCGTGTTGGACAAGGTCCTGGCAAGGGGCGCGCCAAAACGCGCGCCGTGGCTACACACCCGGAAGTCGCACGCGGTGGCAATCGCCAGGCCGCCGCCCACGGCCCAGCCGTCGATGGCGGCAACGGTGGGCACTGGTACCCGCTCGATCGCGTCAATCACCGTCTCTACAAAGGCTTCATACTGCACGCCTTCGCTGCCCTGGCTGAACTGAGCGAAATGCTGGATGTCGGTGCCCGAGATGAAAGACCGCCCGCCCGCACCTCTAAAAATCATGGCCTGGACCTCAGGATTGGCCGCGCATTCTTCCAGCAACTGCAGCAGCCGGTCGTACATCGCCTGCGTCATGGCGTTGTGGCGCTCGGGCCGCTGGATCAGCATTTGGGCAACGCCTTCAGTGACCGACAGGCGGACGAGATCGCTCATGACTTCAGCGCCTCTAGTTCGGCCAGGATTTCCTCGGTGTGTTCGCCCAGCAGCGGCGGATGGCGCCGCACCTGCTGGGGCGTGCCCAGCATCTTGACCGGGAAGCCGATGTTTTTCACCTTGCCTTCGATCGGGTGGTCAATCTCCATGCACATGCGCCTGTGCGTGCCATGCTCGCCTTCGAAGGCTTCCGGGTAGGTCAGGATGGGGCCGGCAGGAATGCCGACTTCCAGCATGGTGTCCACCCAGGCGGTGCTGTTTTTTTTCGCAAACTCCAGCTCGAGCTCCTCGATCAGCACTTCGCGGTTCTTCAGGCGCAGCGACACCGTTTCGTAGCTGGGGTGCTTGAGCAGGTCCGGGCGTTCCAGCAAGGCGCACAACTTGGCCCAGAGCTTCTGGTTGGTCGCGCCCATGACGAAGTAGCCATCGCGCGCCTTCACGGCCTGGTACGGCGCGCTCATCTTGTTGCTGGTGCCCAGCGGTGCGGGCGGCACGCCCGTACCCCAATACTCGGACATGTCCCAAATGGAAAACGCCATGGCAGAGTCAAACAGGGAGGCGTCAATGTGCTGGCCCTGGCCGGTTTTCTGCGCACCGATGTAGGCCGCCAGCAAACCATAGGTGGCGAACAGCGCGCAACCAATGTCTGCCACCGGCACACCGGCCTTGACCGGTTTCTCGCCCTTGTACCCGGTCACGCTCATCACACCGGACATGGCCTGCGCCATCAGGTCAAAGCCGGGGCGGCTAGCCCAGGGGCCACTTTGCCCAAAGCCCGAGATGCTGGCGTAGACAATTTTGGGGTTTATCTTTCGTACGCTTTCGTAATCAATGCCCAGGCGCTGGACCACGCCGGGGCGGTAGTTCTCGACAATTACATCGGCGGTCTTGACCAGCTCGTAGAAGACCTGCTTGCCTTCTTGCGTCTTCAGGTCCACGGTCAGCGAACGCTTGTTGCGATTCATGTTCAGAAAGCCCATGCTGTCCGGGCCCTTCATCTTGAACCCCATGGCGCCGCGCGTCTGGTCCCCCTGCGGCGGCTCCACCTTGATCACGTCGGCCCCCAGATCGGCCAGCAGCATGCAGGCGAAGGGCCCAGCCATGACCTGACTGACGTCCAGCACGCGGATACCTTGCAGCGGCAAGGGCATTGGTGTGGCGCCCATCTCAGCTCCCTTCGGTGATATTGGCGGCGCGCACCACATCACCCCATTTTTTGTATTCCACCGCCATGAAGGCCGCAAACTTGTCGACCGAGCCGCCACCGTCTTCCACGCCGTAACCATCAAAGCGCGAGACAACATCGGGCATGACCAGCACCTTGTTGATGTCGGCGTTGATCTTGACCGCCAGGTCCGTGGGCATGTTCTTCGGGCCGACCACGCCATACCAGCTCGAGACATCAAAGCCCTTGAAGCCTTGCTCATCCATGGTTGGAATATCCGGAAAGCCCTTGGCCCGGTTGACACGGGTTTGCACAATGCCCGTCAGCTTCCTGGCTTTGACCATCGCGGTCGCGGCCGTCATGGTGTCAAAGCTGAAATCTATCTGACCGCCGATCAGATCCGTTTGCATGGGCCCGGACCCCTTGTAAGGAACGTGGATGCTTTTCACCCCGGCGGCCATATTGAACATCTCGGCAGCCAAATGCTGCACCGAGCCTGTTCCGGACGAGCCAAAGCTGATTTTCCCGGGGTTCTTTTTGCAGAGTTCCACCACCTCCCTGATCGAGGTGTACGGATTCTTTGCGCTGGTCACCAGGATATGCGGCGTAGCACCAATCAGGGCAATGGGCGAAAAATCCTTGAGCGGATCGTAGGTGATGCTTTTGAAAATATGCGGCGCAATGCCATGGGTGTTCACATGAGCCATCAGCAAAGTGACGCCATCGGTAAACCTGGTCTTTACAAAATAATCCGCAGCCAGCACACCGGTCGCGCCAGGCTTGTTCTCGATAACCACGGGGCGCCCCCACAATTCGGAGAGCTTTTGGCCCACGATGCGTGCAAACACATCGGTCCCGCCGCCAGGTGCCCAGCCCACCAGAATCTTGACGGGGCCTTTGGGCAGATCGGCTCCCAGGGCCCAAGGCGCTGCCAGCACAGTGGCACTGGCTGCAATAAAGTCACGACGTTTCATTTTGTCTCCTGCAAGGTGGTTAGGCCACTACTGTCGCCCACGGCAGGGGGAGGGGCAAGCATGTGGAATGCATGTCTGGTTTCTTATTTGGCGAAACCTGAGCGTTCAGGCCTGGTTTTTCGTACCCAGCAGTTCTGCCATCACATCGCGCAGGGTTTGTTCCTGTGCCTGGCCTTCCACAAAGGACAGCACGTACGAGCGCTGGTGCCAGTCCCCCTCGATTTCTGCCGAGCCCAGCGCCGCTTCGGGGTGAAAGCTGCGCAGGACGTCGGGGGGCATCAGGCCTATGCCCAAACCATTGCGTACCAGCGCCAGCATGGTGTCAAAACCGCTAACAGTGAAGTTGTTGCGAAACAGGCGGCCACGGCTTTTGTGCGCTCTTTGCACGGCAAACAAAATGGCCGAGCCTTTGCCCAAACTCACAATGGGGGTATTCAAAATCTCGTCGATGCTCACGGGTTCGGTAGAGAACTGAAAATGCTTACGGCTGTAAACCACCACCAGCCTGTCATGCTGGTAATGAAATTTCTCAAGGTCCAGAAAACCACTTGTTTTCTCGTAAACGCCCACATCAATCACTTTGTCGCGCAGCAATTGCTGTACGACCTGGCTGTTTTCTTCCAGAATTTTTAAAGTGATCTGGGGATATTTTTCCTGGATGCGGAATATGTCCTTGGCCAGCGACTGGATAATCACGGATTTTGGTGCACCAATAATGATCCGCCCATCGCGGCCATGGTTCAGGGCCAGCGCATCGCCTTCCAGGCGGCCAATGAGGTTGTCGATCTGCTTGATATGCGCCAGCAGCTTGTCGCCGGATTCCGTGACTTTGACGCCGTGGGGCAGACGCTTGAACAGCTTTATGCCCAGCTGGTGCTCCAGATCCGTCACGCGCTTGGAGGCCGCCGCAACGGCCAGGTTAAGCTTGTCGGCAGCGCGGGAAATGCTGCCCTCTTCCGCAACTGCCAGCATCAGCTGGACAGTGGTCGTATCAATTTTCATGGTCACTCACAGCGTGCGCCTTATCAAGCGCACAGGGCAATTCGGCACATCAAACGAACTCCGCAATACGGATAGGAAATTCAACCGCATGAGCCCAAGTATGGCAGCCTTGGGCACGCCAGAACATCTTCAACATCCTGGCCTTGCTTCCCCAAGGGTGTTGCGGCCGACGACCTTTTGACCCAGGCCGCCGACCTTGACTGCCCCTGGGCAAAGTGGTTGAAATCGTTGCGCCGAGCGGGTTTTCCGACCGAGGGGGTGGGTCAGCGGAAATCGGCTGCCTGGGTCAATTTAGCATCGGCGCTAACAGGCGTGGTTCAAAAACACCGGTTTTCGGGTAACACTGGCGTGACTATCCCTCCCTCAAAAAGTCGGGATTTTTCGCAGAATTCGGAAATTGTCGGGGGCTTGTGTCACCCCATCGGGTCAGCCTCGTAGAGGGGGTTCCACGCCCTAACCGGCGGAATTTGTCCGATACCTGAAAATCACCGATTTTTTGCATGCAACGATGCGTCAAACGGACGGTCGTTCAGGTGACACCTCAAAAGTTGACTGAAACCACCCAAAAACATGTCACACAAGCCGTCACATTGTCTAAGCTCCACAAACGATGGCTAGCGTGACAACGAAAATCGTGGCATGGACAAATTCCGCCGGTTAGGGCGTGGAACCCCGTTTTGGAGTGCTCGAATCATCATCGCCGGCATCGAGACTATGCACATGATCAAGAAGGGGCAGATGAACTGCCCCGAAAGATCAACCCTGTCCGCAGCACAGCAGTTCTACAGCCTCGCTGTTTGATCACCAAGTCAGCGACGCAACTCCTTTCGGCCAGTCTCCACTATTGCGACAAAACCTAGGCGGGCTCATCATGGGTTTGACCACAACCAAAGTCATCCACTCACCCAACTTCCGGTACTATTGATCAAGTAGTGTTTATATCAAAGATATTCATTGTTTTTATTGAGGAGTTATAAGCCATGTACAAGCACCTTTTTGTGCCCGTTGACGGATCTGAGCTATCCCACCGTGCCATGGATGGCAGTATTGAGCTCGCCCTGCAATTGGGTGCCCGCATTACCGGGTTTGTTGTAGAACCAGATCTGCCACTTTCAGAAATGGCTGGACCTGGCAACGAGTTCAGAGATCGCGTCAAGAGCCATGAAGCCAAAAATGAAGCTCACGCCGCTGCCTTGATGGAGCAGTTTGAAAAGCGTGCATTAAGCGCCGGAGTGACTTTCACAGCACATCAGACGACTTCCTATACGGTGGGTCAATCGATCGTGAAGCAGGCAGAGGAATCAGGCTGCGACATGATTGTCATGGTGTCACACAGCCGCAGCCGGGTAGGGAAATTCGTATTTGGCTCGCACACCAAGAATGTCATTATTGACAGCAATCTGCCTGTGCTGGTGTTGCGCTGATGAGGTTTTGTCGCAATAGTGGAGACTGGCCGAAAGGAGTTGCGTCGCTGACTTGGTGATCAAGCAGCGAGGCTGTAGAACTTCTGTGCTGTGGACAGGGTTGATCTTTCGGGGCAGTTCATCTTCCCCTTCTTGATCATGTGCATAGTCTCGATGCCGGCGATGATGATTCGAGCACTCCAAAACGACTTGAATCCACCAACTGGTTGCGGGTTTTGACTGCACTGCAGAGGAAGGATTCGCCGATGACGTGGACCTCATCGAAGTTTCGTAAAGCGGTGCGGCTTAATCGGCATTTGGTCCTTTAATTGGGTGGATTTCAACAAAATCTGGCGAGCAAAAGCGAGGCGCGATACAACGCGCCGTTCGCAAATTATTTGAATCCGGGGTGAGTTCAGCTGCGGCAGAGGTGCCGCAGGTTGATCATCGTGTAGGCCAGGGTCTTGAAGGCATAGTGGACATCGGCGATGACCTCGTAGCGAACGAGAACGCGCCGGAATTTGTCCTCCCAAGCGAAGACGCGCTCGATGGTGCGAAAGC
>Ga0209123_1004214_pt1 | contig 10039 bp, 10 predicted proteins | sample BarGraIncu00431A_FD_184500 | JGI IMG/M metagenome (GOLD analysis project Ga0209123, IMG submission 184500) | Arctic peat soil microbial communities from Barrow, Alaska, USA - Barrow Graham LP Incubations 004-31A (SPAdes) (version 2) | ecosystem: Environmental > Terrestrial > Soil > Wetlands >...
TGCTTTTCAAATGGAATTGACTGTAAACAAAGGACGTGGTTATGTACCTGCAGATGAACATGGAATTGTTTATAATGATGCGAATGTAATTCCCATCGACTCAATTTATACACCCATCAAGAATGTAAAATATTCAGTTGAAAACTTTCGTGTTGAACAAAAAACTGACTACGAAAAGTTAGTTTTCGAAATATCAACTGATGGTTCTATACATCCAAAAGACGCTTTGAAAGAAGCTGCAAAAATCTTGATTCATCATTTCATGTTGTTTTCTGATGAAAAAATTACGTTGGATACAACGGAATCAGACGGCGGTGAAGAATTTGACGAAGAAGTATTGCACATGCGTCAATTGCTGAAATCCAAGTTGGTTGACATGGATCTTTCCGTTCGTGCTTTAAACTGCTTAAAAGCAGCTGATGTGGAAACACTCGGAGAATTGGTTGTTTTCAATAAGACCGATTTGTTGAAGTTCCGTAATTTTGGAAAGAAATCACTGACTGAATTGGACGATCTTTTGGAAAGTCTGAACCTATCCTTTGGGATGGATATTGCAAAATACAAATTAGATAAAGAATAAGACGATGAGACATAATAAAAAATTCAATCATTTAGGACGTCAAACAGCTCACCGTAGTGCTATGTTGTCGAATATGTCGGCCTCTTTGATTATGCATAAGCGTATTTTTACCACTACCGCAAAAGCGAAAGCTTTGAAAATGGTGGTTGAACCCCTTATAACAAAAGCAAAAGATGATACGACAGCAAACAGACGTTTGGTTTTTAGTAATTTGCAGAGCAAAGAAGCTGTAACCGAACTGTTTTTAGTAGTTTCTCCTAAAGTAGGTGATCGCCCAGGTGGTTACACCCGTATCCTTAAAACTGGTTTCCGTTTAGGTGACAACGCACAAATGTGTTTTATCGAATTGGTAGATTTCAACGATAATATGTTGAAGACGAAGGTAGAAAAGAAAACACGTACACGTCGTTCAATAGCGAAGAAGGTTGCAGAAACTGTAGCTGTTGAAGTTGTACCTGCTGCTGAAGCACCTGTTGCTAAAGCCCCGGTAGTTGAAACTCCAGTAGTTGAAACTCCTGCAGCTGAATAATTAAACAGAAAGCCGGTATTTTCAAAGAATGTCGGTTTATAGAATAAATTTCTTGAATACAAAGAGGCCAACAATTTGAATTGCTGGCCTCTTTGTATTCAAGAATTAATGTTGTACTTCAACTTTTTTATTAATCCATACCTATACCGTAACAACTTGTTTGATCTTTTTCTACTGCTAGATTTTGAAAATTATTATTAAAATTTAATATTGCTTTATTTTTCAATTTAGCTGTTATATTTTTTGTAGTTGTTTCTATTTTCACCCTTGCGCTATCTGAATTAATAGTTATATTTTCTACAAACCGATCATTGATTTCAAGAAAGGCACTATCTCTTGCTTCAACACTCAAATTTGATACCCTTTTAGCGATTGAATCGGTATTGTAATAATAGAAATCACCATCACTCATATCAATTTTCAAATCCTTTGGTGCCACATTAGTTACCCCCATCCAAAAATGTTTTCTACCAATAATGGTATTTACATTCTTACATTTCAAAAATAATCTCAGACCAGAGTAGACATAAAGGGTATCCTTTGATATTGTGTATAATTTTGAAGGGATTATGGACTCTTTATAATATTCAATGGATAGTTTATTGCTGTCCGATTGCTCTACGTGTAGGTCCGAATTTTTTTCTGCTACAATAACCGAAAATGGTGGAAGTGAAATATCCTTCCTTAATGCATTTGGGTTAGTGTGATTGACTTCATAGATTTTTTGATCAATAAAATAGGTGAGCATACCACCTACAATAAAAATCCCCAGTGCTATTGCTATTATATTGCTTGTTTTCATAGTGTCTCGTTCTCTTTAATGGCTGTTAGTAATTCTTTTAAATCTTCGGAGTTGAGCTGAAGTGTTCTTACTTTCTGAATAAATGCCGGAAGTTCATTGGTGAAAAATTCTGCTTTTTCTGTACCGCGAATTAGTTCGACTGCATTGTCCGAAACAAAGAATCCTACACCTCGTTTATTATCAAAAATTCCGGCTTCATTCAAAATAGAATAAGTACGCAATAGAGTATTCCTATTCACCTCAAATTCAGCGGAAAGATCACGGACCGATAGCACCCGGTCGCCCGCGTTTAGTTTTCCTTCCAGTATCTGAAGACAAAGATTGTCCGCAATCTGCTGAAAAATACCTTTTGTAGCTTTATAATCTATACTCATACTTGCTTTTCTTTTAATTTATAGTAGCCTAAGGGCAGTAAAAATAGCCAGGATAAATACATGACTGAATAAAACCAAATATCAAAACTATTGATAGTAGGGTAAATTGTGGAATGCCCATTGGAATGTACGTAAAAACCGATTGTTGATGGATAAAATATATGTGAAAAGAGCACCATAAAGCAACCAATTAGATACAACACAGCAATTGTTGATATAGCTGTCTTTACAAGAGAATTCTTTTTAAAATAGAGCCTGACGGAAAATATGAAAGTTCCGATTGAAATGATGCAAAAGGTTACGGCAGCATTTGTTATTAATGTATTTGTCGGAGTATACAAAGATGCAAAGTGAAAAATGTCAATTTTTGTAGGATCCGCTACTTTATAAATAGCTAATATTGCCAGGCGCGATATACGGGTATCTATCCAAAAAATCAACATAAAGAGGATAGAGCCTACTACCATTCGTATCAGAAATTGAGATAAAAACTTTTCAAATGTTGAAGAAGGTAACATTAGATACGATCTGGCCTTTATTTTATTATCCATATCCGGAAAAGACATACCATAGAATATGGCCATACCAACTAAACAAAATAAAAATGATGTTTGGTATATTGTGTTATCATAATTAGTATGATAATAACCCTTGGGCATCAGCATATATAAGAATACTAAACCACCCATAAAAGCTGAGATTGTAGTATATAGATACATCTTATAATTGATTAGACTATCATTCCGCAGAAGCAGATAAAACCTTTTTAAGCTAAAAAACTGATTTGTTTCCATAGGTACTTTATTAAATGGATTTGTTGATAATGGCGTTAAACAAAAGTTCCAGGTCGATGCTTGATTCTCTTTCTGCAGTGGCAGGAAGCATAATTCGATATCCGATGGGACAACTTTCCTGGTAAAGTACATTTTCAATGCCGGAGAGACTATTAACTGTCTCAAAATAGAGCTTTTGTGAAATTTTTTCAGTTTCTTCCTCGTAAAGAAGCTGGCCTTCGTCGATCACTACAATTTTGTCAATGATGGTATCAATATCTTTTACCTGATGGGTGGAAATCACTACCAACTGTTCGTCTGTAACTGAACTAACCAATATTTTCCGAAACTGACTTTTTGAAGGAATATCCAATCCATTGGTCGGTTCATCCAGTATCAGCACTTTACAGTTGCTGGCTAATGCAAAGGCAATTAAAAATTTCTTTCGTTGTCCATGCGATAACTGATTCAGTTTAGAAGAACGTTGTAGTTCGAATTCTTCGAAAATGGTTTTTAGCTTTTCGTGATCAAAGGACGGGTAAAGCGGACTGAACGCTTTTACATAGCATGAGATGCTGATGGAAGGGAAGGTAAACTCTTCTGGCACCATGTATATGTCTGACAGAAAGCTTGGCTTGCGCTGAAAGGGTGTAAATCCATTTACGTTAAGTTGGCCTTGCTGTGGAGCTATTAAGCCGGCTATAAGGCTGAGAAGGGTTGATTTCCCGGCGCCGTTTTTACCTAAAAGGCCTACAATATGCCCGCTTTCAGCTTTAAGGGAGAAATCCTTGAAAAGCGGCGTTTTCTTTTTGTAACGAAAGGAGAGGTTTTTAATTTCAATCATGGCTTATATGTTTAGGTGTCTATGCAGCTATGCCACAAAGAAACGAATACTATTTTAATTTGCAAATTATTTGGACTTTTATTTTAATGGGAATTGAATATGGTATATTGATTTGTTATAAAAAATAATCTTTTGAAGCGATAAAATGAATATTTGTGTAACTTTGGTTGTTTTAAATTAAATTTAATATCACACCATAAGGAAAAACACAATCTAAAAAATTAAAATCATGGAAGAAAATCAACAATCTGAGACTCCAATCATTTGTAACAATGTAATTCGAGGTTATCTTTTAGAAACCTCAAAATGGGGCAAGTTTTTAGCAGTAATAGGATTTGTAGGTATAAGTTTAATGATATTGTTGGGAATTTTCTTAATGATTGGCATGTCCTTCTTAAGCGAACTTTCCAGCAAATCAATGCCAGCTGGATTCTTTGGCCTTATTTATATCATTATGGCAGCTATCTATTATTTCCCGGTAAATTATCTACACAAGTTCTCGGTATTGATTAAACAGAGTTTAAACTCAAATGATGAGCTGGCACTAACCAATGGGTTCGAGAATTTGAAAAAAATGTTCAAATTCATGGCCATATTGACAATTGTAGTTTTGTCAATATATGTGCTTATATTGTTAATAGCAATACCTTCATTACTATTTTTCCAGGTAAGTGGGATCCCAAGATAAAATAAGCCGAAATCTTTTAGACCGACCACAAACACTCTTTCTTCTTAGTTGAACGAATTACTCTTTGATCAGTTTTTCAAGGATGATGTTTTTACCGGATTTTAGTAGAACAAAATAGTTCCCCTGGGGTAGCATGTCTACCATAATTTTATCGGCACCGGTAACCTTTCTTGAGAGTACAACCTTCCCACTACTATCTAATATGGTAAGCAAACTTATTTCTGTCAAACCTTTAATATAAAATCCATCAGTTGCCGGATTCGGATATAACGAGATGATTGTGGCTTTATGAGTGTCCACAGAGGTCGCAACACCAACGATATATTTAAAGTCTTTCCAAAGGGTAGCCGATTGGTAAGCGCTGATCGAAGCGGATGGAACATAAAGAATGCAAGAATCAAGGTCTATGTTGTCAAAAACATAAGGCGTTGAGTTTAAATCAACTGGAACCAATGGATAGGAGTAGATTGAATAGATGTTCCAACAAACTTCAAAAGCGAAATCTCCGATGGATGTGACCGAGGATGGAATCGAGACCGAGGTCAAATTGGAACAATAGCCAAAGGCGTCTGCACCGATGGTATCAACTTGCGATGGAATGATGTATTGATCTGTCAAAGCTGTAGGAGCCTGGATCAGACATGTTTGGGATTTATTGAATAAGACACCGTCAAGGCTGGAATAATTCGGGTTGTTTTCATCGACATAGAAAAGTCCAGAACTGCCCATAAAAGCTTGCGGTTCAATGACCGTGACCGATGTTGGTATAGTGACGGAGGTCAGGTTCTCACAACGCTCAAATGCTAGAATAGCAATAGTGGAGACTGTAGAAGGAATCGCACATATTCCTTCCTGGGAAAGGGTGGCCTGTATCAAACGTGTCTGACCTTTATCATACAGAATGCCATTGTTACTGGCATAATTAGGATTGCCGGGTTCGACTGTGATGGCGCCGGTACTGGCTGAAAAAGCATGGTCTCCTATAGATGTGACAGATGAAGGAATCGAGATGGCATTCAGGCCGGAACAATATGCCATGGCGTTGATTCCAATGTTAGTGACCGACCCGGGAATCATGATATAAGGTATTTCGCTGCAGTACCCGAATGCTCCTAAATCGATGGAAGTGACGGTGGAAGGTATTGTACAGGTATCCGTCAGGTTAATGGGAGCATGAATCAAGGTCGTTAGTGCTGCATCATACAGAATGCCTCCGTAGGCAAAAAATGCAGGGCTGTTAAAATCGACAAGGATCGTGCCACTGGCACCCCAAAAAGCATATTCATCGATAGTGCTGACAGCTGCCGGTATCGATAGGGCTTTCAATCCTCTGCAATATTCAAAGGATCCGTGTCCGATAGTTGTTAAAGAGGAAGGAAGTGCGATGCTGTTTAGATTGAAGCAAGCCAAAAAGGCAAATCGCCCGATAGATGTGGCAGTCAACGGCAATCGTACAGTGGACAGTGTTGTCATGCCCTGATAGTTGGTACGGTTGTAATTGGAATTAAACGCCTCATCGGGTATAGTGTTTGCGGGATAATCGATACTGATAGAGTCGTCTGTCCCCTGTGTCCCGATGTATTCAGCAATAGTAGCACTTTCCAGATCAAGGACGACCAATTTGGGCAAATAATCCCTCATGGTTACAAAATCACGGGCATCAATGGTACCTGCAACTGTCAGATCGGTTACAGAGTCCCGTTCGAGTTCTGTAAGAGCCGAGTAAAGGCCACCAGCAGTAATATTAACCGATTTGCTGGTAATGGATGATATGTACACAAAGTTTTGCCATAGGGTAGCTGATTTATAGGCGTTTTCCGCACCTGCAGGAACTCTTAATAAGCAAGTATCGGTATTGATACCGTAGAAAGCATTGATTGAGGCACTCAAATCTACGGGTGTAGCCGAATAGACATTGAAGGAGGCCAAATTGCTGCAATTTCCGAAAGCATAGTCCCCGATGGTAGTGACCGATGCAGGAATTGAAAGGGAAGTCAGGTTGTTGCAATACCTGAAAGCATTGTTGTCAATGAAGGTGACGGAGGATGGAATCGTGACAGAAGTCAAGAACTCACAAACTCCAAATGCACCTTTAATGATGGATGTAACTGTGGACGGAATCGTGTAGCTTCCTGCTGTATAGTAGGGTACATGAATTAGGGTTGTCTGGGCTTTGTTGAAGAGGCTGCCATTAAGGGATGAAAAATTGGGATTGTTTAAATCGACGGTAACATAACCATTGCATCCAAAAAAGGCAGAAGCATCAATATTGGCGACCGAAGTAGGAATTGACACCGCATTGATTCCATAACAATATTCAAAACTGCCCTGTCCAATATGAGTAACCGAATTAGGAATAGTTATTGAATTTAAATTGTAACAGAACAGGAATGCTAATCTTCCGATGGCGGTAGCTGTCAAAGGCAATTGAACCGATATCAATGTTGTCTTGGCGTAATAATCAGAGCTGGAGTTGAATAAGACAAAAGCATAATCAGGAATTGTATTCGCCGGATAATCCAAGGAAGTATTTCCGGCCGTCCCCGACGTTCCACTATATGCAGCGATGGTTGCAACACTTATATTTAAGACTGCCAACTCAGGCATGCTATCCCTCATTGTTGCAAAATCACGGGCATCAATCGTTCCTGTTACCGTCAAATCGGTCACAGTGGCTCGTTCGTCGGAAGTAAATGCGGAATAGAGGTTCCCGGCTGTAACATTGACTGTTTTATTTTCAACGGTGTTAGCCTCGGTTCTTGACGCTCGGTTCGGCAAGGCGTTTTTTATAGGAAGGATTAATGGTTTGTGTGGAGGCGTAAGATTTTCTATTGCAGGTATTTGAGCCTGGATGCTAAACGAAAACAAAAAAAGCTGGACAAATAAAACAACACAAAGCGTACCCTTTTTTGACGCTAATTGTAGATTCGTTTTCATGACTGTCAGAATTTTTAGTTTATTACCCTGATATCTTAAAAATCCAAATGTAATGATTATTTATTCAAGTTTTACAAATATTATAACAACTAAATTTCAGTTTCTGCTCCATTCAACAAAGTTGTTTTTCATTCATCCTAAAATCAAGTCAAGTCAAAACCGTTGGCTTTATTGTATTCTCTAATATGTATAGCATTTATCCTGAAGTGAACCCCAAAAGTTAGACAAAAATTTTGGGGTTCACTTCAGACTTTGAAGAAACCATCGTTATTAGTAATTTATTTTTTTATATGACGTTGGAAATTAAAAAAAGTAATATCGGAATAGGAATTAATATTAAAGAAAATGAAGTTCCTAAAACCCCAACATCACCCCAATCGACACCGCCCTCACCTCAGGCCCTTTATCCTTTTCAAAGATTCCAAATGGCGAATATTTCGCATACAACCCAAAATTACCTATGCCTGCCATTGCAACATAATCCAGACAAAACGGTGCCACATTCATCCCTCTGCCTTCAACAATCTTAACATCGTGTCCATTAGCATCGTCGTATTTAACCTTGGAGGAAGCAAGTGTCCTGACGCCGCCAATTACACCGGCAGCCAGATAGGAGCATTTATTGCCTCCCAGGTTTGGTTGCCATTCAAGAAGTAGGGGTATGGTAAAATAGACTGTCCGTAGTCTGCTGTATTCATATTTGACACCTTCAGGTGCAGGAGTAGTGGAGGTTACGCCATTTGTTTCTACCAAATGTCTGTTGTCGTCAAAATGATAATTTCTCCAGTCGAAACCCATACCGGTAGTTATCCCTAAATTGTTCCGAAAAATGGGTAAAGTTATTTCGGAGAAATTAAAGAAGAATTCGTGTGATTCTATGGTGTTTACGGCAAAACCATCCACGGAAGAGAGATTCAGGAAGGCATCGGTGACATTCACAAAACCAAAGCCTAAACCGGCCCAATGCGATTTCATTTTAAAATCACGGTGATGAAATCTTTTGCCAAAAAGTGGTATTTGAAAACCGATTTCTTCCATCACTGTCCAGTTTTCATAGCTTTTTGTATCGCTGTATATTCCCTCATAAACTTTCTTATAGGGTACCGTGTCATTGGATACAGAGGCATCATAGACTTTAACCTTAACCTGGCCAACGCTGTCCTCAATATTGACCAACTTGTTGTGGTAGGTGAACGTGGTGTCAGACGATGCCGTTTCGGCGGTGATGGGCTGGAGCCCGGCGAAGAGGGGCAAAAGCGCTAGGTAGACGATTTTTTTCATAGTTGTTTGAATGTTTAGGATTATTTCTTTTTTAATAGTAGTTTGAGTACATCCTCTGTCTCGCTTTTGGTTTCGATGTAAATCAAGGTAATTTGACTTCTTGCTTTAGAGGATTCGTTAAAAAGTACCAGCCGATTGTCCTTGTCTTTTTCCTTGCGCGGTAGTTGCAGGTAAATGGATGTCGGAATGCCGTTGGTGATTACTTGTTTGATTTTCTTAGCACCGGTGCCATCCTTTAAAAGACATTCACGGATAAAAATAGCTGCTGAAGGATCGTTTCGGATGGTGATGCTTTTGAAAAGGGTGAAATGGTAGTTTTCAAGAACTTCGTTGGTTAGTTCCACCATGACCACGCCCCTCTTTTTCCCGTATTGTTCAAAGACTTTGCTAATTTGCAGATCCTTTTGTGCAAAAAGGCTGGGGGACGCAGTCAGTGCAACAGCCAGAAGCAGCAAAAAATAGATGTTGGATATTTTCATAATTTTCTGTTTTTAATCTTCGGAAAATAGTTGAAGTTGTGTTTGTATCAAATCATGATCATTCAGGTTGCTGGAACTTTCCTGTATTTCATCGCAGGAAGATGACATGATTTCCAGGGAGGCCAAAGCCTGGTCTTTCACTACTTGGGTATCGGTATATTTATGTCCATTGATGTAGGTGAAATTGGACTTTTTATCGTTAAGAAGACTTTTTGAAAAGAGCATCAGTCCAAAAAAGACTGCGGCAACACTGGACCATTTCAGGAAAGAAATGAGGAGGACTTTTGGCTTTTGTTTCTTGTTGGCGAAATAGCCAAACAGGGCACGGTCCGCTTCTAAATATTCAGGTATGCTTTCTTGCGAAAGGAACTCGTGCAGTAATTTTTCATCAGCTGTTGAGGTTTTCCCTTCGTAATACATCTCCAATAAGACGTTGGCCTGTTCTATAGTGATTCTTTTTTTCAAAGTTATAATTTTCATCGTGATGTCATTTTTAAATAGTTTTCACGCACTTTTTTTCGTGCTCTTGAAAGATTCATCCGGATGGCTTCAACGTTTGAACCTGTTATTTCAGCGATCTTTTCCACTTCAAATTCCTCAATGTCTTTCATCTGAATGATTGCCTTCTGAAGCGGTGGCAATCGTTCGATGATTGCTTTGAGAACTTCTTCCGTATTCTTTCGCTCCAATTGCAGATAGGGGTTGTCGGGTCCTGCCTGCCGGAGCAGTTCATCATTTAATGAATCCAGTCT
>Ga0209123_1004215_pt1 | contig 10038 bp, 10 predicted proteins | sample BarGraIncu00431A_FD_184500 | JGI IMG/M metagenome (GOLD analysis project Ga0209123, IMG submission 184500) | Arctic peat soil microbial communities from Barrow, Alaska, USA - Barrow Graham LP Incubations 004-31A (SPAdes) (version 2) | ecosystem: Environmental > Terrestrial > Soil > Wetlands >...
TCATTATTTATTATTAATAAAAACTCATACATTAATATGAACGCTAAAACAGTAGATAATAATTCTGATATTAGTGATAATTTGAGTAATAATAACGAAGAAATTACAACTGAAAATTATGATATGATAATCGATCAAGGGTTAGCATGTAGAGCACCATATAGAGATGCATTAGGTAATTTGATTACTTCAGAAGAATATACTGATTGCATTCTTCTGATTAAAATAAATGAGTTAAATTCAGGAGTATATTATTATCCCAATTCTGATGATAGTGTAGCATATCCTTTTACTTTTTCAAATGCAACAGTTGAAAAAGTTTATAAAGGAGAAAAAAATATAGGCGAAGAAATAAAATTCAGAAAAGATGGTGCTATAATATCATATAAAGATTATGAGAAGACTCTACTTCCAATTCAAATAGAAAAACAAGGAATCTCTAAAATGAGTGATGAAGAAAAATCAAACGAATATGTTAAAGTAATAGATTCATTTACTAAATCCGAAATAAACAAAAATAAAGAATATTTGGTATATCTAAAATATGATGAAGAGTATTTTAATTGTTATAGAGTAGTAAGCTGTGAAGAGGGATTTAGAGAATATGATAAAATTACAGGTTTATTTAAGGATAATAAAACGGGTGTATTTGAAGAATTAAAACAAGAAAGCAAGTAATAATTATATAAATAAATCGATAAGCAACAAATTATAGCAACGATGTAATGTAAAATTGGTAGTAAAAAACGAATAAAAATGATATTATTATATCAGAGGAGGGGAAACTAGATGGATGAAAATAACTTGAGTGATAATATTTCTACTTTAAGAAAACAAAATAATATGTCACAGGAAGCATTAGCAGAAAAATTAAATGTATCAAGACAGGCGGTTTCTAATTGGGAAACAAATAAAACACAGCCTGATATATCTACATTAACAAGAATGGGAGTTATTTTTGGAAAAAATATTTATAATATTGTTAGGGGGGATTTTTCAATGACATTAGATAATAAAAAAGAACAAGTAGCTAATTACAATGTATATTACGATAAATATGCTGTTGCAACAGGTTTATTCTGGGCGATTTTTACATTCTTATCAATAGGGATCTTTACTATTATAGGAATTATATATAATTCATCAAAGGTATGGATCATAGCAGGAATAAGCGGTTTGTGTACATTTTTGAGTTTAGGACTTATAATGCAAGCAATAATGACGTTAAAAAGAAAAGAAGCAGATAAAAAAGATTAAATTTAATTAATATGTATTATAGAGTTTACAAGTAAAATTGTAGGCTCTTTTTTGTTGCAAAAAAGGGGATATACTTGGCTAAAAAAGAACTAAAGTAGAAATGAATAGATTACTCGAGACGGTAAATGAAAAGATGGCCACCTTTTGAAATTGTGGAAATATAGAACTGTATGGAAAACTTTATACACAAATTTAGAATAAAAACAAGCTTAACCATTTAAATTATAATTTCAAGTTTGTTAAAAGAATACTATATTACATGTACCGTAAATACTTTCTGTTTTTTATGTAATATACTAAAAAATTCACATATAAATGTGTCTTTTAAAATACTGTATGTGTGATATATCAGTATATAAATAGGCATAATTATATTTCTAAATTATAATAGTACTTAAATATGAGTTAGATTTACAAGTTTACATAAATATTGACAAAGAGATATTCATATGTTATAATATATTTGTAATGTAATTTTATAACCTTACTAAAATAAATATTTTGGAGGAATTTACATGCTAACTAGAAATTGTGAAAAATCAAACGAGCTAACAATAGAAGAATGTCAAATCATTAGAGGAGGATCTAAAATCCCTTTTGAAGAAACATTTATATCACCTTTTCGAAAAGATACATATGAAGATGCTTATAAAGTACTAGAGGCAATAAGAAGCGTACATTCTGCAGAGCATGGATGGAGAGAAATTGAAGGTTATGTAGAAACTATGCCTAATGGTAAATATAGAGCTGTAAGAAAACATGTTCACAACAATTAATTGAACTAAAAAACAGGAAAGTTATTAAATATAACTAACCTGTTTTTTTTATGCCAAATAGGACGTGGTAAATTGATATTTGATAAATTATTTAAGAAATGCTAAATCTTTTCCTGTGGCAAGGGAAATAGTAAAAATAATAGTGTTTCTACTTTAAAAGTACTGCAATAAAATTTAATAATTAGATATATATTTGTTTCAATGAATTTAATTAGGAAAAACATATATACATTATTATATATTTTCAGTTATAATAGATATTAATTTTTTAGATGCAAAGCTCATATATTCATTATTTAAAATACCTATTCCAATTTGCCTACTAGGTAGGGAAGGTAAGGTTTTTACTTCAAATAATGTTCCGTCTTCAAGCTCTTTTATTGCAAATTCTTTTGTTGCATATCCAATACCAAGACCTATTTTTGTAAATTCTAAAACAAGACCATAGCTTACAATTTCTATCTTTGGTTTTAAAACAATCTTATTTTCTATCATAAAATTATCGATAAAAGAACGTGTATTAGATGGTTCTTTTTGAAGTATAAGTGGATACTCATTTAAATCAGATATTTTAATAATACTAGGAATTTTTTTCGCATATTCACTATTTACAACAAAAGTGTCAGTTACCTGCTTACAAGGTATTATATTAATATCTTTTTCATATTCTGTTGGTAAGTTAAGAACAATAATGTCAATATTACCATTTTTAAGTTCAGAAACTAGATCTCTTGTTAAGTTGTTCACAATTTGTATATCAATATTTGGATATAATTCATGAAACTTTTCTAAATATGACATTAGAAAATATTTAGTAACTGTGGTACTAGCTCCAATTTTGATTTTTCCTGCTTCTAAATTTTTTAATTCATAGAAACTATTTTCAGCGTTGTTTATAGAATCAATTCCTTGTTTTAAATTGTTATATAATATTTTACCTTCTTCAGTTAAGCATACACCATGCTTAGTCCTTATAAATAATTGAGCACCCAATTGACCTTCTAAAGTTTGAATTGCCTTAGTAACTGCTGGTTGAGATACAAGTAGTGATCCTGCTGCCTTCGTAATATTTCCTGTTGATGCAACGGTGCAAAAAGTACGATATAATTCTAAATTAACATTCATGGTATAACCTCCAGTTATAATAAGTATAATAAATATATATTATACTTATACCACGTTTTGTGTTATAATACAAGTAGTTAGATAATATTGGATAAAAATAAAATTATTTTTATAAGGAGGAGTTAAAGTGAATACTAATTTCATATCAGTTTTAATGTTCCAGCTAGAAATCGAGGAAGAGTCTAATACAATAGATGAGTATATTGTAGAAAATGAAAATTATGCATATCAAATGAACACCTCTTATGGACACATAATGGATTTAAATCCAGATATTGTTGTATATCCTGAAATGTGCTATATCAATGCTAATTATGGGAAATTAAGAGAACTATCAAAAAATCGGCTTATCATTGCAGGAAGCTTGTACGAATGTGGAATAAACTACACTATAGTTTTCTATGACGGAAACATGAGTAAAATTATTAAAAGATACTCTTCTGGTGCTGAGCCAATGTCTAGAAAAACTAGGTATATTGACCCTAATGCCTTTGTAAAAGACTACTTAAATGAACATATTTTTGAGATAAAGGGTCAAAAAATATGCGTATTGAATTGTATGGAGTACTATCATATGGCATATTTCATTGCTAGAAATTCAGAACTAAGCATAAATTTATTTGCGATTATATCTCCATCTAGCACTAACAATATGTCCGTTTTTGAACAAGAAACCATGGCAATCCACAATCATAATGAATATATCTACTCATTTGTTGCTAATTGTATATCTACCTATAACGGTAAAGAATATGCAACAGGAGAAAGTTATATTTATGGACCTATCCATAAGCATGAAAAAGAATGGCTCAAACAAGATGGCATTATATCTGAGAATCATCCCTCGAGTATAGCAAGAATGTATAAAAATCAATCATATATATATGGTGAGTTTGCTACAACTACTAGACTTAGTAGGTTTGGAAGAAGTGATTTCTATGAGACAAACCCGCGTAACGTTATAATTGGGAACCTAACTAATAAATAATAAGGGAGTGTGGTTTTTATGAAAAGCAAAAATGTTGTTATAGGAGTGACAGGAGGAATTGCAGTATACAAAGCACTTGATGTAATTACTAGGTTAAACAAACTAGGGTGTAATACATTTGTGATTATGACAGAAAACGCTCAAAACTTTGTTTGTCCGCTTTCATTTGAGATTTTATCAAAGAATCCTGTTGTAAAAGGTATGTTTGCAGATAAAAAAAATTGGGAGGTAGAACACATATCTTTAGCAAAGAAAGCAGATTTATTTCTTATTGTTCCAGCAACTGCAAATATTATTGGAAAAGTAGCAAATGGTATAGCAGATGATATGTTATCTACTACAATTATGGCTACCGAAGCCCCTATTGTATTTGCACCAGCGATGAATGAGAAGATGTATGAAAACAGAATATTGCAAGCCAATATAGCAAAACTTAAGAATTATGGATATCACTTTATTGATCCTGCAGCTGGAATGTTAGCTTGTGGTGATATTGGCATAGGTAAGCTCGCAAAAGTAGACACAATTGTTGAGTATGTAAAAAATATTATGAACAGGAGTGAGTAATATGCTAAAGACCATAGTTATAACCGCAGGAGGAACATCTGAAAAAATTGATGATGTTCGTACAATAACTAATATGTCAACTGGAAAACTTGGGGCAACAATTTGCAATACTATTTTGGACGAAAATTCACAAGACATTGGAAGAATATATTATGTATGTTCTGCTACATCACAGAAACCAAAAGAAAGTGATAAAATCACAACAATTATTGTAGAAGGAACATATGACCTCAAAGAGAAAGTTGAAAATTTACTAAACAGCGTAAAGGTAGATTTTTTCATTCACAGCATGGCAGTATCTGACTATACAACGGATTATGTATCTACTGTAGGAAGACTCTCAGAAGAGATAGCGGATAAGTTGTGGGAAGTTAAGGACAGTATTACTAAAGATGAATTAAGTAATTTGATTCATATAATAGTAGAATGTCCAGAAAGAAAGATATCTACACACAAAAAGATGTCATCCAAAGAAAGCGGAATGATTATAAAGCTAAAGCAAACTCCAAAGGTAATCTCAATTATTAAAGAGATTCAGCCAGAATTGATACTTATTGGATTTAAACTTTTAAGTGATGTAACTCAAGATGAACTGATTAAGGTCGCATCAAATTTAATGAGATACAATAATTGTGATTATGTTGTTGCAAATGATTTGGCGGATATCAAAAGAGGTAAACACAATGCTATTATAATCAATAAATATGGCGAAGAAACACAAGTTAGTGGCAAGGATGCAATTGCTTATAGAATTATGGACATTGTCAAAGGCTAACAATTTTCACAAAACAGCTACCAAAAGTTAATACTTTTGGTAGCTGTTTCACTAAAAGCAAATATATTTTTACAGTTATAACACAGGTATTTAGGTGGAAATAAAAGTTTATATAAAAATAAGAGCTGAAACAATTGCCTTAAATAGCTTTGTTTCAACTCTCTTAGTTAATTTGACAGCAAAAAAAGGCTAAAAGCCTTTAATTGGTTGGGGTGACAGGTTGTCACATCTTTAAATGTGAGTATTATCAATCATTCCAATGTTTCTAATTTAAAAGTACTGCAGTAAAATTTAATAATTAGTTATTTAATAGAGTTTATTTAATATTAATTTAGTACTGATATTGACGTTATATATATTAGTATATATATAATAATTGATATAGTTCCTGCAGACATAAAAGACCATGATATAGTAGTATGTTTAAACTTATATAGAATAATTCCTATACTAATTATAGCAATTCCTAATAGTATAGCTACACTTAAATATAAGTTTAATAAATCTGTACTTTTGCCACGTATGATATTAGTATAATCATTTACTAAATTTGTTAAACTATCAGTATTAGCCAATTCCTTAGAAATAATACTTATATTATTAAATGTACTAGGAAGTCTATCTCCACCACTTTCTATATATGTAAAATATTCCGAATGTCTATATTCAGCAAATTGATAGGTAGGAATTCCTACTGTAATTAATAATATAATTAAACTGAATAGTAAAAATATGAGTAATTTCTTAAATTTTTTCATAATAAATCCTCCTTCTAGTTAAATTGTAACATTAAATTATTATAAATACAATATTTTACAAAAATATGCATAATAATCATTAATAACACATAGAGTTTAATTTTTAAAAAATCAATTATTGTAATATGACGAATTGTATAGTTTTGTTATAAGCAAAATAAAAAATCGTTAGAATACTACTATTCTAACGATTTTTGGTCGGAGTGACAGGTTACTACTTCTTTAATTTCTAGTATTATCAACCATTTCAATGCTTTAATTTTAAAAGTACTGCAATGAATACTGCAGTAAAATTTGATAATTTGCTATATTTGTTTCTCTGTAACTTCCGGTTTAGTATATGAGAAGTGGAATTTACTTTTACACTTCACATTATAAATAAATTGTAATAAAATTTAATTATATTACTTGCATATTTTTAATATATGTAATATAATTAAACAAAAGAATAATTAATATAAATTTTAGGTGTTCAGTAAAATGAATGAAAAGGGAAAATGGTGCAAATCCATTACAGCCCCCGCTGTTACTAATAAAGCACTGATATTTATAGGTAATATGGAAGAGGCAATAACATTTGTAGATAGACAAAAATATGAGATTACTTCATCATCAGAGGCAGGATTTACTAAGAATGCAACCTTAGTTAGATGTATAGAAAGATTTGATGTACTACCAACTGATGCTGATGCATATATTCATGGTTATTTTGATTTATTAGCTAAACCTGAAGAAGTACCCAGAAGAAATAGAAAATATATTGACAAATGAATGTAGATGATGTATAGTATAAGCAGATGAGTAAGCAAATGTTTTATGTGAATTGAAAGTTCACTTAGATAAATAAAACTCCTCGCGAAAATTACACATGCTATTATGAGTAAGAGCAATAAAATATAAGGAGGTAATTAGAAATGAAACAACGAGGAACTTTTGGACTTATAATTGATTTCATCTTGGTTTTATGCACTGGAGGTTTATGGCTGATTTGGATACTGATAAGATATTTAAGAAATCATTAATTTTAGAAAGTAAGGTAGTTAAAATGAAGAATGAAATTATTTTAGATCAAGAAAAAGTACAAGTAGAATTGGAAAAGGGATATGTGGTAGCAAAAAAATTGTTAGAAGATTACGATAAAATTGAAAGGTTTCTTCAAAGGCTTGAAAAGAAATTGTTAAATATACCTGTTGTTGGTGACAAGTTGGCACATATTCCAATTATGATATCTCTAATAAGAAGTTATGTCAAAAAGGAATATACAGATATACCTCTTGCGTCTATTATTGCAATCGTTAGTGCTTTAATCTATGTTTTATCACCAATAGATATGATTCCTGACTTTATACCTGGTATTGGATATGCGGATGATGCTGCTATAATTGCATTATGTTGGAAGTCAGTTGGAACTGATGTTGATAACTATAAATTATGGAGAGATAATAATGGTAAGACAATCATATAGGTTATACCTTGTTAAATCTAGGGTTAATTCAGGTTCGAAGGAACATACATTTCAGTGAAGGTAATGGACATAAAATAGTGTGTTAAAATATAAAAAGTAGTTGATTTAAAGTTCAACTACTTTTTTGACTTAAATAATTTTCTTAATTACAGTAAATACAGTAATTATACAGTAGTTGGGTAGGAATTAGATGTTACTAGGTGGAACTACCTACCAAAGCAATTACCAAAAATAAGCACTACAATGCACTTGTTGGCACTACCTACTACTAGATACTACTTGAACTGAAGAACCGCAGGTTAACAGCCGAAAAAAAGCAGGGTAAGAGTTTTTAAGATAATAAAATAAACAACAATATACTGTAAACTACTGCAAATACTACTGCAAATACTACTGCAACGTCGGAGTTGTTAGAAGTTGTTTAAGGTGTTTAGAAGTGATATGACTATTGCCATAAGTGGCGAAATGTAGGCATAAAGTGGCTAAACTGATAATAGAAGTTGCGTAGCCAAACAAACTGCAAAACTATTGCCTTGCTAATTGAATATTAAACAGTTGATTTGACAGTTACAAAACAGTTACCCAGGTGGAAACATAGGAAATACAGAACTGTATGGAAAACTTTCTACACAAATTTTGAATAAAAAACAAGCATGATATAAACCATTAAATGGTTAAATATCATGCTTTCATTCTGTCTAATATGGTCGGAGTGACAGGTTATTACATATTTGAATGCTAGTGTTAGTAATGATTTTAATGATTTTAGCTTAAAACTACTGCAACGAGTACTGCAGTAAAATTTAATAATTTTATATGTTTAGCTTTATATAATATTGTTTTTTCTATCTATAAAATCACTGGTTTATTCGTTTGATCATAAATATTGATACTATTATTAATGGTAATTTTATTCTGCAATTTGAGCAATTGCTTTAGTTTTATGAATCGTACCGTGTGGATGGTGAGGAGGAGAATAAATGGAATATAATTTAAGTGGTGTATTGCCCGTATTAATTATATTGTGCCATGTGCCAGCAGGTACAATTATTGCATAATTATCATACACATTTTTTTGAAAATCTAATTTATCTTTAGAATCTCCCATTTGAACACGCCCTTGACCTTGTTCAATACGAAGGAATTGGTCAGTGTCATGATGAATTTCTAATCCTATGTCTTCTCCAACGTTAATTCTCATCAATGTAACTTGCAAATGGTTTCCTGTCCATAAAGCAGTACGAAAATTATTGTTTTGAAGGGTAACTTCTTCAATGTTAATTACAAATGGTTTGGGACCATAATCTTTTAATTCAGTCATATCATAATCTTTCGTTAAATTTGGGGTAGTAAGCCTTGGATTATAATTTGCTTCATTATTATATTGAATATTATGATTTGCAAGTTGTCTTAATAATTCTAATTTGTGAACTTGTTCATTAATGCAGTAGGGGCAAATATGACATGGCTTATACATATTATCTAAATTGTACATTGCTGGATTGGTATTACATGGGCCGGGATATGGTTCATAAAAATTATACATATTAATAATCAGTCCTTTCTTATCTTTATAAAACAATATATTAAATATATTTTGAAATATGACTTTATTTAGAATAGATGTTGTTTATATTAGTTTTATAAATATAGTAACAATATACACGCATTTGTTTTTTATAATTTGGAAAGTAAAAAAGAGTTACAAAACAGCGCAAATTATTTTTTTGTGATTAGTCACTAGTTTTTAAAATCATCTCAAGTAATATATTAACAATATGACAAAATAAAAAATATTAAGCCTAAAAAGCTTGATATTTTAATATCTTATTGGTCGGAGTGACAGGTTATTATATCTTTAAATGTGGGTACTATCAATGATTTTTATGATTCGATTTTAATAGTACTGCAACAAGTGCTGCAGTAATTAACTATATTTAATTTTAAAGACTATATAATAAAAAAGCTGGAAAAATAAAGCTAAATGAAAAAAGTATAATATACAATAAAGTTTTGTTTATAATTTAAATTCATAAATAATAACGGCTTGTATTAATCCTGAATATAATATAAATATAGAGGAAAACTCTATATAAAAAGAAGGGGGAATATAAGAAATGAGCAATTATAACGAATATACTAATAATAACCAAGAATCTATGTCTTCGTGTTGTTCGTGTGTAGGTCCGAGGGGTCCAAGAGGTCCAATGGGATGTCCAGGATATCCGGGTCCAGCAGGTCCAATAGGTCCAACGGGTGCAACAGGCCCAGCAGGTCCAATAGGTCCAACGGGTGCAACAGGCCCAGCAGGTGCAGCAGGTCCAATA
>Ga0209123_1004216_pt1 | contig 10037 bp, 8 predicted proteins | sample BarGraIncu00431A_FD_184500 | JGI IMG/M metagenome (GOLD analysis project Ga0209123, IMG submission 184500) | Arctic peat soil microbial communities from Barrow, Alaska, USA - Barrow Graham LP Incubations 004-31A (SPAdes) (version 2) | ecosystem: Environmental > Terrestrial > Soil > Wetlands >...
CACTTCTATTTTTTAAAAGTTTCATCTTTTCGGCATTTTCAATACAATAATCAACGATTTTTATTTGTTGATTTGATTTTTCCAAATGATAAATTAATTCCTCAATATATTCTGTGCCACCATGGCAGTATAAATTTTCAAGTAATACGGATGCTAATTTATGCATAGCTTTTCTATCTTCATCAGTAATTTTTTCGTACATAAGGCTCTTAAGAAATTTATTATAGAACCCAAATACAAAACCCCTGTCCTCAATTTTTTTGCACAATATTCCCGAGGAAATAAGTCCTTGAATACCCTTCTCTAAATTGCTATCAGAATTTCCAATAAACCCTTTGATTATTTCTAAAGATACAGCACTCTCAAATATTGATATCGTTTTTAAAATATTAATATTAAATTTTCCCATGTCGCTGACTTGACTTAGTAATACTTGATGCATATCTGTCGGCATTACAAACTCGGAATAATCATAATCTCTAGCCCAAGAACCTTTCTGCGCGTCCACATAAATATATTTTTCATTAAAAAAATTCTTTATAATTTCTTGTACAAATAATGGATTACCTTTTGTCTTATCATAAATTCTATCTGCTAATTTATAGGGTACATTGGGAGAGCTTAAAATATCTTGAATCATTATGCCAACTTCTATCTCACTTAGTTCCTTCAAGAAAATATTGGTTATTCCATTTATAACAGACATATGTTTCGTAAATTCTGTAAATTTTTTATTTAATATACACTCTCCATCACAGTAAGACATTATAAACATAATGTTTTTATTTGGCAATTTATTTCTTATAAGATATTCTAATAATTCTATTGTAAAGTCGTCTGATAAATGTAAATTATCAATAATTATAACTATAGGTATATTGTTTACACATTCTTCAATAAACCCGGCTGCTCTATTTATAAGCCTAAATTTTTCTTTTTCACGACTTAATGGTTTTGAATGTATTATGTTCTTATTATCTCCGAGTTCTGGTATAAATTTAACAAGTTCTGGTTCGTATCTTTCTAATATCTCAGGTGTAGCCTCAGATATAAACTGTTTTAATATATCAATAAAGGCCTTGTTGCTATTCTTAGTAGAGTCATCCAGTACAAAACTATTGTAAACATTTACCTTGTTTAGAGCGAAAATATATTTTAATCTCTTAAGAAACCGTGTTTTCCCAATGCCTGATTCTCCATGAACTAAGACAGCGGAATTATACCCATTTTTATTTTTAATAGATTCATAAATGTCAATAATTTTATTAACTTCATCCTCTTTGCCTACCATCTTTAAATTAAAATTTAATCTTTCTACTTCCTCTTTTCTATGAGGTATATAATTTGTACCAAATGTTGTATTTATATCTATTACTAATTGAGATATACTTTTATATCTTTTTTTAGGGTCACTATTAATCATTTTTTCAATAATACTTTTAAATTTTGTATTAAGTTTTTTATTGTCATTAAATATTTCACTTAGCTTATCCTTGTTAAAATCTTTAATTTTTTCATTAAAATTTTTATTTTCTTCATTAAAAACGATATTGTTATCTTTACTCTGTATATATATAATAAACAATAAAATTCCCAGAGAATATATATCACTAAGAACATTGCTTTTTTTCCCTTTTAATATTTCTGGTGCTTTAAAATAATTTTGATCTGTATTACCTTTAAAGAACTCTTGTTTTTCAAGTTTTATTGTTGCAAAATCTTTGAACTTAACATTACATTTTTCATTGTCTAAAGAACTTTTAACTATAATATTAGATAAGTTTATATCACTATAAACAAACCCCTTTAAATGGAGGTAATTTATGCTTTGACAAATTTCTATAAACAAATCTAATATTTCTTCACTTTTTTTACCGCGCGCCTCTTCTAAAATATCAGAGTTGTTTATCACATGCTCATTTGTATAAAAATATACTCTTTCATCTAATTTTTTATTATCTATTAATTTAACTAATGCAAAGTCATAGACAGACATTATGTTCTTACAATTTAAGTTTGTTAAACTTATAAATTCTTTAGTATAGAATTCAATTAGTCCCTTTTGTATGTACTCTGAATTAATAATATTTAATTGAACTGTATCGTAATTTTTTATTATGTCATTTACTACATAACTGGAAACCACCCTGTTTTGCTTTATACATTCAACTATCCTATACCTATTATTAATAATCTCCATTTCAATCACTTCCTTAAATATCAATTAAATTTTAATTGCAAATTAAATTTTAATTACAAATTAATTCTTTATTATCAGTATAATAATATTAAAAAAGCATTTTATAAAATTAATTCAATATATTTTTATATGTGTTATTAATCTATAAAAAAAACAATATATTTATTCCAAATTATATAAACTTGTACTTATATAGCATTATACCAAATTATTCTAATATATACTTTTTTTATTTATAAAATATCAAATATTACTGCTGAAACATCATTTATAATACTGTTGTTACATGAATAAAAAAGAATATTATAGAAACAATAACAATAACAATATTTTTTTATAATTTGCATTCATACTATATTATATTATTTCACTAATAACTCTATATACCACGCCCTGATATAGATAATTTAAGGATGGTGATTACTTGACCTTGGAATATGAAAATTCTAAATTAAACGCTATTGTCCTCAGCCATAATTTCATAAATATGATCCACAAAAGTAATCATATGCTTATTGAACTTACCGAGGCCCCCTCTACCGGATATTGCTGGTATTATACTATATCTGACCCTTCAATTCTTACTTTAGAAGATAAAAAAACCTTTGATTTTAACAAACCAAATGTAATAGGAGGAAGTTTACAAATTATTTGGAGGTTTAAATGTTTAAAAAGCGGAGAATGTAAGATAAACTTTGCATACTATAAAAGTTGGAAAAGAGAGTCTTGCTCCTTAGAAGAGTATATATACGTAGTAAAAGTAGAGTAACAATTTTATGTACTAAATATAGAAAAAACACCACTCTATTAGAGTAGTGTTTTTTCTTATGTTAATATTTCATATCCAGTTTCAGTGACAAGTATAGTATGTTCCCACTGTGATGATAAAGACCCATCTACTGTAACCGCTGTCCAATCATCCTCAAGTACCTCTGTTTCTGGACTACCTATATTAATCATAGGTTCAATAGTAAATGTCATGTTAGGCAATAATATTGTTCCTTCTCCTTTTTTACCTATATGGGGTACAAAAGGTTCTTCGTGAAACTCTAGTCCAACGCCATGACCACCATAATCGTATACCACAGAATATCCAAAACTTTCTGCATGCTGCTGAATAGCATTTCCTATGTCTCCAAGTGTATTAAAGGGTTTCACTTGTTCTATACCTATTTCTAAACATTCCCTTGATACACGTACCAAATCTACTGCTTCTTTAGATGCATCACCAATTATATACATTCTGCTGGCATCACCATAATAACCGTCTAATATGCAAGACACATCTACATTGATTATATCGCCATCTTTTAGGACCGTTGCGTCAGGTATACCATGACATATTACATTATTTAATGATGTGCATACACTCTTAGGAAAGTCACCATATCCAAGTGGTGCAGGGTATGCATTATGCTCCACAGTGTATTCATGAACCCAGGTGTTAATTTCATCAGTTGTTATTCCTACTTTTATTTTCTCGCCAACCATATCGAGCACTTCACCAGTTAGCTTACAGCTTTTTCTTATACCTTCTATCTGCTCCTGCGTTTTCATGATATCTCTAGGTATTGTATACCCAACTTTTTCCTCTATATTACTTATAAATGTATCTTGGTCCATATGGCATTTTTTATATTTTTTGCCACTCCCACACCAACAAACATCATTTCGTGATAATTTATCCATTACATTTCCTCCAATTAAGATTATTCAAAACATCAAATATAACTCTATTTAATAATAAAACATACTAGCCTTATTATCATTCTTTAATTTGCCCATTTATATGCTTATATTTAATAAATCTCAATTTTTGAGAATTATATGCTATATTGATGATCTCACCTTTAATTATAGTTCATAATTCCAAGTATTCAACCTTAATTAGAAAAACTCTTTTCTAATTGCTTTATAACGTTTATGATATGTCTTAAACGTTATAAAAAGATATCTAAAACATTAGAATATCTTTTTATAGTAAAATTAATTAATTTTGTTTTCTATATATTGTTTATCATATAATCCTTGTTTAATGTACTCATATTTATTAGAACCTGCATTAGCTACTAAATTATTGTTTGCTATCTCCGTAGCCTCTTCTATATTTTTAGCCTTAAATGTTATAGTTCCACCATTTCTATTATACATTCCTCCACATATTAGATATTTAGAAGAATGCTTAATTTCATCAGAACTTTGAGTATATGTTATCGCTAAACTGTCGCTACCTTCCCTTGAATAATTAATCTTAACTAATAAATCTTTTGTTTCCATTATTTTGCCTCCAGTTGAATAATCTACTAACGTAGCTATCGAATTATCTACTAAAGTAGTTTTCAAGTAATCCACTAAAGTGGTTTTAGAAATGCGGTTCAGCAACAAATTAACTCCTATGTAACGTGAAATAATTATATATTTTTAAATACTTTACAGGTATTTTGTCTTAATTTGCTATATTTATATTGTACCGAACATTTGTTCTTAAGTCAATAGTTTTATAAAAAATATTGCTTTAAAACAAATATATGTTCTCTTTTTAATTTTTATTACCCCTGATTTAAACAAATCAAAAATATAAAAAGGTACAAGTTTAGAGTATATTTTATACCCTAAGCCTGTACCCAGTTCCCCAAACAGTTTCAATATATTGAGGCTCCGATGTATTTGTCTCAATTTTTTCTCTCACTCTACCAATATGTACTGTAACAGTTGCAGTATCTGATAAAGCATCAAATCCCCATATTCTTTCAAATAATTCAGCTTTGCTAAATACTCTATTAGGATTTTCAGCTAAGTATAAAAGTAAATCAAATTCTTTTTGAGCTAAATTTATTTCGATTCCATTTACAAATACCTGCCTACAATCTTTTTTTATTTCTAGTCCTCTTATTATGAGAGTGCTGCTCTTAACGCTTGTTTTAAATTTATTTTTTATCCGCTCGTAATTCCGGATATGTGACTTTACTCTGGCAACCAATTCACTTGGATTGAATGGTTTTGTAATATAGTCATCAGCTCCAAGACTCAACCCTTTTATTTTATCAATGTCTTCTTTTTTTGCAGAAACCATTAAAACCGGTATGTCCTTTTCTTCTCGTATGGTCCTCAGAATAGTAAACCCATCTATTTTAGGAAGCATTACATCAAGAATTAGCAGGTCAAATTCATCCGTTTTTAAAATATTTAATCCTTCTACTCCATCATTACATATTTTAACTTCAAATCCCTCTATTTCTAAATAGTCCTTTTGAAGTTCTGCAATACTTACATCGTCCTCAACTATTAGAATTCTCTTCACAATCCACCTCTATTTTCATGATATTTTTCCTAGCGATATCAAGATACTTATCCCTTGATTTTCATGACTTACTGCCCATATTTTCCCTTTATGTCCCTCTACAATTTGTTTAGCAATAGCAAGGCCTAGTCCACTACCGTTTGCTTCACTTCTTGCAGCATCTGCTCTATAGAACCTGTCAAATATTTTATTAACATCCTTCTCGTTTATGCCAGAACCATTATCCCTTACCTCAATAATAATACTAGAATTCGTCTCTCGCACAAGGATGGTAATCTCCCCTTGCTGCTTATCCATATATTTACGCGAATTATCAATAATATTTAGTATAACCCTCATCAATCTTTCTCTATCTATTTTAACGTATTTAATACCATCTAAATCATTGCTTAGAGAAATTGTTATATTCGACTTTTCAAGTTCTAGTGCACTATCATGAATACAATAATTAAAATAATCTATAATATCAGTTTTTTCAAAGTTAAATGGAAGTTGACTTAAATCCAATTTGGAATATAAAAGTAAATCATCAATCATAACATCCATCTGTTCCGATTTTGAATAAACAGTTTTTAAATAGCGTTCTACTTTTTCGGGATTATTTGCAACGCCGTCTAAAATGCCTTTAACATAACCTTTTATCGAAGTTATAGGTGTTTTAAGATCATGTGATATGCTAGAAACAAGCATAGTCCTATTATCATCATACTTCTTTTTAAGCCTTGTTGTATCCTTAAGTTGTATTCTCATCTTCTCAAAATCGGCACACAGCTCTCTAATCTCCTTGTCGCCAACTTCAGTAATTTCTACACTTAAATCACCCGTGCTAATCTCTTCTACGGCCTGCTTTAAAAGTGATAATGGCTTTATTATTCTTTTTGAAAGCAGATAAGACATAAATATGTTAACTGCTATAAATGTAATAAGAAATACCACCGCTACAAATATAATAAACTCTTCGAGAATATTTGAATATTCAAAAGTAGGTGCCAGTAATATTACATTTCCTAAAGTTTCGTCTTTAAATTTTATTGGGGCTACTTCTACCATATATGATTTGGAATCAATTATTACCATTTTTTTTTGAGATTTGCTTTTAGCTTCTAACAAACATTTTTCTATATCAATTTTATTTACATCTTTAGATGTATAAATGGCGACATTATTTTTAAGGATTATAATGTCTCCGCTTATATTTGATATTTTCTGCTGTAAATACTTTTGAAACTTTGGATCTTCTATATCAGAGGCATCTTGCCTCCATATAGCATTACTAGTATCAGATAATTGTGTTTTTATAAATACGAATTTCTTAAAATTATCATAACCTACATCCCTATTAAAAACTCTTGAAGAAACAAAAATAAATATGAATGCTGCTATAATTGTAACTACAAAAGGAATTATTATTGTTATAGTATTAGATAGAAGTAGCCGTTTTTTTATATTCATTTCTCACCTCGAAAATATTAAATGTCGTTAAAATTCCTTGTTATCAAATATGTAATATCCTGCTGTAAAAAATATTATACCATAACTAATCATCATCATAAATTGAAGAAAGATTTTAAAATAAGGAATGGTCTCCATATTAAATAACGTATACCAACTCATCATAGATGTAATAAATACACCAGAAAATCTATAAAAAATAAGCCCTAAACCTTTAAACAAAGCAAAAACAAAAATGGATATAAAAAACACCCCTATACCACTTCTAATTATATTTGCAAAAAAAGCAATAATTATTGATAATATCACCATAGGCACTAATGTTACAACATAAGAAATTAGTATTTTAAAAACACTACTAATTGCGAATGTATTTGCATTAAAAATACAACCAGCAAGTATTGAAAAAATCATTACGAATAAAAGATTTGCAAGTATAAATAACATAATTGCAGTTAATTTAGCCGCGTAAAACTTAAGTCTTGTAATAGGTCTTGTAAGTGCAATTTTCATAGTATTTTGCGAAAATTCTCCTGAAAAACTTTCAATAGTAACAAGCGCTGTAAATAGAGGCAGAATTGTATTAACAACTACTGCTAGCACAAGAATAGGAAATTCCATGCTTGACACCCCTCGCACTCCAAAACCACTTCTTAAGACTACCATAGACAACTGTCCCACTATTATAAAAACAAGAGATATAATCACTGCAACTAAAACTTTTTTCCTTTTATATAGCTTTTCAATTTCATTTATCAATGCAGCTTTAAACTCTCCCATTTCTTTCCACCTCGCTAACAAAATAATTTTCAAGTGTTGCATAATTATTTAATATGTTTTTCATAGTGTCTACGTTAAGCATCTTTCCATTGTATAATACTCCAATATGGGTACAAGTAAGTTCAACATCGTGGATTAGATGGCTTGATATAAAGAATGTAGTCTTCTCTTTTTCTACCATTTCTTTTATTATGTTTCTCATAGCGATCATTCCTTCAACATCAAGTCCATTTAAAGGCTCGTCCAAAATAATTACCTGAGGTTTTGATATTATCGCAGCTGCTATTCCTAGTCTTTGTTTCATTCCAAGTGAAAATTTCCTTGGTTTCTCATTTTTATATTTTAAAAGTCCTGTAAGTTCTAAAACTTCATGGATTCTATTGTCATCAACATTTTTATAATATCTTGAAACCTGTTTTAAATTCTCATAAGCTGTTAAATACTGATATGATTCCGCTGTTTCTATAATGCAACCTACTTTTCCCATTACACTTTCGTATTCGTCGACGATACTTTGACCTAAAATTTTAACATCCCCACTATCTGGTTTTATAAGCCCAGTCATTATTTTCATAGCAGTAGTTTTGCCAGCACCATTAGGGCCTAGAAACCCAAATATATCACCTTTATTTATATCTATATTTATATCTGTTATGCCTCTTCCATTTTTATATAACTTGGAAAGATTTTTAATTTCAATAGCTTTTTCATTTTCCACTTTAGCACCCCCAACTTCAGTTGTATATCTCTTGTAATTAAAAAGGCGAGGACTCATGCATTAAATTTTTCCTAGAGCCCTCTCCTTTAATAATTGTTTTATTTTCTATTAGTTAAATATTTTACTATACTGATCACTAAATATCTTGTTTCCACTTCTTTGGTCTACATTAAAGTTTATTCCAGCTGAACCTACATTTATAGATACATAACCTGTCATCTTTTCGCCAGATTTATTGTTTGAATTAACCGTTGCATTGAATCCGTTATCTTTTTCAAACTTAGCATCAAATTTAAAGTCTTTTTTATCAGCTGCGTATTCTTCATATCCCTTAACGTATTCTTCATAATATCTTCCGCTAATACCCTTGTCATCTACTGCAGTAACATCTAAGAATTTCTCACCTATTTTTATAAATTTAGCATCTTTTTCTATTAAAATATCTGTTTTATATTTGCCTATATATTTTTCTGGATTAGTTAATTTACTATAATCTTGCTCTATATTTTTTTCTACTTTTTTGCCTGTTAGATCTGGTTTACTAACCTTAGTTTTGTTAGTATCGGTCATTTTTGCTAGTATTTCAAATGTTAATTTATGTTCTACGCCTTTTGCATCTTTACCAGAAATCACTCCGCTGCCAAGAACAGTTTGAATTAATCCATCTTTAGTTGTTACCATATTTCCTTTAACTTCTTTTACAAATACATCACTTACTATTTTTGGCATACTACTCTGATTATTAGTTACATTATCAAATCCGCTTTTAGACTGAAGTGATACCACTGCATTGATAAGAGCTGGTATCTGTGATTCACTTAGAGATCCAGATAAAGTTTTGGTTCCATCTGAATTCTCAGTAACTACAACAGCATCTTTCAGATTACCAACAAGAGCATCTGCAATTTTTTCCATGTCAGAAGCTCCTGCTTCATCAAACGGATTTTTAGAAACTGTATTTTGCTGAGGGCTTGTTAGAGCAGTTGTATAATAAATATCTTCATTACCATTTTTGTTAATATAGCCATTTTTATCGGAGTAATTGTAATTCTCTGTTTTTTTTGAACCCTGGGTACTAGTGTTTACAGTTTCCTTAGCTCCCTTTGCCACGTCAACTTTGCTAATATCACTTGTAGAATAAAGAACAGTATTATTATCCTTTAGGATAACTGACATATCAGAGGTATAACTTGTAAGCGTACTTGTAGCACTTTTCGCTGTATATTTAACAGAATCTTTAAGTTGATCATACCCACTTTTAGTTAATACTTGTGCTATAGCTGTAGTTGTAAACATAACAGTTCCTATCATAAAACTTAGAATCGTTGTGGTTTTTTTATTTAATTTCATTATATTAAGTCCCCTTTTTATTTAAAATTTGCTTCTGAACATGAAAGCCTTCCATAATTATATTTTAATGTACATGTCTCTACTTTCCATAAACAAATTATAAACAAAGTATAAACTCTATTATTTTTCACCCATTTTAATTGCTTTTTCCGTGCAACTTTCCATAGCTGACATTATTGAGCCTCTAAAATTATTTTTCTCTAAAGTATATACTGCCTCTATAGTAGTTCCCCCTG
>Ga0209123_1004217_pt1 | contig 10036 bp, 5 predicted proteins | sample BarGraIncu00431A_FD_184500 | JGI IMG/M metagenome (GOLD analysis project Ga0209123, IMG submission 184500) | Arctic peat soil microbial communities from Barrow, Alaska, USA - Barrow Graham LP Incubations 004-31A (SPAdes) (version 2) | ecosystem: Environmental > Terrestrial > Soil > Wetlands >...
CATAAATGGGAATGCGAGTCCGCTAAAGTTGGAACCACCCCCAAAACATCCGATGATAATGTCAGGATATTCTCCGGCCATTTCCATCTGTTTCTTTGCTTCCTGGCCGATAACAGTCTGATGTAAGGAAACATGATTTAATACACTGCCTAAAACATATTTACAGTTGGGGGTAGTCGTCGCCAGTTCGATGGCTTCTGAAATGGCTGTACCAAGACTTCCCATATAATTGGGGTTCTCGGTTATAATTTTCTTTCCGGCTTTGGTCGACATGGAAGGAGATGCTATAACAGTAGCACCATAGCTTTGCATAATGGATTTACGGTAAGGTTTCTGTTCGTAACTGATTTTAACCATGTATACGGCCAGTTCCAGTCCAAAGAATTTTGCAGCATAGGACATGGCGGCTCCCCATTGTCCTGCTCCGGTTTCGGTTGTGATATTGGTTACACCTTGTTTTTTGCAATAATAGGCTTGCGCAATGGCTGAATTCAATTTGTGAGAACCAACAGGGCTTACACTTTCATTCTTGAAATAGATGTGTGCAGGTGTGTCCAGCGCTTTTTCCAATCCGTAAGCACGTACCAGAGGAGTACAGCGGTAGTTGCGGTATACGTCCCTTACTTCTTCGGGTATATCAATAAATCGATCGGTATAGTTTAATTCTTGCTTAGAGCATTCTTCACAAAAAATCGGATACAAATCTTCAGGAGTTAAGGGCTTTCTGGTACCTGGATGTAAAGGTAGCAGAGGTTTATTTTTCATATCTGCCACAATGTTGTACCACTGGGTAGGAATGTCTTTTTCGTCGAGAAGAAATTTCTTAGTTTCCATTAAATTAAATATTAATAGTTGTGTTTTCAATTTACAAAGTAACTAAAAATATTTGAAATTTTAAACTACCGCACTTTTTTTATCAAAATTTTATTGGTTTGGTTTTTGCCCGATTTATCCGTTAGTTTATTCATTTCGTAATGAAGTATAGTTTACTGATTGGAATAGACCTTTAAGCCGTTTTTAAGAAATTGAATGTATTGATCCAGATTTTCATTGTACGTATAGCTTGGGCCAATAGGTTTTCCTTGATTGTCCAGCAAAATATAGAAAGGTTGAGCGTTGGAACCGAATTTGTAACGTTGCAGGTAGCTCCATTTGTCACCTACAGTTTTAATTTTTCGTATTTTACCATATTCATTGACTTCGAAGCTTTTATTCAAAGGATTTTTATCATCCACCATCAAGGTGATCAGAACGTAGTCTTCTTCCAATAACTTTTTAACGCGGCTGTCCTGCCAAACGGAATTTTCCATTTTACGGCAATTAACGCATCCATATCCTGAAAAGTCGATCATCACCGGCTTGCCTTGCTCTTTGGCATATTTCATACCTGCATCGTAGTCGGTAAAAGCTGCATGAACCTCGTTTTTGTATAAGTTGAAGTCTTGTGTGGACGCAGGGGGGGCAAAGGCACTGATGGATTTCAAAGGTGCTCCCCACAAGCCGGGTACCATATAAACTGCAAAAGCAAAGGAGGTAATGGCTATGAATAGTCTCCATACAGAAACCTGTTCCAGTTTGCTGTCGTTGGGAAGTCGGATTTTTCCAAGTATATAGAAACCAAGCAAGGCAAAAAGAACAATCCAAATGGATAGAAATGTTTCCCTGTCCAATATTCCCCAACCATAGGCCAAGTCAGCAACGGACAGAAATTTGAGGGCAAAAGCCAGTTCCAGAAAACCAAGCACCACTTTAACCGTGTTGAGCCAACCGCCCGATTTAGGTAAGTTTTGCAGCATATTGGGAAATATCGCGAAAAAGCTAAAGGGAATGGCCAGTGCCAATGCAAAACCGAACATGCCGATGGCAGGGCCAGTGATGGAGTTCATGCTTGCGGCCTGAACAAGAAGTGTTCCAATGATGGGACCTGTACAGGAAAAGGATACAAGTACCAACGTGAATGCCATAAAAAAGATACTTACAATACCGGATGTCGTATCGGCTTTTTTGTCCATCTTATTGGTCCAGGAAGAGGGTAAAACCAGCTCGAATGCTCCAAAAAAAGATACTGCAAATAAGACAAGTAAAGCAAAAAACAGCAAGTTAAAAACAGCATTGGTCGAAAGGCTGTTGAGGGCGCTGGCACCGAAAAGGATGGTGATTCCAAGTCCGAGCAACAGATAAATGACAACGATGGATAATCCATAAAGAATCGCTTCCCGGATGGCTTTCTTTTTGTTTTTGGTGCGTTTGATGAAAAAACTGACGGTCATCGGAATAATAGGCCAGACACAAGGTGTGAGCAAAGCCAGCAATCCACCCAAAAAACCTGTGATTAAAAGAACCCACCAGGAAGTTTGTGCAGATAATCCATTCTTTGAATCAGTACTCCCAAATGCTTGAAGCTGACCAATGACCGGTTCCCAGATTGAACTGTTGTTGAGTATCTCTGTTGATTCAGATTTGACTTTTTGTAAAGTATCTACCGTATTGGTTTTCAGTTTATTCTCTTGTACAGCAGGTATAACCAGCTCTGTTTTTGAAGTCTGGGCAGGTATGGTTGCAATGTCTTTCAAGTCACTGCCTTTAAATTCAAAGTTTTCTGGTGTAGGAGGGAGGCAACTTTCATCGTTGCAGCCCATAAACTCTACATGCCCGCTTAGGATAAACTTTTTAGGGTCTGTAATCTTTATTTTCTGAATGAACACGGCTTTTTTAACATACCAACGAAGCTCCATTCCAAAAATATCGTCCATCTTTTTGATGACCCTGGAGGTCGCTAAAGTTTTACCTGTCAGTGTACAACCCACCATTTTCTCAAACTGAAAGGAAGTCGATACTGGACCACCTTCTCCCAAATTCATATCATAAAGATGCCATCCCGGATCTATACTGGCCGTAAAAACGACTTCCTGATCGGCAATTTTAGAATCCTGAAGTTGAATATTCCACTTGATAGGCTCGAGAATCTGGGCCTGTGAAACAAAACAACTCACTATAAACAAACTAAAAATCAGGAACTTTCTCATCGTCTTTAACTGTATAAAAAAAGTAGCAATAGACAAATATCACAAAAAAGCCCCAAACCTACAAGTCATTCCATTTTTGTCCTTAAAAAAATAGAGACTGCTTCAAAAACAGTCTCCTTCTCTTATCTTTCTTCAAGTTTCACCTTCCTTGCACGGTTTTTTTTAAATAGAGAGATGAAGTTCAAGGCGCAGGGTGCAAAATCATACCGGAGCGTACTTTTCGTACGTGAGGATTGATTTTACACCCTGCAACGCCGAAATTCGCTCTCTATTTAGAAAAAACTAGTATTGTTCGGAGTCGTTGGGGAAGTCAAGGTCCTTCACATCCTTAATATAATGCCCCACCGACTCAATAATCGTCTCCTGCAAATTGGCATATCTCCTTAAGAATCTTGGTGAAAATGCCTGAGTAATTCCGAGCATGTCATGCATAACAAGTACCTGACCGTCAACACCGTTTCCGGCACCAATTCCTATAACGGGTATATCAAGTTCATCTGCAATTTTTTTACCCATCGATGCTGGTATTTTTTCAAGTACCACGCCAAAACAGCCGATTTCCTGCAAAATTTTGGCATCTTCAAGTAGTTTCTGAGCTTCAGCTTCATCTTTTGCACGAACTGTGTAGGTACCGTATTTATTGATGGATTGAGGCATAAGACCAAGGTGACCCATAACGGGCATACCTGCGTCAATAATTTTTTTGATGTCCTGACTAATTTCTTTTCCACCTTCAATTTTTAGTGCATCAGCACCAGTTTCTTTCATAATCCGGATGGCGGCATTGAGAGAATCAACCGTGTTGCCGGAACAGGTGCCAAAGGGCATGTCGATTACGACTAAAGCTCTGTTTACACCGCGTACTACGGACATTCCATGATAGATCATCTGATCCAGTGTAATGGGCAGAGTCGTAATGTTTCCGGCCATGACGTTGGAAGCAGAATCGCCAATAAGAATGACGTCCATTCCGGCTTGATCAATTAATTTTGCCATGGAGTAATCGTATGCAGTCAGCATGGCAATTTTTTCTCCTCGTTGTTTCATTTCAAATAAACGGTGGGTGGTCACTTTACGTGAATCTTCTTGATGTACAGACATTTGAGTTTTATTTCTCCCTTAGAAAGGGAATTATCTGACAAAAGTAAGTTATTTTTAATACAAACCTTGATAATTGCAACTTTTAAAACTGCGATAAAGGTGCATTTTATGTTTAAGGATTAGTTTAATGATGGCTAATAATCGTTACATTTGCATCAAAATCTATTATCCATAAATGGGTTTTACCATGAAGGCCTTCACATTTTCAAGCCGTCAAATAGCGTTGGTACTGTAGTAGGTTTTATCATACTTTAATTAATTATCTTATGATGAAAAAAAGAGATTTTAAGGTCTGGTTTTTGTATATTGGTTTGTTGTTGCTTTTTGGACTATTGACATACTTTATTATACTAAAAGGCGGAATTTTGGAACATCAGATTGAAAAAGCCCGCCATTTAATTTCTCCGAACGCACCTGCATATATTGGAAGCAGTTTTGAAATGTTTAAACATTCTTTTTTGCTGAATATAGCCGAACCTTCTGCTATGTTGCTTCTTCAAATTATATCTATTCTTATTGTTTCCAGAATATTTGGCCATTTTTTTGCCAAAATGGGTCAACCCACAGTCATTGGGGAAATCTTGGCAGGTATTGTTCTCGGACCGTCGCTTTTAGGTAAGATATCTCCTGATACATTCAACTACTTGTTTGCACCGAATTCCCTTGGCAATTTGTATATTCTGAGTCAGGTTGGACTGATCCTCTTCATGTTTACCATTGGTATGGAGCTAAACCTCAGGGATTTAAAAGGAAGGCTCAGTGAAACCTATGTAATTAGTCATGCCAGCATTGTTTTCCCATTCTTTTTAGGAATGGTACTTGCCTATTTTGTTTTTGCAGAATTTGCTGCCGGAACGACTGATTTTGTATCTTTTGCCTTGTTTATTGGTATTTCTATGAGTATTACAGCTTTTCCTGTTCTTGCCAGAATTATACAGGAAAAGGGACATTCCAAAACGCATCTTGGCACTTTGGCGCTTGCCAGTGCTGCCATCGATGATGTTACGGCGTGGTGTATGCTGGCTGCAATCATTGCTATAGCGAAAACTGGAAGCATTTCAGGATCACTTTATACGATAATGCTATCCATTTTTTACGTTGGGACAATGATTTGGGTTGTCAAACCTTTTATGAAACGCATCGGGGAAATTTACCGCAACAGTGAAGTCGTCAATAAAAGTATTGTTGCTTTCTTGTTCCTGATTATGATTCTATCAGCCCTGACCACTCAGGTTATTGGTATACATGCATTGTTCGGTGCCTTTTTGGCTGGCGTAATCATGCCTCCTATGCCGCATTTCAGGAAACTGATCATTGATAAGGTGGAAGATGTTTCAGTGACGTTGTTGCTGCCTTTGTTTTTCGTTTTTACTGGTCTTCGTACAGAAATAGGTTTACTTAATACGCCCTATTTGTGGGGCATTTGTGCTTTATTTATTTTGGTTGCAATTCTGGGAAAGTTCGGTGGGGGTGCTTTTACAGCACGTATGTTTGGTGAATCCTGGCGAGATAGTCTCTCTATAGGTGTTCTAATGAACACCAGAGGCTTAATGGAACTAATTGTATTGAATATCGGGTACGAAATGGGCATTCTTCCACCTACCATTTTCGTAATGCTGGTTATTATGGCCTTGTTGACCACCTTTATGACAACACCTTTAATGGCATTGATTGAGAAGCTATTCCCAATAAGAAATGTGAATGAGGAGCTTAAACAACAACAGGCACTGGGTATATTCAAGGCTTTAGTTGCATGTGGAAATCCTGATAATGGTAAACCTTTGCTAAGTGTTGCTAAAACAGTACTTGATGGATCAAAAAATAGCTTAGCTGTAACAGTTTTGCATATTACGGTTGGTACAGATACCAATCCGATTCATGGTGAAGAGTTTTCGACTATTAGTTTTAATGCGATTCGGGAAGCTGCTGATTCATTAAGAATCCCCATTGAAACGAAATATAAGGTGACTGATAATATTGGTCATGAGATTGTTCATACGGTCAATGTTGATAACTATGATTTCCTGCTGGTTGGTGCAGGTGTTTCATTGCCCGGCAAATCGTTGTTCAAGAAAAACTTCTTTTATCCAGGTTCTTTGATTAAAGATAAGACACGTTACTTCATCGAAAACAGTAAATGTAGTGTAGGTATCTTTGTAAACAGGGATTTCTCGAAAATCACTAAAACACTGGTGCTTTTGGATAATACTGATGATGAATTCCTGTTGCGCTATGCCCGTCGTTTGCTCCGTAACAATCCGGATGTTTCCATTCGTATACTTGATGTTCATCAACTGGCAAAATCCAATGATGAGATAGCTCAGACTATTTCTTCACTAAAAGAAGAATTTCCGAATGCTGTGAAACTTAGCAAGAATACTCATATTTCTCCTACCTTCATTTCTGGTTTTAGTTTTATGCTAATCAGCTATCAGACATGGAATAAACTGACTGTTTCTCAAAATAAGGAGTTGGAGAGTATTCCTTCTACGTTGATTATTAATAAGAAGGCGAGTCGATTTCACACCAACTCCAACAGCGAATTCTAATTTAAAAAAAACCGTGGGGTTATTGAGGGTGTAAAAGAATAAGAAAAAGAAAAAACGTCGGGAATCCTTTTAGGAAAGGATTCCTGACGTTTTTTTGTAAGGGTAAGATGTTTTAGCTTTCTGCTGGTATTTCAATTGGTTCGGTTACTTCAACACTTTCAATATTTTCCAGATAGGTTTTCATTAGGAAGCGTTTGCCGATTTTGCTGGTAGCCCAGGGGGTGTAAATGGTTAGGGTGATGATGCATAACAATCCTTGTCCCCATAAAAATAGAAAGTCATCGAGTGCTTCTATATCGAAGCCGAACTTTAATTTGGCATCGGGAGAAACAGCGACTGTTTTATCTACAAAATATTTATAGAGTTTCACATAGGCCAATGGTGCGTAAATACCTAGGGTTACAACGGATAAAAATAGTTCCAATAGTATTTTACCGCAAGAATTCCAGAACGTGGTTTCCCAGGAAATATGGTATTCTTTATAGTCGATGTCAAAGAACCATTTGTACCTTAAATAATAAAATGGGATAATAAACAAATAAATAATGATTTGAATCAATCCAAAAGGAGGAGTTTCTCCAAGCATTTTATCGTAGTAGATTGTAAAGATTAAAGTTATAGCAATAATGGGAAGGATGAAGGAAAGCGTCATTATCCAAAAAAGTTTTAACCCTTTACCACTAAATTTAAAATTGGTGGAATTAAAAGATGAATTTTCAGCATAAAAATCTGTCAGGTTTTTTTGAAACCAGGGTGAATAGATACCCAAAGTGATAATAGATAAAAAGATACCGAGTACCATTTTACCTATATATGTGCCAAATGAACCATCGAATTTGATATTTTGCTCTTTGTATTTTAGACTTTCAATGTACAATTTCAGGAAGAAATAGTATATAACAATAGCAACAACGATCATTAACACAATAGCTACAAAGGTTAAAGTTCCCATTGGTTCATGTGGTTGATGTTGCTTCATATTGATTATAAAATAGATATAAGGAGCAATAGCTCCAACAAGGAACATCAGCCAAAAAGGCAGAAACTTTTTTGGATCCAGTGTAAAATCAAAATAGTTTTTCATTTAGTTTAGATAAGGTTTAAAGTAGGTATTATTTATAATTCAAATTTATAGAGCCTCCGTAAGTTGTGAGGTTGACGGGTATGCCGCCTCCATTTATTTTGCCGCTAATTTTATCCTTCTCATACTTGCCATTGAAGTTTACAAGTTGAGTCTCAATATGATCGGCAGAAAGTTCTAGATTTAACCCCAATCCTTGAGGAACGGTACAATCGATGTTGCCACCTGAGGTTTCCAGTTCCAATTTTTCTACTGGTTTTGTAATAGTTGCTGAAATATTTCCACCACTGGTGTTTGCTTTTATAGTACCGCTCATTTGATCAAGATTGATGGAACCGCCTGACGTACTTGCATCAACCAGCCCTTCTATGTTGGTAATATCTATATTCCCGCCTGAAGTATTTGCTTGTAATTCAGGTTTAAGGTCGTTCGCATGAATGTTTCCTCCGGAAGTGGTTGCATTGATTTTTCCTGTTAAATTTTCCAGGTCAATATTTCCACCGGACGTGTTGGCTATTACATCTCCGGTTATAGCTTTAATGTTGAGATTACCTCCACTTGTATTGATGTCTTGATTGCCTGAGAGTCCTGAAATAGAAATATTGCCTCCACTTGTATTCAGGTTGGCAGTTGTTTTAAAGGGGGTTTTAATGTTAAATCCAACGCTGACATTTCTAATTGAAATGTTGCTGATGTTTATCTCCAGCTTGGATTTGTCGTTGAAAATCTCAACCTGAGCAATTTCTTTAAGCTCTTCCAACGTTATTTCAATAACTTTCCCGTATTTAGTTACTACGAAAGATACTTCAATTGTATTGCCTTCATAGCCGGATGTACGAATGTTTCCTCCCGATGTAGTTATTTTGAGAGTGTCAGGTTGTATGGTCTTATACGTTTGAACGAAAGAAAACTCGTTTTCACTAACCTTGAATTTTCTGTCTTTTTCTCCTGAGACTCTTAGAACACAGGATGTTAGAAGAAGGGTACCAGCCATCAATAAAGCAATCGGTGTTTTCATAATATGGATCGTTTTTAAGTTTGTAACTAAGTAAGAACGAACCGTAAAAGTATGAAAAATATGGATAGTATCACATAAATATCAAGCCAAAGTTAAGGTCTGATTTCTTCTGTTTTTGTATCTCCTTCTTCCATTAAAAGTTCGTCAATTTGTTTGTCAAGAGCTTCATCAGAAACGATACCTTCTTGTGATGTAACATTTCCAAGGCTGTCTGTAGCTGTAGAGTCTGAAGCAGCTTTTGTATATGGTGTCTGACAATTATAAGGTACTGTGATTTCCTCTTTTGGTTTTGGAAATTTACCACGATATTGGGTCAAACCTTTGTCAGCAAGTACCTTTTCCATGAAATATCCAAAAATGGGTAAGGCTGTCTTGCTTCCTTCACCCAGTCTGCCTGTCCGGAAGTGGATGCTTCGATGTTCACCGCCAACCCAGGCGCCACCTACGAGTTTAGGGGTAACGCCTACGAACCAGGCATCGGAATGGTTTGAGGAAGTACCGGTTTTGCCACCAAACTCTGTGTCGTAATGGAAAAGGTCAAAGCTCCAGAGTGCTTGTGTTGTTGCCATTGGTTCTGTCAGCCCGGCACGTAACATTTGTGTCATTAGAAAAGCCGTCTGGTAAGGAATAGCCTGTTTTTGTTCTACTTTGTTTTCGTAAATCACTTTCCCGTTTTTGTCTTCAATTCGTGTTACCAAAATGGGATCGTGTGTCATACCATCGTTGATGGTTGTGCAGTAGGCATTCACCAGTTCCAACAGGGAAACGTCTGAAGCTCCGAGACTAACAGAAGGTATATTGTGCAAAGGTGTTTTGATACCCATGGCGTATGCTGTTTTGATGATGTCAGGGATTCCTACTTCTTTGGCAAGAGCTACGGCTATACTATTGATGGAGCGGGCAAATGCAGCTTTTAATGTTAGATTCTGACCTGTAAAAGTCCCATTTGCATTGTGAGGGGTCCAAAGTTTAGGTTCACCTTTCTCCATAACTTCCCAGTCCACATATTTATCCAAACGGTAATCACAAGGACTCATGCCTTTATTGAATGCCGTAGCATAAACAAAAAGTTTGAATGTGGATCCTGGTTGACGTTTTGAGATAACCTTATCGTATTTCCAGAAATTGAAACTGACATCACCTACCCATGCCTTGATGTATCCTGTTTCAGGCTCCATGGCAACAAAGCCACAATGCATAAAATGTTCCATGTAACGAATGGAGTCCATGGTGCTCATGACAATTGTTTTCTGACCTTCTT
>Ga0209123_1004218_pt1 | contig 10032 bp, 12 predicted proteins | sample BarGraIncu00431A_FD_184500 | JGI IMG/M metagenome (GOLD analysis project Ga0209123, IMG submission 184500) | Arctic peat soil microbial communities from Barrow, Alaska, USA - Barrow Graham LP Incubations 004-31A (SPAdes) (version 2) | ecosystem: Environmental > Terrestrial > Soil > Wetlands >...
AATCATCTTTTTTGACCCTTTTAAGAAACTTGATTTGGTGGTGTAAATCACTTGTTCAGACACAAAATATATTAAATATAAAACTAAAAATGAGTTTTTAAGGCTCGACTACATAGAGTTAGTTCATTTGATAAGGAAAAGCTTTCTATGAATGAAAATATGAAAGTGTCTCCAGAATTTTTAGAACAATTTATAGTCGAAAGTTTAGAAAAGTATGAATTTCTATCTCTTGATCAGGTTGCCAAAGTTTTAAAGAAAAAATATAAACCGTCAAAACCTTTTATTGCTTTCACTCTGGATGATGGATATGTTGATAATTATCAGTATGCCTTTCCAATATTCCAAAAATACAATATTCCTTTTTCTATTTATGTATCCACCGGGTTTGTAGAGAGGGTTTCCTTGTTATGGTGGTATCAATTGGAAGACATTGTCATGCAAAATGATTCAGTTTTATTATCGAATGGGATACATTTTAGTTGTGAAGCCATCTCAGATAAGGAATATAGCTTTTTACAAATAAGAAAAATTATACTAGAACTTCCTACTTATGATTTTGATAATCATGTTCGAAATTTACTTTCAAATTATTCTTTGGACTTTGACAAATACAACGAAGAATTGATTTTGAACTGGGATCAAATTATTGAGTTGAGCTCAAGCTCGCTTTGCACGATAGCTGCACATACAGTAACTCATAGGCGATTATCAGAATTATCCGACATCGAATTATTGAAAGAGATAACAGATAGCAAACGTATTATTGAAAATAAAATAAGAAAGGATGTAAATCATTTTGCATATCCCTTTGGTACTAGCTTCGAAGTAAGTGCACGGGTAGTTGATATGGTTAGACAATCAGGTTATACGTCAGCCTGTTTTGCAAATGGAGGGGTCATAAGAAAGCAAGATACAAATTTATTCCTATTAAAAAGAATTATGTTGAGTGAGGTATAATAGATTTATATTGAGAGATATTAAAGATTACAACTGAAAAATTAGTTACATGATAAAAAAAATCAAGAAAAAATTAAATCAACTAAATACAAAGTTAATTCGCAGATTTGGTTATTTAAAAATTATTGTGAAATTAGATACTGTTTGGTATGGAAATAATTATGGTGGTTTTTTTATATACCCTAAATTATTAGACAAACATTCAATTATTTATTCTTTTGGTATTGGAGAGGATATTTCTTTTGACAGGACAATTATTGAGAATCATGATTGTACTGTTTTTGGTTTTGATCCAACCCCTAAATCAATAAATTGGATAAATAGTCAAAACTTACCACTAAAATTTCATTTTCTGGATTTTGGAATAAGTAATAAAAGTGGATTTGTTGATTTTTACCTTCCAAAAAATCCGGAATATGTTTCAGGTTCAATCATCATTCGCAATGAATTATATGAAAAAATTATTGTTCAAATGAAATCATTCAATGATATAATATCTGAGTTAGGTCACAAGCACATTGATGTTTTAAAAATGGATATTGAAGGGTCAGAATATGAAGTAATTGATGATATATTAAACGCTCCTGTATTGATAGGTCAAATATTAATAGAATTTCACGATAGATTTGTTGAAAATGGGAAAATGAAAACGCAACTAGCGATAAAAAAGTTGAAAAATCACGGATATGAGATATTTTCTATTTCTGAAACACTGGATGAAATTTCTTTTGTCAATAAAAAGCTATTAAAATAAAGAAGATGTTATTGAAAATAATATTAACCGAAACTGATTTTTATAAAATAATAATTTAAGTTCGTGTCTATTCCATTAAAAATACTTTTCCTAAATAGCTCCGATACACATGGTGGAGCAGCCAAAGCTGCATACCGGTTGTTTTGTGCATTGCGGGCACAGGGTGTATTAGTCAAAATGCTGGTGCGAGATAAGGCAACGAATGATCCAGATGTGATTTCTTGCTTGGACTTCGAACGGAAAGTACTGGCAGGTAGATTTGATAAATTTACCTGGAAAATTAAGAACCGCATTCGCAAACAGAAGTGGAAAAAATATCCGAACAGAGAGCTTGTGTTTTTAAACGACCTAGATTCAGTTTCATTATTACGTGCTATTAAAAGTATAGACTTTGATGTATTGCATCTACATTTTGTGGCTAATCGCTTTCTCGATTTGCATGAGTTGCCCCAAATTCATAAACCCATTGTTTGGACTTTACACGATAGCTGGGCATTTACCGGTATCTGTCATTTTTTCTACGACTGCAAACGATACCAACAAAGTTGCGGTAGCTGTCCCATGTTACATTCCGATAATCCGAAGGATTTTACGCATAAAATCTGGGAAATAAAGAATAATATCTACAATCAATGCGATTTGCATATAGTGACACCAAGCAAATGGCTTGGTAGTAGTGCATCTCAAAGCAGCTTGATACGGGATTTTCCGCTGACTGTCATTCCGAATGGAATTGATACGCAATTATACCAACCAATACCGGTTGCAGAAGCAAGGAATAGTATTGGTCTGGATGTTGATAAATATTATCTGATGTTTGGAGCTGTAAATGCTACTAGTGATAGCAATAAAGGATATGATTTATTATTGGAAGCAATAAAATATTTAAAACAAAATAGTGAAATCGCAATTGAATTATTAATCTTTGGAGTTGAAAGACCAACAGAATTTCAAGATTTTGGATTCCCTGTTCATTTTATGGGTTTGATTGACGATGAACTAACTTTGGTTCATCTGTATAATTCGTCAGATGTATTGGTTGTACCTTCCAGATCTGAAAATCTTTCGAATACGATTATGGAAAGTCTAGCTTGCGGTACGCCTGTAGTTGGGTTCGATATCGGAGGAAACAGTGAAATGATAGATCATAGGCAGAATGGATATTTAGCGACCGCTTTTGATACATTGGACCTGGCAAAGGGTATAGCCTGGTGTTTAGCAAATAATAAAAAAAGTATTTTGTCTCAGGCTGCCAGAAAGAAAGTGGAAGCTAATTTTGAATTGGAGCAAATCGCTAAAATGTATATGGAACTTTATGAAAAAGTAATAAACAATTAATGTATGATTAAACTCTCGATCATTACAATCAATTACAACAATGTCTCCGGTTTAAAAAAAACCATGGAAAGTGTTTTTGCGCAAACTTCAATATATTTTATACATGTATTGATGGGAATTGTTTATTTTGTGAGATTGTTTGTAGTTGATAATTATTTATAAAAGAATTGAAAAAAATATGAATAAAAACAGTAAAATAATAATTGAAAATAAAACCAATATATTAATACTGACTCTCAACTTGTTATTTATGGTATATTATATTATGTTGGCATACTATTCACGTCCACATTATGATGATTTACACTTTTTGTGGAAATTAAATGAAATGAGTATTAGAGAGTATGTTGGTGATATGTATTTCTCAAGATCTGGTCGTTTTGTTAGTTATTTTCTGAATGGAGTTATTTTTAAAACCATCTTGTATCTTAATGAATATCGATTTTTCCCCATTTTATTCTGGCTTTTGGGAGTTGGAATGTGTTGGAATGTTGCCAAAGATTTGTTTAAAAGCATCTCATCGTTCTTGTTATTAAACGTTGTACTTTTATTTTATAACCTCTTTGTACTAACCAATATTGATTTTGCTGTATTCAACTGGTTGTGTGCCATGAGTTATTATTTATTAGCTCCGATACTGCTAATTACTTTGAAATTATTGAATAAGATTAGTTTAAAATGGTATCAGTGGTTTTTACTATTACTATTATCAGTAGTATTGGGAGGAGGACAAGAAACTTTTACACCTATTGTATTGGCAGTATTATTTTTAAATGGATTATACTACTTTAAAGCAAATTCTTATAATATTAAAAATACATGTAAAGATTCACGGACACGAAAAATTTGTAGTGCAGCATTCATTATGATAATATGCTTATTAATTGTGATTATAGCTCCAGGTAATTATGCTCGATTAAATTCTTCAGAGTTTTTTTCTCCAACGAGTCTGTTTGGCTATATTCAAGGATTTACAAAAGCAATCGGTATGTTTTATTATTATATTTTTTTTTATATACCCTATTATTTTATTTTAGTGATATTATTTATTCAATTAGGCAGAAATTATTCAATAAATGATTATAGAATAAAGATGAGCTATGGGCAATTGGTTTTTATTTCTTCTTTGATCTATTTTTTTTACATATTGTTATCAGTTACCCCAAGTGTTTATTTATGGAGTGGTTTTGGTATTCAACGTAATTATACTCATGTCGTTTTTTTTTCAATGTTTTTTCTCTGTTTGCAAGCATTTCTTTTCGGTTATTTTAAAGAAAAAATTGTATGGCAAAAATATTTAAATCATAGTTTTAATGTAGCTTTAATCATTATTTGTTTAATAATGACTTTGAATTTTTATAATGATTCGATCTCAGCCAGAAAATATGCCCTTAGTGTAGACAATCGAATTGAGATGCTCAAACAATTGAATAAGAAAGGTATTACCGGAATTGTATCTGTAGACCCAATTAATATACCTTATACTACTGATCCCAAATATTTGTTTTATAAACTAATTGGTAAGAAAAATAATCCGCAGCCTGTTCTGTATTATATTTCTGATACAGATACTGAGCCAAATGAATATGCTTATTATTTACAGAAGGTATATGATTTTAATTTTTTGATAAAACTGAAAGATAGATCCAAATTACAAAAATAATATGAAACTCTCTATTATCACCGTAAACTACAACAACGCTGAAGGTCTCCGTAAGACCATGGAAAGCGTGTTGCTTCAAACGTCAAAAGAGTTTGAATATATTGTTGTGGATGGAGCATCAACAGATAACAGTGTAGAAATAATTCAAGGATTTATCCAATCAACCAATCAATACATCAACTTTATTAGTGAACCCGATACCGGTATTTACAACGCCATGAACAAAGGAATACGGCTTGCAAAAGGCGACTCTATACAATTTTTAAATTCGGGTGATTTATTGGTTGCACCGGATGTGACGGAACGCATGTTAAGTAATTTGCCTGATTGTGCCATATGTTATGGCAATATGTTGAAAGTTTTGACGGATGGAACGTTCTTTTACAATAAGAAAATTCCAAATATTTCAATGCTTACATTTTATTGTGGATCAATTAATCATTCATCCGCCTATATCAGGCGCAGCCTGTTTGATAAATATGGACCTTATGATGAGTCGCTAAAGATTGTATCAGATTGGAAATTTTATTTGATAGCTATCGGGTTGCATAACGAAACTATTGAATATCTTGATATAGATGTGAGTTGTTTTGATATGCAAGGAATTAGTAATACCAATTCCATATTGGATAAAGCCGAACGTCGTCAAGTTTTGGCTGAACTAATACCTCCAACAATACTTGCAGATTATGACGCACATTGGTTTGATATAGAACAAATGAAACGCATTAAACGAAATAAGTTGGCTTATAGGATAGTCTGGTTTATAGAGCGTTGTTTGTTTAAAATTGACAAATGGAAGACTAAACATAAAAATGAACATTTGTATTATTAAATTTTGAACATAAAAATATGATAAAAATTTATTTTGTAAAAATACTAAAGAGATTAGGCTTACTGGATAAATTAAACTTTAGCATCAAGAAAAAATACAACGGAAAGAAGATTTTAATTCCTTTCATAAATGGTGTTGGTCTGACTAACCTTATATTAAAAAGAGAATGGTTAGATTCTTTGATTGATTTATTTATAAAAGAGGAAAATAAAACTTTTATTGATGTTGGAGTCAATGTTGGACAAAGCTTAATACGATTAAAGACTGCTTGTCCTGAAGTCAACTATATTGGTTTCGAACCAAATTCAACTTGAACTGCTTATACTCAAAAACTAGTAAAGCAAAATAATCTTACCAATTGCATTATTCAAAATGCAGCCTTATCTTCTAGAGTTGAAAATTTGATGTTAGAGAAAACATCGATTGCCGATTCAAGAGCATCTGTGATTGCCTCTCTATGACCAGATTATTTTATAGATAAAGAACATGTGATTGCATTGGATTATGACTCTTTTTATGTAAATGAAGAAATTGGCTTTGTAAAAATAGATGTTGAAGGAGGTGAATATGAAGTCATACAAGGTATGGCTAAAGCCATTGAAAAATACCAACCCTTAATTACCTTTGAGGTTTTGGATAGTCTTAATGCAGAAGTGATGCAATTTACACAAAACAGGGCAACCTTGGTTTGTGAATTGTTAACTTCGCTCAACTATTGCATTATACAATTACAAACAAGTGATAGTAAATTAATTTCCATAAAAAAAATAGATAAGATAATAATCAAACAATGGGCTAAAGAAAGTTACAATAATAACGATTATCTTTTTTGTCTTCAAAAGGATGAAGTTAAGGTTATTGAAAAATTGAAGAGTTTATGTAAGTTGTAAGACTAAACATGTTAAATTTGCTTCGTTGACATATTTTAATTAAGCCTCCAGTTTTATAATTGATCTAATAATCAATTGTTTGTGAAAGCTTGTGATTTGAATGTAATATTTTTGGATAGTGCAATGGTACAAAATAAATAAATAGCTTGTATATTTGACGAGTGTTTGTAACGATATAACACAAAAAAAGCCTCGTGAACAGGTACACGAGACTTTTAATTGAAGATTGTAATACACTACTTTTTAAATGGCAACCGCATCCGAATTCCCGTTCTGTGCGGTTGTCGTCATGTTTATAGTTCTTACTTTACTTTTGGCAGTAATTTGTTTTTTGTTTGATGAGCGAGTCTTAACTTGAGACATATAAAACGCAAATGTTTCATTCAGATTATTAATCAATGGATTGTAATCCACCTCCGGATGTTTCATTTGCACCAATTCTATCTCATTCAATACATTTCTCAACGCTAATTCAGCATTTTCCCGTATATCCAAAGTGACTATTATCGGACGAAACGATTTTGAATTACTCCGCTGCATAACAGTTTGAGTAAAATCCAATTGAAGTCCCTTCAACTCATCAAAATAACTTCTTAAATTCAGATTTGTAATAGTGTCATTTAGCGACGTATCGCCTTCCAACTCTAAATACATTTCTTTCAAAATGTCGGTTTGTTTTGATGAATTCGATTTCACTATCGGATTCAAATAACGTTCAACAAACGGTGCTATAATCTCTAACTGCGGAATAGTATAAACCGCGTTAGCACGTTTAAGCACTTTGATTTGAGCCACCAGGGTACGAATCAGTTTGTTACGCTTTTCTCTGTTATCCGATAACTCTACCGTTTTTGGATGCACTCCATAAGGTACATGCAATAAACGAAGTGCCGCCTGAGCTTCCACCAGTTTATCGTACACGAACTGAAGATCCATGGTAACGGGGTTATGTTGAATTAAAAACTCAACGACTTTGTTAACTAAATCGCGAAATTCATTTTTCCACAACCGTGGAAAAGTGATACTTAAAAAAACAATCTTTTTCATATTTTTTAATTGTTTTAAATTAATAATTAATTTTCTGCAGCATTGTCGTGTAAAAAATTACACAACTTTGAAATTACCTGTTAAATTTCAACTTCCAACATTGATACCATCAATATGTCAAATACCGCACGAATGTCCAATGTTCGATTTCTCTTCTCGAACCATTAACATTCGCAGCAAATGTACGGAATTATTTTATAAAATGAAATATTATTTATTAGTATTTTTATAAAAAAATAAAAGTTTTCCAAAATAATTTCTAAAATACTAATAATCAGATAAATAAAAATTTAAATTTTGGAAAATATTTTCTAAAATAAATTTGTTATGCATAATTATTAATGCGATATTTGCATATATGTAAAGCTTTTTATTTGCATAAATAATTTAAAATCAGATAAATAACATAAACACACATTATATATTGTATATTGTTACCATTGTTCATAAAATTGTTTATGAACAACCAAAATAGAGTGTTTTTCGAAAATAAAACCATTCAAAGCAAAAAATCAGTCCTTTTTGGTTATTTACAAAAGATCCAAAACATGCGTTCACACACTTTTGTATTTTTACAAAATGTCCAAAACAGACGTTCACACACTTTTGTAAGTTTACAAAAGCTCCAAAACAAGCGTTCGCACACTTTTGTAAGTTTACAAAAGCTCGAAAACAAGCGTTGACTAACTTTTGTAAATTTACAAAAGCTCCAAAACAAGCGTTCGCACACTTTTGTAAGTTTACAAAAGGTACAAAACAAGCGTTCGCACACTTTTGTAAGTTTACAAAAGCTCGAAAACAAGCGTTGACAACCTTTTGTAAATTTACAAAAGCTCCAAAACAAGCGTTCGAGCACTTTTGTAAGTTTACAAAAGCTTTAAAACTTACGGTTACATACTTTCTAAGGAATACAAATGCATTAAAGTATAGCTACTTAAGCAAAAATAAGTTTCTTATATACGAATTCATACTTGGTTTTGCGGAGAATCAGAAAGTTAATTGTATATTTGCATTTGACAAATGAAAGTCATTCGCTAACTATTAACCACTAATCACTAATCGTCACTCACTAACCACTAATAAATAATGAAATTGTTCTCGATTATAATCTCTCTTTTTCAACAAAACCGCATACCTAGAAATTGCGATTCGTTCGGTTCCTTCTCAAACTTCTCAAGAGTTTGAGTTAATTGTTGTAAATGATGGGTTGAACGATGATGTATATATCTGTCCATTTAATTTTAAACAATCTATTGTTGATGTAATAATACAAAGTAAATATGTTAAGTAATCTAAGTGTTAAAAATTTAAAGAGAATACAAATAATAGAAAAGTTATTTGTAGACATTCATATTCCAACTCACATTTTCAAAAACTTCAAATCTGTATCTGATTTTGAATCGAAATTCAAAGAAAAAAGAATAGAAAATAGTCATTTATTGATTGACAATAATGTTAGTTTGAAATTACTTGACAAAAAGTTCTTTGACATGTTAGATGAAAGATTAGACGGTCATCGAAAACAAATTATTCCATGGTTAGATAGCGTTAAGCGATTAAAAGGACTTCGGATTCTTGAAATAGGATGTGGTAATGGCTCTTCTACAGTTTCATTCGCTGAACAAGGTGCAATAGTTACTGCTATAGATGTCGACGAAAGTTTGTTGTCTGATGCAAAAATCAGATGCCAACTATATGAATTAGATGTCAAGTTTTATGTAATGAATGCAGTAGAAGTTAATCAAGTTTTTGCAAATGAAGTTTTTGATCTTGTAATCTTTATGGCTTCTTTGGAACACATGACGCTCGATGAAAGGTTGCAATCTATGAAAGCAACTTATGAGTTGTTACCAAAAAGTGGCTTGTGGTGTATTGTAGGGACTCCAAATCGATTACACTTTCTGGATTCTCATACTTCTCATATTCCTTTTTTCCATTGGTTACCGGATAAAATTGCGATTAAATACTCTCAGTTTAGTTCAAGAATAGAATACAGACAGGACATATTGGATATAGATGACGAAAATGAAAAAATGTTGCAATTTTATAGATGGGGAAGAGGTATTAGTTTTCATGAAATAGAAATAGCATTAAAACCATTGAATGAATTGAAAATAATTAGTAATAAAACTATCTTTTTTAGAAACAAAAATTGGTTATATAAAATTGGAACTAAATTTTCATCAAATTATAAATACGAAACTTTTTTAAGAAGACTTTATCCAAGTATTCATAGAGGTTTTTTTCAACCCTATTTAGATATGATTTTTGAAAAAGAATAGTATAGATAGATTTAATTACTTTATGATTATTCCGACATATTTGAAATCAATGTTTTCCGTCATCATCCCACTTTACAACAAAGCCCTTTACATCGAAAAGGCGATTCACTCTGTAATTTCTCAGACTTATCAGGAGTTTGAGCTGATTGTTGTGAATGATGGTTCCATAGATGACTCTTTAAAAAATTTACAATTTACAATTTACAATTTACAATTGCCGGAAGAAAAGATAAGAATTATTGAGCAACAAAATAAGGGAGTTTCTG
>Ga0209123_1004221_pt1 | contig 10021 bp, 8 predicted proteins | sample BarGraIncu00431A_FD_184500 | JGI IMG/M metagenome (GOLD analysis project Ga0209123, IMG submission 184500) | Arctic peat soil microbial communities from Barrow, Alaska, USA - Barrow Graham LP Incubations 004-31A (SPAdes) (version 2) | ecosystem: Environmental > Terrestrial > Soil > Wetlands >...
CTTTTTACTAACAACATGAATGCAACAATCCTTTAACCTTTCCGTATCTACATTCCAAGCATCTTGAAATGCCATACCTGATATACTGAAAAATCCATTTTTTATCTTTTGATTTAATTCTTCAAAAGATTTCTTTTTCGGTACGTATTTATTTATTTTCACTCCAGACCAATTTCTCTCAACAAATCTGATTGATTTTTTCGACCCTTCTTTACCATTTTCTTCACTGCAACAATCCCTTTTTCTACTTACAGAAATAAGTTTTCCATCTACCGATGTATAATTAGCATGGAAAGAACAATATGAATTTTCACAACCAGAAGGAGCAAAATCTACAATCCTAATTTTATAATTACTCTGCTGGACTATTTTAGATATAACTTCGGGAAGAGTAATTCTATCATTATCTTCAGGCAATTTTGGTATTCTTCCAAAATAGCTTACTGGTTGAAAATGCACACCTCTAACAGTTGGCGCGTTTTTTAATCCAAATTCTATAATATCCCAAAGAATATTATCATTTTTATTAGGCACCACTGTGCATACAAGAATTACACCAATCCCCAATTTGGCACTATTTTCTATAACCTTTAATTTATCCTGTATTATATCTTTAGCGTGAAGCTTAGTCATTTCAGTTCCAGTTAAATCATTAAACTGCAGAAAAATAGATTTAAGCCCTGCTCTTTTTAATTTTTCATAATAATTATAATTTTTAAGATTAATACCATTTGTGTTTAACTGGATAAATTTAAAACCCATGTTTGTTGCAATAGATATAATCTCATGAAGATCTTCCCTCATTGTAGGTTCTCCTCCAGAAATCTGAAGATTATAAGGTCCACCTGCTTTAATAATTCTCGAGTACCACTTCTCTATAGTTCTCATATCTGGATCTGTTTCATTTCCACCTGCATTGGCAAAACAAAATTCACAATTTAAATTACACCTAGAAGTTATTTCAATAAGTACCGTGCATGTATGTTGACGATGCTCACTACATAACCCACAATCATGAGGGCATCCTTTTCCTACCTTAGTATATGGCAACTTTGGATAAGCAGGACTCTTGGTTCTTACCCAAGAGTCATAAATTGGCTTACCCCTCCAAATAACAGTCTTAAAAAAGCCATGTTCTTCACAATTCTTAGTTAAATATAAGTCATCAGATTGTTTTATAATGGTAGCATTAACTATTTTTAAACACACTGGACAAATACTTTGTGTTTTCTTTATAACTTCATTCACTTTACATAACCTCTCATTCTATGTAACTATATTCTTTTAAAAGTTCATTAATTTTATTATAGGACTTTTGAATTGCATTACCACATTTTATAGGATAACCTTCATTCTGATTCATATCAGTAAGAACGTCTACTGTTATCATATCAACACACTGCGTGCTTTCAAACTCCTCTTCAAACCATTCTACATATTTTTGAATCATCTTCTTTAAATTGTCATCACGAGTTTGATTATCTATACCTTTCCCTGCGTAAATACCAAACAGGCATGCTCCTCCAGTTACAATCCCGCAGGTCTTTCCAGTATTCCCTACTCCTGCACAAAGCCCAGCCATAGCCTTTACTAATAGGACATTTTCCATTTCATTATTCTCAAGGTACATAATTATAAATATTTGACTACAACAATATCCACAGCTTGCTAGTTTAAACATTCTAAATGCATCTGCACCCATTCTAATCCCTCCACTATTTTTTCTTAGCAATAAGTAAAAAATATCCCGGTTTGCATAATGTGAGCTTTTGATGAAAATCACCACAACTATTACAAGTTGCTATTTCCCAAAATTTTGCCATTGAACCATATTTAAATATTATTTCCACCATAAGTTGCTTAAGCAAATCCGTCCAATCCTCAAAGCATATTATTTCAAATCCAGCACTTGCAATAACATCTTTTAATATATCTATATCAAAAAGCCCTCTCATGCAACTATTAACATTGCTATTTTGCACTTCCCCAAGGTATTCTGATCTTCTTGCATAAACGTCGGAAACAATAAAATATCCTTTATCCTGAAGAACTCTGAAACTTTCCCTTATAGTCTTTTTATAGTCATCCATAAGGGACATGGTACACTCAGCCATAACTCCCTTAAAAAGTTCGTTTTTATGAGGTAATTCTTCCCCTCGTCCAAACTTTATATTATGATCCCCATATTTATCTTTACCAATCTTTAGTAATTTTAATGAAGGATCAACTCCAAAAGCATCTAAATTATATATGCTTTTAAGCCTTTTTACTGTTGCTCCCATTCCGCAACCAACATCTAAAATTTTATCACTTTCCTTAAAATCACATATCTTAATAGCTCTATCAGTAAGAAAAACTCCACCTGGCCTTAGGGTATCTCCTGTTGCTCTTATCATATCTTCATTCTCATAAACACAATAACCTTTCATTTGTCCTCCAAACTCTTTTCTACTTCAAGCATTTGACCAGCTGCCAGCTCCTGCGTTATAAGAACATTTTTGCATTTAGGGCACTCGAGTAACTCTATCTCAAAATTTCCTCCAAGATACTCTGCTTTCACAGGTCCCTCTTCAAGAGGCCCTCCACACTTTGAACAAAACCATTTACTTTTTTTACCTTTATTATTTTGTTTCATAGTCATACCCCTTTTACTTCCATTCTATGGCTGTAAGCATTAATAATATTAAAGCTATCATTTACCTTTTTATACTCCACCCAGAAGGTTATATTTACAAACCTTTTCCATGCAAGAATGTGACCATTTTCTGGATTATAGAAACTATCATTAGTTTTCTCTGCATAACCTATTACTCTCTTAATATCTCCATCAAGAATAAGTTCATCTTCAATCTTATTTCTTAATTCCTGTCCAATCACTATTTTTATATCGTTGTATTCATCCTTTATTTCCATTTTTTCACCCCATAAACTATCTAGTAATTCTTTCTTAAGCTTAATTCTATTTGATCTCCTATCAGATAATGTGGGAACTTTCATGTCTGAAATTTCCTCTTTACCACTTCCATATATAAGATCCAATATATGATAAGTCTTTTTCCCTTTTAATACAAACAAATCTCTACACATAGCGCAATAAGCAAGGAAATCATTCCCCGAATCCTTTATTCTATCCTGTGTTACTTCCCTACTAAACTCCTTATTTGTATAATATACAAGCCCTCCATAACCACAACATTTAGTGTTTTTCTTTGTAAACTCTGGCTCTTCAATTTTATAATTGAGTCTTTTAGCAATATTTCTAATGCTCTCTTGAATACCCTTCTCGTTCCTAGTGGTACAAGCATCATGCACTGCTAAGATTTTACCATTTCCCGATTTAGCACCAAGTGGAAGACCTTTTTCATCAAATATATCCCAAAGAGACTTAATTCTTATATTCTTTAAATTCTCTCCGAAATTACTAAAACATGTAGAACATGCTGTTATAACAATAGGGTTACCTAACTTTTCTAAATTTAATTTAATTTTTTCTATACTACTATCAAATTGTTCTTGCCTACCTGCCCACTTAGCCGGTGCTCCACAACACCCTAAATATAATCCAACCCCACCATCAAGTTTTTCCATTAAATAATTATATGTTTTAATAACATACTCCGAATAAGTGGCACTTAGTTGACATCCAGGATAAAATACGTACTTACTATTATTCTTGCCAGGTTGATGTTTTATTAATTCAAAATATTTACTATTAGTAAATTCCATATCTTTTAAAGCAAAATCATGAGCTGAAAGTGGCATTTTATTTCTAGAAACCATGCTTATCCTTGTTTCTTTAATTATATCTGCCATATTTATGGAAGTAGGGCATACTGCTCCACACAAGCCACACTCTGTGCAAGAATTTATTGTTTTATTTGCATAATGATCTCCAAGAATAATACGTTCATTTTGATTTATGGTTCTTATATAAGCTTTAGGGTCCAATTTCTCCTTTTGGAGATGAACACAGGCTTTAACACATTTATGGCATTCACATTGAACACATCTTAGAGCATCATTAATTGCTTCTTCCTTTGTAAAAGTACCATTTTCAGGCTTTATTCTCGGTGAAATTTTCTCGTTTTCCATATCTACCTTAAGAATACTTTTGTAAGAACCTTCTTTTTCTCTAAGTGCAGTAAGAGATTTTTTATATACAAATCTATCTATAGAAACTGCTGCACATCTTCCAGTTTGTACTGACTGTATAACAGATTCACATCCACTAACTATTCGTCCACCAGCGAAAACTTTTTCTGTATCTGTTTGCATCGTCACTTCATCAACATTGAATTTTTCATTCCACTCTCCGCTACCAATAAAAACTGCGTCATACTCTAGAGTTATGTCTTTCAATTTTTCAGGAGTGATTTCTTGGTTTAATTTTATTTCAATGCCTTGCTCTTCTAATTTAATAATTTCTTCTTTAATTAGTTTTGGATTAAGTATTATCTCAGGCATATTTAAAAGTGATCCACCTATTTCATTTTCTTTTTCATATATATCAACACTATATCCCTTTTGATTTAGGTCATAAGCACAGATGATTCCACTTATACCACCGCCAATAACCGCAATTTTCTTATCAACTTTTGGCATAGGAAGTGTTTTGATTTTTGCTATGCTTCCATAAATTACAACTGCCTTTTCAAGCTCATGAATTGAGATAGCATTGCCGGAGGTATTAGTTACGCAGAGAGCTTCGCAAGGGTGGTCACAAACCAATCCTATTACATTAATAAATGGCATTCTTTTTTTCAATATTCTGTATGCCTCTTCAAAATTTCCTTTTCTTATCTCGCATATAAATCCTTTCACATCAACGTGAATTGGACACTCAGTAACACATGCAGCAGGATTATCATTTATGCATAACTTCTGCATGGAAAGAAGTTTCTCTAAATCCATATGTTTTTCCTCCAATATTGTTTTAAATGGAACCTAAAATGAATTTTTATATTTCACTTTAGGTTCCACTAATAAACAATAATTATTTATTTAATTTTTTAATTCCAGCAAGAACTTTTTCTGGATAAGCTGGAAGGTGTGTTATTCTAACTCCACAAGCATTATATATTGCACTTATGATTGCTGAATGAGGAGATGATAACGGCATTTCACCAGCACCAGCTGCTCCATAAGGTCCAAGTGGTCTTGGAGTCTCAAGATATAATAATGTTATATCATCTGTTACATCTTTAATCTGAGGAATTCCACAACCAGTAAGTGTTGTATGTTTTTTAAGATCTTCGAAATCCTCATATAATGCAAGACCAATGCCTTGAACCAGTCCTCCAAGTATCTGACCATCAACAACAAGTTTGTTGATAATAGTTCCTACATCTGAAATCATTGTTAATTTATCAACATGAGTTTTTCCAGTTGTTAAATCTACTTCAACTTCTGCGAGTAATACTCCGTACATATAAACCGGGAATGGGTTACCTTGCCCTGTTTCAACATCACAAGCAGTACATGGTGCCGTCCATTTTCCATCATATCTTGTTGGTTTTCCCTCTGCAATCTGTTCATCATAATTTCTGTATGTTCCATCATCTTTCTTAAGTCCTTCTAGTAAATTTTCACAAGCAACTCTAGTAGCATTTCCTGTAAGAACGTTAGAACGACTTCCACCTGCAGGTCCACTATTTGGCGTAAAGTTCATATCGTTTAATATAAGTTTGATATCTTCTGGTTCATAACCAGCTTTTCTTAATGTTTCATGTGCCATGGTAAGTGTACCCATATCTGCTCCTTGACCATGATCTTCCCATGAGTTAGCAACAGTTACACCCTTTTTAGTTATCTCTACCCATGCCTCTGAGGAATCTGCTCCATCAAGCCCACAGCTATACATAAGAACTGATATAGCAGAACCATATTTCTTATCTACACTATTTTTATTCTTTTCTTTATCATTTTCATTTGCTTTAACGTAATATGGTCGGATTTTATCTAACAATTGTGGAATAACATATACATCAAGTTTGCAACCGTTTGGAGTTACCTCTCCTTCTCTTAGTGCATTATTATATCTAAGTTCAAGTGGATCTATATCCATCTTGATCGCTAACTCATCCATCATTTGTTCTGATGCAAATAAAGCTTGTGGTGAACCAAACCCTCTGAAAGCTGCACCCCATCCATGATTTGTAGCGACAGTTCGTCCTTCTCCACGAATATTGTCTATTTTGTAACCTGCACCAATGAATTGAGATCCTCTTGTTGTAACAAGGTCACCAAATTCACAATAAGGACCGTGATCACAAGACCAATCTGATTCTAGTGCTTGTAATTTTCCAGATTTATCTGCACCTAATTTTACATGCATCCAGAATGGTGATCTCTTTCCAGTATAAGTGATTTGTTGGTACATATTAAATTCTAAATATACAGGTTTTCCTGTCTCCATTGCAGCTACACCAAGTAGCGCTTCAATTGTAGGGCTAAACTTATAACCAAACGTTCCACCTGTTGGATTTTGTACAATTAGAACCTTATCTAATGGAAGTCCAATACCCTCAGCAATCATAAGAGCATGGAAATGTAATGCAATACTCTTTGAATGAATTATTAGCTTACCTTCTTCATCGAAATAAGCAAATCCTACATCTGGCTCTATTGGAAGATGAGGCTGTCTTCCTACATATAAATCATCTTCGACAACATATGGTAGACTTTCCATAAGCGGTGCAGTTTCTTCTCCCTTAACAACCTTTGTTTCAAAATATATGTTTGGTGTCCCTGGATGAATTTCAATAGCATCTTCCGCCATAGCAGCCGGTGCACTCATGTATGCTGGTAATTCTTCGATTTCAACAATAACTTTTTTAGCCGCATCTTCAGCGTGAGTGGGTGTATCTGCGAGTACCATTGCAATTGCATCACCGAATTGGAAAATTTTCTTATCATTTAAAATTGGTCTTTCAAGTCCATCACCCTTATTCGATGGGAAGGCTAAACCATTAATTCTGTTTGTTCCCTTTACATCCTTGTAAGTTAAAACTCTATATACTCCAGGCATAGTTTCAGCATCAGAAGTATCAATAGATATAATATTGGCATGAGAAACCGTAGCCTGAACAAGTTTTATGTGGAGAGTATCCTCTGGCAGGGTTAGTCCAAGATCAGCTCCGAATTCCCAAGTGCCCGTTACTTTCGCACAAGCAGAAGGTCTTACAGTCTCAGTGCCTACTAAACTTGCACCTTCTGGAAGTTTTAGCCATAATTCCTTCCTAGTAACCTCACCACGCATAAGCCTTGCAGCTTCCATTACTGCATCCACTAGTGGTTGATACCCCGTACATCTACAGACATTTCTACTTTTTTGAAACCAAGCTCTTACTTCTTCCCTTGTAGGATTATTATTTTGATCAAGCAGTACCTTTGCGCTTACAATAAACCCAGGAGTACAAAATCCACATTGTGCTGCACCATGTATCATCCATGCAAATTGAATATCGTGCAAATTATCTTGCGAACCTATTCCCTCAACTGTTGTAATTTCAGCTTCATCTGCTACTCTCTTCATTCTAATTATACATGATCTTACGACTTTACCATCCAATATTACATTACATGCGCCACATTCACCTTTTCCACAACCTACTTTAGTACCTGTAAGAAATAACTGTTTTCTTAAAACATCAGCGAGCGAAGTTTCTGGATTCACAATGACTGTTCTTTTAACGCCATTAATATTCAGTACTTTTTTTAACATTTTAACTCCCCTTTTCTTTCTTTATTTAAAAAGGTACAGCCCTAATTTATAAAGGCTCAGCCCCCTTATTAACATTTACCAAAACTACAAGTTGGAAAATTACACACTTCACAATTAACACACAATCCGCCATGACCTAGCTTTGTAATATCTTCTCTTTTTATCTTTTCACCAGCTACAATCTTAGGAAGTATAAGATCAAATACAGTTCGTTTGTTGTACATAACACATCCTGGAAGTCCAAGAACAGGAATCTCACCCATGTATGCCATTAAAAACATGGCTCCCGGAAGTACAGGTGCTCCATAAGATATAACCTCTACTCCCGCTTTCCTTATTCCTGCAGGCGTAACATCATCAGGATCTACTGACATACCTCCAGTAACAATAACCATTTCAACTCCTAGTTCCAATAATTCATTTATAGCATCTGCAATCATACTCTCACTGTCTGTTACAATGATTTGCTTGATAACATGACTTCCAATTTCATTGATTTTATTTTTAATGGCAGGTCCAAATTTATCTGATATTCTGCCACTATAAACCTCACTACCAGTCGTAACGATGCCCACCTTCATATTTTTTAATGGTGCTACCCAAATGATGCGTCCTTCTTCTTTACAAATATTCTCGATTTTCTCAAGCTTAGATCTTTCAATAAAAAGAGGTATTATTCTTGTTGCCGCAATGGTATCTCCCTTATTTACTACAATATCTGTATGTAATGTAGCAATCATAGCCTCTTCTATCATATTGATTTTTTCTAAAGCTTTCACATTTATCTTAAGTAAGCCTTTACATTAAGCTACCAATTTTACTTTACCTTCTGTTGGCTTAGTGAAAACTATTCCCTTTCCAGCTGCCGCTCTTGCCATTCTTTCTCCAGCTTCATTTTCATGAATTATTCCTTCCTCAACTTCCCAAACATAAATATTTTTCTTCCCCATATCTAACATTTTAGGTATGTCTTCTTCTAAAATAACATGTCCTTTTTTAAATGCCACTTCCTCAAACTCTCCTGGAACAATTCTTGTTAAATCATGGCATAATATCATACCTAATGCTTCTTCAACCGGGACAATTTTCATTTAAATCCCTCCTCATCTCTAACACTTTTATTAATATCACTTAAATATACTACTTTTTTAAAAAATATCATTTGTAAATACAAATGTAAATACAAACTGTTTTTGTAATCGTTTTTTACCCTATTTGTGTTAATGAAAAACATTGCCTTTTGTTTTTATTCCATATCTCTATTATGCCCAACAAAGGTATGCTTTTCTACTATTAGACTATGAATATTAAAATTACAGTCTATCTCTTAACTTAAATTTTAAACATTTAAATCTACAATTGCAAGACTATTTTTGAATATTTATTTGCATTTAATCGTTATTAATTTCACATTTATCTTCTTTTACCGAATAATTATTTATCATGATAATATATTATTTATTACTTAATGTTCATTATACTATTAAAAGATTATCTTTTAAAAATATGAATAGCTATTTACTGAAATATACCTTTAATAGAGATAACTTTATGTACTCACTAAGAACTTTGATCATTTTTTCTTGTTAAAATAGTTACTTTAGGGATTTAACATGGTGTTAATATTTTAACTACAATACATATTTTATATATAATGTTATTTTTATATCACATGTTAAAGTAGAGTGACCCATCCTAAATTCAATAAAAATATTTACTATAAAAGCAAAAGTTACTATTTAGGCTAAAAAAATGACTCCTGTACAATACAGGAATCATTTCTTTCTTTTGCTATTACGTTTATATTTATAAAAAAATCATCTTACTACAACTGAAACACCATCTGGTATTACTGTTATTGTTGAATATTTTCCCTTTATCTTTAAAGCTCTTTCAAGTGCTTCTTCAAAAGTAAATGCATGTTGCATATGCATTTTCTTTATCATTTCAGGGTCACACAAATCCGAAACAAGTATTACTGTAAACTTATCTAGTATTCGAGCAAGAATTTGGAATTCCCATTGATCTGGTGCAGTTTCATTTCTACCTACTTTAATTACTTTATCAAGAACTTCTCTTGGGCTCTTTGCATTTGCAATATTGTCATAGAATGACTGACCACCATGTCCATCATTACAAGCGGACACCATGATTATAACTCCTCCATCCTTACAAGTTGCTTCAGCTGCTGTCATACCTTTTACAGACTGATATAAGTTTTGGTCTAGAGGGTAACCTCCATTAGATGATATAGCAATATCTGCTTTAACAGCTTTTACAGATGCAAGTTCCATTACA
>Ga0209123_1004223_pt1 | contig 10018 bp, 7 predicted proteins | sample BarGraIncu00431A_FD_184500 | JGI IMG/M metagenome (GOLD analysis project Ga0209123, IMG submission 184500) | Arctic peat soil microbial communities from Barrow, Alaska, USA - Barrow Graham LP Incubations 004-31A (SPAdes) (version 2) | ecosystem: Environmental > Terrestrial > Soil > Wetlands >...
CCTCCGACGAAAGCGACAGGCGGTAGACGACCGCGTTCGCTTCATGAACAGCGAGCCGCAGACGCTGTTTGGTGTCTTCGGCCGACAACTCCCGCGAGCACCATGCCGCAACAAAGGTCTCCACAGCCGTACGCGAAGCAACCTCTCCTGCCTGTGCTCCGCCGAGACCATCGCAAACGACATAACAGGCGCCCTGACGCTCGACCTCCTTGCCTTCCTGAACGACGGCAAAGCTGTCCTCATTGGTGTGACGCTGCAGTCCGATGTCGGTCCAACCCGCTCCGATGACCCTCATGGCGACCTCCTGACTGAGTATATCCAACCGTGTCAACAGTCACAAGTCCAGCACGTTCCTCGCGTACAAACCGGTCCTGCGTCACACGGCGTATACTGCGATGGCGGCAGTCACCGCGAGCAGCGTCAGCGTGAAACTCGACGTCGCCGCTTCCAGCGCATAGTCTGGACCCCGCGCACGCGCCGGAACTTCACCGTGACGCCACGCACGACCCGGCCGATGCCGACGGGCTTGCGACGTGTGCCCGCTACTGTGTCCACGATAGCACTTCCAGTCCTCCAGGCAAGCACTTCATCCATCAATGCCTCCGAACAATCTCAACAGATGTCCCTTCCCATTAAGTGTAGTTCATAGAAAGCAAACTCAAAGGGCAGGGACGAACCGGATAAGAATTGTACTTTTGTCGGCTAAGGTACAATTTCAAGACGACAAATTGTACGTTCATACACAACGACGTGGCCGGACGGATGCAACTATGTTTACGCGCGACAGCCCGGGGTGTATGATGTCCATTGAGCAGGGGTGCTTCGAAGTATGTGTCCTGCATTCCCGACCCACTGCCGCCGCGTGTTGAGCTTGATACCGATACGTTACTGCTGCTGTCCCAAGCCGACCAATCACTGGGGCGACTCGCGAGAATCGGACATTTCATGAAGAATTCGGCTTTGCTTGTCAAACCCCTTCTCAGGCGGGAAACCGTACTGTCGTCGCATATCGAGGGTACCCAGTCCGGGCTAACTATACCGCTACGAGGCGGACCGGCACAGTTCCGACAGCAGCGAACCTCCTTGGGGTACGTAGCGCACTGTGCAACTGCACGTCGACCGACTGCAACACGAAGACATCCTGAAACCGCGCGATGCGCGCCGCTACGGAAAGGTGTATCAAGTGGGTGGCATATTGCGCGTCCTCAATACTGATACACGAGGGGCTAAAAGGAGCAGCTAGAGGTCGAAATTGACGGCCGCCGGGAACATGAGTTTGTGATACGGTTGACCGGCCCACTTGTAGCTGTTGAAGACCACGCCAGTACGGAACCCCGGGATGCGACGAGCAGCACGAGCCATACGATCCTGCAGCTTCGGCCAGTCAGAAGTATGGAGAAGTCAAAACGCCACCACACCTAGAGTCGCTGGCGATGACCAGTTTTGTTCGATGCGTGGAGCCCGTATCGTGCCTGTCCACCTCATGCAACGGGTGCGAGAGTATCGTCGACTCCAAGTGTAACGAAGGCTAGACAGGGTCCCTTTTCTGTGGTTCAATGACTCCACCCGCTCTGTCAACCAATCTCGCCGACCGACTGGAATGCCTCATGCTTCAGCTACAACCATGGCAGACCAGACTGCAGTGATTACTCAGGTCTGAAGCTCGGATTGAATCACATCTTGCTCATCCCAGTGGCTGCCCGCCAACGACTATGGGGCAATCAAACCCTCTCGTGCGACTGGTCGAACTGCGCCAAGGCTGGCACGTCAACCGCGCCGTCAGCGCAGTGTTGTACTGGGACATGGACCCGTGGTGGGATTCCCAAAACCAAGAAATCCTCTGGATGCTGGGGACATAACCTGTGGAAGTCGCAATGAGAGCACTTGTCTTCTTGCGGCCGCATAGGGAAATCTCCCTGAAGTATCCCGTTAACCGCCCACTCTACGTTGCCAATTGCCGTATTCTGTGCTTCAGTATCTATAGGAATAGGTACACGAATCCCATCCTTCAACATGTGAACGGATCCAAGTTCTACCGGGGTTCCGAGGATGTCCTTCGCCGCACGTGCGTACAGCTGAACCTGCAAGCTAAGGGCCGTCCAGTCGAGCGAACCTGTGGAGCCGCCATCCAGCTTCATGGCCTTAAAGTCGATCAATTCTGCATCAAGGGGAGTGCCATCAGTCGAGTCTCGCATCAAGAGATCGATTGATCCCGACAACACCGCTCCGCAGACTTGAATCTCGAACGGTGCCTCCACCGTTCGGGTTCGCTCGAAGTCTGTCTTGTGATCCATAACGTAACGCTGCACCATCTCTTCGGCACTCGTTTGAGCGCGCTCATACGGCCCCACGTTTTCCTGCAATCTCGAACGAAACGCATGGGGAAGATGGAAAGTCTGATCGACCATGGCAGTGGTTTCAATTGGACTAGGCGCACCAACACCGTGATTTGCGTGCAGCTTCTCGATGATGGTGTGAACGGTGATACCAAAGCCGACCATTTCGTTGATCGGAGGGGAGAAGTCCCACCGATAGCGGAACTCATACTGCATAGGGCAAACCAAATAGGTGCGAATCTCCGAGAAACTCGTTGGCAGATTGGGCTCGCTAGCGCGTGGTTTCGGGTCAGTCCGATCCAAGACGGGAGAGATATCTGCGAGATCGTGAACCATCTGAGCATTGGAGGAGGCAAGATGGTCAAAAAAGATGCCCCGTTTCCTCGGCTTCTTCAGCGATGGTTCCTTCGCTGAACCGGTGACGTACAAGAAACGCTCAGAGCGCGTCAACGCAGTATAGAACAACCGTGCTTCATCCGCAGGTGTGGTGCAATAGGAGCCTCGCTCAACAGCGCTGTTCACCAATATCCTTGGAACCCAACCCCGGTAGGGCTCGATTTTGTGTGGAAACCGCTGCGCATCGACATCAACAACGAATACGACGGGAAACTCAAGACCCTTGACACCATGTACTGTTGAGATTGTCACGGCATCAGGCGTTGCAACCAAGTCATCCGTGGACAGTTCATAGGCATTCGGCGCCACTTGTGCCAAGAAGTTCAGAACTCCCTGATATCTATCAGCCGAGTCTACACTAACGTAGACTGTCTCAACATCCTCGATGATCTTGCTGAACTGACCGAGTACTCTCATGCCTTCCGAAGAGGGGGGGGTTCTCACTACCCCGAGGGCCGCCAGCAATTCCTGTAACAGCCCTTGTATCGTGACACGCCGCCGCTGTCCGGCAGGAGTATGCACAAGACTTCCCCATCTATTCAGAACGCTGGCGAACTGTTCGAAGTCGGCACTTGGGAACGCCGGGCGTAGCTCGGAATCGAAGCATTGCCGAGCTGTGGATCTACTTGGTGTCGTATTCCGAAGGAGCTCGAGGGCCTTCATAAGAGCGGCCACCATGGGATCAGAACAAATCTCGTTGCCTGCTCGCAAAGAGTATTTGACTCCCAATGCTTTGAGCGCAGCGGAGAATGGGGCGTGGTGCGACTTGGTACTCCGCATCAAGATGGCGAAATCACCCGGGGTGAGACCTCGCGTTGTTAGCCCTCCGGCAGCTTTGTCGTCATCATAACGTACTCCAATCGTGTCCTTAACTCTTTCTGCTACCCACGCGGCTTCGTCTGCACGGTCATCAAACCACAAGACGCCCAGCTCTTGAGGTTCCCTGTCATAAGCCGCTCGAGGCGATTTCTCAATCCGCAGTGTATTAAGGGTCTTCTCGGCGAACTCATTCGAAACAGCAACGATTGGTTTGGTGCTCCGGAAGTTCATGGGCAGTACATGTACACCGGATCCAGCGTATCGCTGTTCGAACGAACGAATCATAGTGACATCGGCTCCACGCCATGCGTAGATAGCCTGATCATCGTCTCCTACAACAAACAACGATGCACCGAGACGACGGAAGTTCTGAATGACCTCTTCTTGCGCAGGGTTGATATCCTGATATTCGTCAACGAGCAGATGACGCACGCTGAGTTCTGTGCGTCTGGCCAGAACCTTCGCCGCGTGAGACACGAGCTGGGAGAAATCGACGCACTTGGCAGAAACGAGGCTCCCCTCGATAGCCTGCAAGACGTGCCCCAGCTCAGGGTCTATCCGAACAACGGCGTCGACGTCGATCATCTCATCGTGCACGAGTTGCCATGCATCAACGACCTCTCGTACTGTCTTGAATATCCCCGGTTTCTTCAATTCCCCCGGTTTCGTTCGATCGGGGTAAGCATGAGCTTTCTCCAAGTCACGCAATCGAAGACTTGGGGCTCTTGAGTAAACGAATAGGAGTAGGCGGTTCCCGTCGAGTACGGTGTACTGACGATACTCTGGATCCTCTTCGGACAGGAAACGTTTGCAGTACGAATGAATCGTCCCTATATACATCCTGCCCAAGTTGGCTGGCGACAAACCCAGCTTCTCCAGAGCCGAGGCAATTGATCTCTTCATCGCCTCTGCAGCAGAGTCCGTAAAGGTGAAGGCCACGATAGACTCGGGCGACTCCTCTGTTGCCACAATCCTAGCAACACGGTATGCAAGAGTCCTAGACTTGCCTGATCCGGCGCACGCGAGGGTCAGCACCGTCTGAGAGTCGTCGGTTACCGCGCCAAATTGCTCCTCCGTCAGTGATCCGATTTCCCTAATCTTCTGATCAACCTGTTCCTTTGTCACTCTTCGCTCCTTCGCTCTCGCGCAACGCCTCGGCCACAAGACGGGCCTGCTCTAGTATCATCCCTGGGGGTAGCGCATTGCCGATCAACCGTGCTACCCCCTGTTTTCCACCACACAACGAAAAAGAGTATTCTCTTGGAAATGTCTGAATGAGGGCTGCCTCGCGTAACGTCAGAGCGCGATTTTCTTCCGGGTGAATAAATCGTCCTTTGGATGGGTTTGTGCATCCACTGGTTATCGTTGGAGCAACTTCATCCCAAGCCAAACGACCATAGACGTCCTTGAATCCATTGCAACGAACATGGCACTGGAGCTGGTACTTCTTCCCCGCCTGCAGGAGGCTGCCGCCATCGTGGGGTATCTTCCTGATCAGCTCCTTGACTCTGGGTCCGTGATGCTCAGGGAAGTCATGTAAGGCGTCGCCACTCATCCCAACGGGCGGCATATCTCCAATGGCATCTCGCACGGTCCTCTTCATGCCAGTGGGCTTCGCCAGAGGAATCTCAAAATGATGCCCGGCAACGAGGATCAACCTGCGCCGTCTCTGCGGCACACCATAGTCCGCTGCGTTGAGCACACCGTACGTCGGTTTGTAGTCCATGCCTCGGCGCTGCAGGATCGCCAAGAATTCTCGGAAACGCCAGTCATATTGCAATCCGACTACGTTCTCCAACATCACTGATCTTGGCTGGAGTGCCACCACGTAGTCAGCAAACCTCAGCAGGAGGCCGTTACGATCATCATCAACCTTGCGTGACCCGTTCAGGGTACGAACTGATGAGAAACCTTGACACGGGGGGCATCCCGCCAGAAGGTCCAGCGTCCCCGGTCGCAACCCCAGCTGTCGCATTAGGTCAGCTGGTTCGAGGCTGCGAATGTCTGCATGAAAGCAGTCGGTCCCAAGATTATTCTTTCTGTACGTCTCGACAGCCAGGGGGTCCATGTCCAGAGCACCAAGGACTTCGAAACCAGCTTCTCTCAGCCCCACTGTTGCCCCACCGGCACCACAGAAAAGGTCAACAGCACAAAGCCGCCGTTCATGTAGAAGTGTTGCGTCAACTGCCTTCCGCTGCGTAGTCTCAGCGAGTCGTCCCACAAGTCGAACCCTGCAACCCTCAGGATCACTCTCGACTTCATGTCCCCAGAAACGGAGGACTTCCCACCCCTCCTGAGCGAGCTTCTGATCAACTTGTCTGTCTCGCTTCGTGTTTTGGCGAATCTTGTTTGACCAGAACTCGCCGTGGGTTCGAGGGGACTCACAGCACACTGGGCATCCATGCCATAGACACCCATCGATGAAGACCGCGATTCGTAATCCTCGGAATACCAAGTCCGGATGTCCGACAAGCTTCGTCCTTACCCGGTAACCACGTATTCCATGACTCCAGATGTAGTGGCGGAAAGCCATTTCCAAGCTCGTGTCCTTGTTGCGCACAGCTGTCATGCACCGATGCCTTTGGAGAGGAGTGAGATTATCCATGGATACTCAACCCTGAATTCGCTGAACAGCCACTAAGATAGCTGAGCGACACCTGCGTATGTCGCGAAGGTAGCCATTGGGATTCAGTTTGATAGTCGACCAAGCACTCAGTGAAGCCATCCGAGACTATCTCTCCCGAGTGGCAAGAAGTCTGACGGCGGACTCGTCTACGGAGTTACCATGTCGGGCTACTCTCCAACAACACCTCAATGTGAGGTGATCTAAGGGGCAACAATTGGCTTTCACAGCAGAGGATAGGTAGTTCCAATATTCTTCGACGCTTGGAGAAAATGAGTTGTTCTTGTTCTCGACCCGAAACCGTACCATGACTAGCCACAACAACGAACCAGTTCGTATTGGTCTGTCACAGGACTGGACATCGCGTGGCGCGACCGCCTTGATTCCACCGTACCGCCTAGTAACAGTCACAACGACCCTCCAATTACCACATACTCAACATATTACGATACGCACCTGTATGCCTCGTGTCAAGCGCATCGACTCATCTAAGATAGAGATGAACTAACTCCGCAAACTCATGAGAAAAAGTGCGTGAAGGATGACAAAATACTGCTGGTTCTTCGGATGAGAGAGGAGCAGCCGTTTGTCACGGTGCCGAGAGCAGCGAAGCTCCTTGGGGTTACCTACCGCACTGCACAGCTGCACGTCGACCGACTGCAGCAGAAAGGCATCCTGAAACCGCGCGATGCACGGCGCCACGGAAAGATGTATACAGCCAGTGACGTATTGCGCGTCCTAAACACTAATACAGAGGACGCAGAAGGACACAACTGGAGCCCGGGGGCCAACGCCCGCCAACGAATCCTGCAATCCTTTCTGCTGCTCCTGAGAGTACTCCGGCGTTCACGTCAAGACAAGCGTTGTAGACTACCGTGACCACGACAGCCTGAGTTGCACACCTATCCACGTTTAGTATACTTCGGATAGGTATAGCGTCGCAATCAGACACACCTTGAAAGGGGCACGTATGAGTCGCAGGATAATCAGGTTTATCGACCTCTTTGCAGGTATAGGGGGGATTCGTCGAGGGTTTGAGAGTGCCGCCGGGGCGAGGGCGCGATGTGTCTTCTCATCAGAGATCAACGAGTACGCCTGTGAGACTTACGAAAAGAACTACGGCGAACGGCCAAAAGGAGACATAACCAAGATCCACCCGGACGAGATACCTTCGCACGATGTGCTCCTTGCGGGATTTCCCTGCCAGCCATTTTCGATAGCAGGCGTGTCAAAGTACGCGAGCCTCGGCAGGCAGACTGGGTTCCTAGACAAGACCAAGGGGACTCTGTTCTTCGAGATAGCGAGAATACTTGAGCACCACCAGCCCCCTGCGTTTCTCCTGGAGAATGTCAAGAATCTGCTGTCGCACGATTCTGGCAAAACATGGGGCACGATCAAGCGTACCTTGGAAGAGCTGGGGTACTGCGTGGATGAGCGGATAATCGACGCTCGCGTCTTTGTACCTCAACACAGGGAGCGAATCTATATTGTCGGCTTCAGGAAACCAGTTTCCTGGGATACCTTCTGGCCTGCGATACCAGATAGGAAGCCGAAACTCAGGACGATCCTAGAACCGCATGTCGATCCCAAGTACACTCTTACAGACCACCTCTGGGACTACCTCCAGAAATATGCTGTGTCCCAGCACGAGAAAGGCAATGGATTCGGTTTTGGTCTTGCCGATTTGGATGGCGTGTCAAGGACTCTGAGCGCACGATATTACAAGGACGGGTCTGAGATCCTGATTCCACAGCGCAATGGTGCTAACCCTCGTCGACTGACACCGCGTGAATGCGCGCGCCTCATGGGATTCCCTGACGACTTCACCATTCGGGTAAGCGACACACAAGCCTACAAACAGTTTGGCAACTCGGTTGTAGTCCCTGTCGTTCAAGCAGTGTCTGAGTGCCTGATTCGCGAACTCGACAGACAGACCTCACTCTCGAGACGCAAGCCATAGAGGAATATCACATGGGTGACATTGTGTCACGCGGAAAGCGGAGTCAGATGATGTCTGGCATCAGGTCAAAGAACACCCTCCCAGAGATCGCTGTGCGTCAGTGGTTGTACAGTCAACACATAGGATACCGGCTCCATCGACGAGACCTCCCGGGTACTCCCGATGTTGTCATACAGCGGCTCGGGCTTGCTATATTTGTGCACGGATGTTACTGGCACAGGCATCCGGGCTGCAAGCTCGCTTACGTTCCCAAGTCTCACCAGAAATTCTGGCTTGCGAAGTTCCAAGCTAACGTCAATCGTGACAAGAGAGAGCTCAGCGAGCTCGCATCTGCTGGGTGGCACGTTCTTGTAATATGGGAGTGCCAAGTACGCAGCGGGGAGTACGCTAGCATCCTCGCCAAGGAGCTGAGAACAGATGAGCACGGTTCTTGAGGATACTCTCAGATACTGCAAGGGAAGGCGCTACTTCTTCAAGTACCTATCAGCAAACGACGTGGGTACTACTCGGTCCCATCAGAGCGGCTTCCTTATGCCAGTATCTACTTGGTCGATGTTCTTGCCCGAAGCAGGCATTCGTGGCAGAAACGCCGAGGCTGACGCTCACATTCAGTGGTGTGACGGATCTGCGACAGATAGTCGATATGAGTGGTACGGGGAAGGCACACGTCGAGAATACAGGCTGACTCGTTTCGGCCGTGGATTTGGGTTCAGAGACGACGCTCACGTTGGGTCTCTGCTGGTAATTGTGGAGATCGGCGACCACGAGTACTGGGCGTCTGTCTTGGATGCAGATGATGACATAGATGCCTTCTTGGCCTGTGCTGGCTCCGATCCCACGGAAGCAGGAACGATTCTTGGAGGCGCTGGCCAAATCGGGAGGCTCGCGCCGTTCGGGAGCCCTCTGGTGTGGGGCGGAAGCGCCCTGTTTGACTTTGGGGTTCAACTTGGGTCCCTAACACCTGGGACGAGGACGGCCACCACAGAAGGTATCGTGGTCAGTGCGCAACCACTCGTTCTAGAGCCGGACCTGATCGCTGGATACGTCCAGTCTGTACCCAATGGCTTCCCTTCGGCCGACACCGTAGCTACCCAAGCACGTGAGATCCAATCCCGATGCCGAGCCATGAACCCCGTCGAAGAGCCTGACCGGGCACTTCTGGATTGGCAGGCCACCGAATACCGCCTGTTTCAGTCCTATGAGCGGCACAACTACGAGCGACGAATCAGTCAGCCCTTCATCACTGTAGATGAGCTGGTTGCGTTCGCAAACACCCTGTTGAATCGACGCAAGAGTCGTGCAGGTTCATCCCTGGAGAACCACCTAGAATACGTGTTTGGACAATACCACATGGCGTTCACGCGCGGAGGCATAACCGAGGATGGGAACAAGCCTGATTTCATTTTCCCAGGCATTTCGCAGTACCACGCACAAGACTATCCAATGTCGCGACTCGTATTTCTCGGTGCAAAGACTACATGTAAAGATCGATGGCGTCAGATACTCGACGAAGCAGACAGAATTGAAACCAAGCACCTCTTCACCTTGCAGCAAGGAATCTCTGCTAATCAACTGTATCAGATGCAACAGAAGAAGGTCATTCTAGTCGTACCTGGGTCATACAAAACGAGCTTCCCCGAACAGTACAGAGGCGCTCTGTTGTCGCTGAAACAGTTCATCGATAGAACCAAGGAACGAGTGTCAGACTAAGCAACCGAATCGACACGACGTCACGAGACGGTACTGGGGTGGAAATGACAAACCGCACCAGGAATTCCTGGTGCGGCGTCGAATCGTGAGCTCCAAGCCCAGGCTCGGGCTGCCTGCCAATTCCTGTAGGGACACCGTCCACGAGCACGGCGACCGTCTCAGAGAAACAACCTC
>Ga0209123_1004227_pt1 | contig 10009 bp, 9 predicted proteins | sample BarGraIncu00431A_FD_184500 | JGI IMG/M metagenome (GOLD analysis project Ga0209123, IMG submission 184500) | Arctic peat soil microbial communities from Barrow, Alaska, USA - Barrow Graham LP Incubations 004-31A (SPAdes) (version 2) | ecosystem: Environmental > Terrestrial > Soil > Wetlands >...
TGAAAGAATCAAATAATTTTTGTCCGTAAAAAGACCTCAAATTAGGTCTTCTAATTTCAGTCTAAAGATTACTTAAAATACATAATGATCAAATTACGATTTGGTCAGAAGAATTTGACTGAAGAATCTAAGTACATGACAAAAAATTACAACATTGACTAAATTTATCTATATCATTAAAATACAGCACATTTGCAAGATATGTTAATCCGTATTTGAATAAACTTTGGGCTCTTCTCCCATGCTTTTTGATTTTGATTGGGCGAAGAGAATCTAAGAATATTCCAACCTTGTAGGCCCAAATAAAAGCAATCAATACCAATGCAAAGAGCTTATTAATTCTGTCAATATCCGTCAAATGCGTATCTTCAATATTAAAACCGCTTGTTTTCAGTGCTTTAAATGCAGTTTCTATTTGCCAACGTTCTTTGTATACTGACTGAGCTTCATCTGGTTTGTTGAATGAAACAATGATCTGAAGTTCTGGAACACCTTGTTTATTTTTGACTTTCGAAGCAGATAAATAACACAGTTGTCCATTGACATAAACGATTCCACGGCGAACCTCATATTGATTGGTCTTTAAATGATTAAATAACCATGAAGCCTTTACGAGATGTCCATTTTTTGGAATAATGACCCAAAAATTTTCTCGAATTCTGATGTGGTATCTAATCTTATTGAAATTGAGATACGCCAACCAGTGATTGCCAATAAACTCTCTGTCAGCCAGCAAACAATCAATGGTTTTAAGTCCAAACAAATCAATATAGCGTTGCATCAGTCCAATACGCTCACTTGTGGATGAATTGCCAAATTTTGGCATCATGGTGAACAATACGGGGAAGGCAACACCTTGATAAACAATTGCCAGAACCAAAACATTGATGTTTGTCGTTCCAAACTTCCAATTGGTTCTGTCCAATGCCAGACGATAAGGGGGCTTATGTGGAAGCAATGAGAACACAAAGCGAGCCAAAAGGTTTGTATCAAGCAGATAGTCAGACATAAAGCGCTGTATCCTGCGTAAAGAAGAATCAATCCTAACATCTGCATCAAAACTGGCAGCCAGTTTTTCAAAGCAAACAGTTTGAACCCTGCAAAGAGCACAAATAAATAAGCCAAAGAACTTTATTCGGGCCAAATTCATTTTGTCCCCGAATATTTGCGATAATGTTGAGAATAAAATACTATTTTTACTCTCAACCCTGGTGTTCATGTATCTTGGAGTCATACGTAGTGGTTTTCTCCTAAGATACTAAATGTCAGGGTTATATGTTTATATTTTGATAATAGTTACCATCAAGTTATCAACATATTTTATTGAATATCAAACAATTGTGTGTTTTTGTCATGTACTAAGCTGAAGAATATTAAAAAACGAATTTTTAGAACCTATGTTTGTAATTGAGCTTGAGCGAAAGTAGCATAAGCCAGATGAGTATTATTTTTGTTTTAGGATTAAACAATAAAACTCAATGACTTATGCAAACGCAAGCTACTAAATTAAATTTTGAAGGTCAAAACTTTTTTGTTGGTATTGATGTTCATTTGAAAAGCTGGACAGTATCCATAGTAACTGATCACCTGACGCACAAGGCTTTTACACAGCCTGCCAGTGCTGAAGTTTTATCGAACTATCTGAAGCGGAATTTCCCTGGCGGAATTTATCACTCGGTGTATGAAGCCGGATTTTGTGGTTTTTGGACTCATTACATGTTAACAGAAATGGGAATAAATAGTATCGTTACCAATCCTGCAGATGTTCCGACGACACAAAAGGAACATTTACAAAAAGATGATCCGACGGACAGCCGCAAACTTGCCAGGTCATTACGATCGGGCGAATTAAGCGCTATCTACATTCCTGATCCTTCAACACTGGAAGATAGATCTCTGGTTCGCATGCGGGCAACTTTGATAAAAGATATGACCAGGTTCAAACAACGGATAAAATCGTTTTTGTACTTCTATGGAATCTCTTATCCTAAGGAATTTGAGAGGTCCGGAAGTCATTGGTCAAAACGTTTTATGAAGTGGTTAAACGAAGAAGTTTCATTGCAACATGACTCTGGTACCCATACGCTAAAAATATTAGTGCAAGAAGCAGAGCAACAACGAAAACTTCTATTGGAAGTATTACACAAGATTCATTCGTTGGCCTCTGGTGAAAAATATGCAAAAAAAATCGCATTGTTAAGAACCATACCGGGAATCGGATTTATTACTGCAATGACTTTCTTAACGGAGATTGAAAAAATAGATCGGTTTGAAGATACAGATCATTTTGCAGGATTCGTAGGAATGATTCCCAGCCGGCACTCTTCCGGAGAGAAGGATAAAAACGGAGAAATGACCTTTCGCGGTCAAGATACCCTGAGAAGATCTTTAATTGAGAGTTCATGGATAGCAGTAAGATTTGATCCTGCCCTCATGATGAGCTATCATAGCTATATTAAAAGAATGGAGCCAAACAAAGCGATTATAAGGATTGCCAGAAAAGTCTTGAATAGAATGTATTATGTGCTTAAAAACAAAAAAGAATATGTATCGGGTATTGTCAAATGAATCCTTAAAAACAATCAATATATCAAAGTGACCGCTTGGAGGTTCATGCAGTTTTAATCTGCTTATTTAGAATGCGGCACTTAACTTATAAAAACTGAAAAAGGGAAATGTAGCATTAATTTGTCTACTGATAGAAGGTTGTTTTTATGAGATTATTATCGGTATTAGCGAAGACTCAAACATTGGGTTTTCTTAGCAAATATGGGATGCCTGCAAGATAAAAAGGAAGACCCGAAAACCTTCCCCTTTGCAGTGTATCCGTAAAGAGTATTGCTATCAGGTTGCTCCCCAGCAGAGCCTTGGTCCTCTTTCTCTTTACAAAAACAAAGATAATGCGCATTAAATGGAGTTCTTCAAAAAATTGTCCAAAAATAATGCTCCAAAAATTTGGATTACAACATAGAAGAACCTCCCTTAAGTTATTTCTGATGAATGATGCACAAGAAAAACCCACTCAGTTTTAATTTTGAGAAGGTATTAAAATTTTAATAGGGAAAACAATCTTTTTATTTGTAAATCTCTTTTTTAGATGAAAGAAGCGTATTATAAAGTAAAGAAGCAATGGTCATCGGACCAACACCCCCCGGGACAGGAGTAATAAAAGAACATTTGGGGGCAACCTCGTCAAACTTAACACCCCCCAATAATTTCCAACCCGATCGAGTCTTATCAGATTTGACGCGTGTGATGCCTACATCAATAACAACAGCCCCCTCCTTGACCATATCGCCGGTTTGAAACTCTGCCATTCCCTGTGCTGCAACGATAATGTCAACCTGAGCGCAAATGGCTTTCAGATTTTTAGTTCTGCTATAACACAATGTTACGGTGCAATCAATCCCCTTTTGGGAGAGAAGTATGCTCATTGGTCTTCCAACAATATTGCTATGACCGATCACCGCGCAATTCTTACCTGAAGTTTCAATTTTATATCTTTTGATTAACCCCATGATTCCAAAAGGAGTTGCAGAGATAAAAGCCGGCATTCCGGCAACCATCCGGCCTACATTAACCGCATGAAAACCATCAACATCCTTGCGCGGATTAATTGCCTCAATAACTTTTTCTTCCGAAATATGCTTTGGCAAAGGAAGTTGAACGATAAAGCCATCAAGATCCTTATCATTATTCAATTGAGCAACACAATTTAAAACCTATTCTTCCGTGACATTTTCATCAAATCGGATCAATGTTGATTTGCAACCAACACGTTCGCAGGCTTTAACCTTGGCAGCTACATAAGTTTCGCTGCCACCGTCGTGTCCAACCAGAACCGCTGCAAGGTGTGGTATTTTTCCGCCGCTGTTTTTAATTTTAATTACTTCGTCAGCAATTTCTGACTGTATAGTTTCGGATGTTTTTTTCCCGTCGATAAGTACCATTATTATCTTCTATAAATTAAAATAATCAATAAATCAAAAGCAATTTCAAAGTGGCAGAAATCAGTATTTTCAGCTAATGCACAATAAAATATCGCTGACGCCCTTGGTTTACAATAGCTTCATTTGATATTACCACACACAGGTCTCTTTTGATGTTCAATCAGGAATATGTGCAGATGAGAATGTCAATACATTGCTATTGTATTCAAATATTCTACAGCTTTTTGGGGATCGGGGGCATAAAAATCGGCTCCAATCTTTTGACAAAAATCATCATTTACCGGTGCTCCTCCGATAAGAACCTTAGTTCCTGGTATTTGAGATTTGATACTTGTGACAATCTCACCCATATTTACCATTGTGGTAGTAAGAAGTGCCGATAACCCAACAACTGCTCCTGGATTATTCCCTAAAGCTTCAATAAACCTATCGGATCCGACATCCACGCCTAAATCCACAATCGACCATCCACCACCCTCAACCATCATTGAAACCAGATTTTTACCGATGTCGTGAAGATCACCCTTTACAGTTCCAATAATGAACGTTCCTTTTGTTTTAATTGCACCCGAGGCAAAAAATGGTTTCAATTGAAGCATTGAGGCACCCATTGCTCGGGCTGACATGAGCATTTGAGGAACAAAAATCTTACACTCAGCGAATTTTTTGCCAACACTTTCCATCGCAGGGATTAATGCCTCTTCCAATATTTTCTGAGGTTTGATCCCGGTTTCAATGAGTTTAATTGTCAGTTCATGTGCTCCATCCATTTCTTTGAGATGTGGTGGGTACGGTGATTTCTTTTCCACCTTACCAAATTCGACCGCTTCAAGAAGTTTTTCAAGTAATTCTTCCATAATTAATTTATAGCTTATCATTAGTTTAATAGCTTTCACAAAAATATAAACTGATAGAATTAAAATCAACATCAATTATTACTACTTTTGATTCGATATTCACCAATTACTTAATTTAAGTGTAATTATTACCATTATGTCAGCATCATTTGAGAAAATTTCTGTAAAAGAAGATGAATCCTTTTTTATCGGGATTTTTCAGGACAACATGGATAAAAGCACTTGGCATTACCACAATAATTTTGAAATCAGCTTTATTACAGAAGGTTCCGGTAAGCGCATTGTTGCTGACTCCATCGCTGAATTTCAGCCAGGGGATTTAGTTTTTATCGGACGCAAGCTTCCTCATGTATGGATTGCTGATAAGGAACTACATACAACATCCTCCCGGTCGCTTGAGATGGTATTTCTCCAGTTTACATCTGATGTTGTAAGTCAACAATTGTTGTCGCTTCCAGAATTTAAATTTATCTCAAAAGCGGTAGCTTTGTCGGAAAGAGGAATTCAAATTGTGGGGCAGACACTTAACGAAGTGAGTGAGATCATGTTGCAATTACCCTATTTGAAAAATTTTGATAGGATGCTTCATTTCCTGAGGATGATGGACATTATTGGTAAAAGTGAAACCAACATTCAACTTGCAAGCAAAGAATATCTTAAGGTACGTTTTACTACCGGAAATAAACGGATTGCAGCCATCCACGAATACTTAATGAATAATTATCATGAGGATATTGATTTAAAGCGCTTGGCAGAACTTGTCAATATGGCAGAGGGTTCATTATGTCGCTTTTTCAAGATGAATATGGGAATGACAGTTTTCGAATATCTCAATCAACTCAAAGTAGAACTTGCCTGTAAGTTATTGATGGATAGGGATCTTAGTATCCTGGAAGTTTGTCTGGATAGTGGATTTAACAACCTAAGCCATTTTAATAAGCAATTTAAGAAAATCAACGGATTACCCCCATCTGAATATCGTAACAGGTTTACCTCAATAAGTTAGATCTTTGGTAGTGCATTTGAATTGATGCGGGTCAGCTTGATAACCTGGATTGCCAATGCTGAAATATTACTAAAATGATTAATTATCCTTGAAAATATTTTACTTTTTTAGGATTTGAGTGTTTGAAGTGAAGTGACAAGTTACGAACCGTGTTCCAAATTTGGTGTTTTTCACCTGGATCCTAAATCCAGAACAATATTAAGGAATAATCGGTGCAGAAGGAATCTGCAATGAAGAATTTGCATCTTATATTCACAAAAAAAATGCCTGGGTAAGTTTAACAGATTGAATTAAAGGTTACAATTTCCAAAATTACCATTTGCAATTCCCTCAATAGACAATTTCTCACGAATAAAATTCATAGATCCTGCATTGAAAGTAAAAAAGGACTCCACTTTTTTCAATAGAATATCTTCGGATTTGACAATATTTTAATCTGCATTGTACTTTATACATGTTTTGTGTTAAAATAGAATCAATACTGGTGAGAATTGTCCTAGACTTAAAATAAGAGTTCCTCTACTTTTACATCATCAAAATAAAGATAAACAAAGCGAGTAAACAGTTTAATCTTATGGAGGCTGAATTGTCATGAACATACTGAAAAGTGGAATTCTTAAATCAATTGCTACATCGGAAGCCTTTGTAAAAGGAATGATGTTTGACTGCAGAACATGCGGCCAATGCGTTCTCACTAATACCGCAATGGTGTGTCCAATGCGTTGTCCCAAAGGATTACGTAATGGTCCATGCGGAGGGACCATTGGTGAAAAGTGTGAAGTATATCCGGACAGGAAATGCGTTTGGATCCGTATCTACAAGCGTAGTAATCAGAGAAAATTAGGAACGCCCATTCTTATTTCTTCTCCGGATTCCAATTTGTACCATACATCTTCTGTTATTAATTATTTAAATGGAGAGGATAAGCCAACACGTATCCCATTGAAATATTTAACTTTTAATCAAAGTGAGGAATGTCAAACACTCTCAAAGTTGGAGTGCAAATTAAAACAAGGTCAATTTGTGCTAACCTGTGAAGTGAGAGCACCAAGAGAAGGTGATTTTAGTCATATGCTAAATGAAGCCCGATTGGTAGGAAAGTCCTTCGACGCTATTAATGTTACTGCCTTTCTAAACGGCAAACCATCCTTGCCATCTGCCCTGGCTGCCTCCAAACTTGTCAAAGAAGGCATTGAGGCAATTTCACAAGCCACTTGTCGTGATCATACAAAAACATCTTTTGTTGCAGAATTGCTTCAAAACAAGATGAGTGGAGTTCATAATATTTTATGCTTAACGGGCGATTCTTATACAGGAACACCTAAAATCAAGCAAGTCTTTGATATGGATTCTTCACTAATGCTCTATGAAGCCAGACATATCAGAGAAAAATCTGAAATTAACTTTACCAAATACATTTTGAAAGATCCGCCACGTCTGTTTTTAGGTGCTGCAATCAACCCATTTACTACACCATTATTTATTCCTATTCAAAGACTAAAGCAAAAAGCAGCTGCTGGAGCTGATTTTATTCAAACACAAATCATTCTCAACTTACCTGTTTTTAGAAACTTTATGCATCGTGTGGTAGAAGAGAAATTGAATGAAAAGCTATTCATACTTGCCGGAGTGCCCGTTATTATTTCGAAAAATGCTTACAAAATGCTGCCAAATATTCCGGGCGTTAGCATTCCGCCCGAGATAAAGAAACGATTTGATAACACCCAGGATATACGCCAGGAAGGTATAGGATACGCTAGAGAGATGCTTATTGAAATGCAGCAAATACAGGGTGTTTCAGGAGTTCACCTGATGCTATTAGGTTCAGATCATAGTGCTTTATTAGAAGTTATTGAAGGTATTTACATAAAAAAATAAAAATTATGAGTTTTGAGAATTTAAACATAATTGGAGAGCGCATAAATCCCGGATTCAAAAGCTCTCTTAAACTTATCGAAAACCAAGATATTGAAGGAATTCAACAATTGGCAGTTAAACAGGTAGATAATGGAGCAACCTGTATTAATATTAATGTTGGTACCGGTGTTATGGAAGATCAGGGTTTTATGAAAGATGTAATCAGAGGTGTGCAGGAGGTAGTTTCGGTCCCACTATCATTTGATTTTCCTAATTTGGAAGTACAAAAAATATTTTTGAATTGCTATGATCAAAAAAAAGCAAATGGCGGATTACCCATCGTAAATTCCATATCTGAATTGCGTATGGAAATGTTGCACCTATATGATATAAGACCGTTTAAAATGATCCTGATGGCTTCAGAACGTAGTGAAAACGGAATACAAAGTCCCAATAAGACGAGTAACGAAGTACTGGAAACAACCCTTCGAATGGTTGACAATATCCTCAAAGCTTGTCCAGGTATTTGCTTATCAGACTTTTTTATAGATGTTTCTGTTAGCCCTATCGGAGCTGATTTGGAAGGACTTGTAAAAATGGCAATAGAATCCATTCGTAAAATTGGATCACATGGCGATTTGCAAAATATTCACATGTCGGTCGGGTTGTCAAATATTAGTGTTATGCTACCCAATATAGCACTCGATGGAAGTAATTTAAAGCTTGGACTTGAATCGGCATTTCTCACCGAAACTGTACCTTATGGTTTGGACACTATTCTTGCAACTCCAGGTCGGAATTATCAAATGCTAGACGAAGACAACTTTGTGTTAAAAGGGTTTAGAAACGCAATTAATGTCGGTGGATTTGAGTCGCTCATGGAAATACAAAGTCTCTACCTCTAATTGTAATTTCATTTTCAAAATTGTCTGGGAAGCTTCATAATTTCAAATAAAATGATGAATATAATACAAGTAGAAACCTATTTTGATGGTGATAAATATTATAATGATGGTCCATACCTAATTTTCATGGATGACGACTGCATAAATAATATTGTTCGTAAACATCAGGTTAATATAAATTTACATCTTCAGCCCGGCCATAATTTAATTACTTCAGCTTTTGCTATGCCTGGGCTGGCCGAAGGTCATGCGCATCTGTTTTTGGCAGGCGAAGAACTAGATTTTGAAAGACGCAGCAAGTACCTAAAAAGTGATATGCCCACCTTTTTAGAAGTTGGAAGAAAAAATCTGCAGAAATCGCTAAAGTGTGGGATAACACTGATTCGGGATGCCGGAGATATTCATGGTGTCAATACGATATTAAGCAAAAGCTGTAATAGTTCACTACCTCATATAAGATCTGCAGGTAAGGCACTTCGTAAAAAGGGTAGATACGGTAGTTTTATGGGAGTTGAAGTAGAAAACAGAGATGAATTAGATCCCACAATAGTAAAGCTCGCAGAGAATTCAGATGAATTGAAAATTTTATTAACAGGAATTATAGATTTCGAAAAAGGTCAGGTAAAAGGTGTGCCACAGTTCAATCTGGATGAATTAAAACACATTTCAAGTATTTGTAACAGACTTAAAATTAGAAATTTCGTTCATTGCAGCGGCCAGGAAGGAATAGAGCTTGCGATTGAGGCCGGAATAAACTCTATTGAACATGGTTTTTTCATGATGGAACATATGCTATCGCGCATGTGTGATCAGAATATGGAATGGATTCCAACTTTCTCCCCGGTAAAATTTCAACTACAGAATCCTGAACTCTCAGGCTGGAGTATGCAGTCTCAGGATGCCATAAGAGCCATTTTGGATAATCACCACGAAATGGTTGGAAAGGCAGGAGCCATGGGACTGCATGTCATTCCTGGATCTGATGCAGGCAGTTACGGTGTAGAACATGGCAAAGCACTACTTGACGAGATTATTCATCTGGTAAATTCCGGATTAAGTATTAATCAGGTGCTTCACAACGCAACTATTTTAGTAAGAAAAAAATGGAATTGTCCACTTAATTATCTACGAAATGGAAATAAAGAAGCCTTTGTACTTATGGACAAAGATCCTTTTACTGATATTCAAAATATTTATTCAAAGAAAAGAATAATCAGAAGATCCCACGTATTATCACAATGAATCAGATGCGGCGGTCTTGTTAAACCCATTCTTTGGCAGAGAGTCTTCATTTTATTATTCAAAGATAAGTAATGGTTAAAATATAATGTCGTATTTGTTGCCAAAATTATTCAACACATACGATAAGCGTTCTTTGAGATTCTGAAAACAGAGGTAGGCATCAAAACTCAGCCATTGATATTTGATTCTACG